>Ga0209987_10000906_pt1 | contig 15835 bp, 12 predicted proteins | sample N074metaG_FD_182134 | JGI IMG/M metagenome (GOLD analysis project Ga0209987, IMG submission 182134) | Deep subsurface microbial communities from Kermadec Trench to uncover new lineages of life (NeLLi) - N074 metaG (SPAdes) (version 2) | ecosystem: Environmental > Aquatic > Marine > Ocean trench... | reverse complement strand
ATCATGCAATTCAATCCGCGGCGGTTGTATCCACGCGTCGACGACAAAGTGCTTACCAAGGAACTGGCGTTTGCAGATGGCATGGCTGTGCCGGAGTTATACGGTCTGATTGGACATCAATCAGAAGTACGCAATTTGATGGATATTATCGGTGAGCGTGACAGCTTTGTGATCAAACCCGCCCATGGTGCGGGCGGTGACGGGATTGTCGTCGTAACCGGCAGAAGCGCCAGGAAACGTGAGTGTTTTCGACTCGCGAGCGGCCTGATCATGGTGGAGTCGGAGCTGCGCCACCATACCAGCAACATTGTTGGGGGGCAGTACAGCCTCACCGGCAACCCGGATACAGCGCTCATCGAATATTGTGTCGAGTTTGATCCGATTTTTTCCGAGTTAAGCTATCAGGGTGTGCCGGACATCCGCGTTATTGTCTATCGCGGCTATCCGATAATGGCGATGGTGCGACTGCCGACCCGTAATTCCGGCGGCAAAGCGAACCTGCACAAAGGTGCGGTAGGTGCAGGAGTTGATGTCAGCACGGGGCTTACGTTGAACGGCGTTCTCGGGAATGACGTGATCGATGAACATCCGGACACTGGCGCGTTAATCGCTGGTCTGCAGATTCCGCACTGGGATTTCATTTTGCAATCGGCAGCACGGGGTCTCGAAGTCACCGGTCTTGGATATCTCGGTGTCGATATCGTTATTGACCGGCATCATGGGCCACTTATTCTTGAGATGAACGCAAGGCCCGGCCTGAATATTCAGATCGCCAATTGCATTGGCTTGACCGGCCGTATCGATAGAATTGACGAGATTCACGATCCTGCTGCGAGTTCTGATGTCAGGGCAAAAGTCGCACGCGCCGAGTTTGCGGTATCCGTTCGCGAGGCGGGGACTGATTGATGACAAACGGTTTCCGAAAGTGTGGTCGGTGTAGGCGTCTCGTGTCGTGCACGAAGCCTGCAAGTTTATCCGATTGGCTGAACGCTCGTTGCGCGCATCGTGTAAAATCCGTGGATTCCAGTTTTCCGCTGAGCGGTATGTGAGATGTCAAAGCTAACTGATCAAGGTCGTGCTCGTATCGGCGCTGCGCTGATTCTGATGTTCGGATTTTGCATATTTCTTGCCCGCCCGGTGTACAGCCACCACTCGTTTACCGCCGAGTTTACTGCCGAAAAAACAGCAACGCTTGTGGGTACAATTACGCAGGTCTGGTTTCGCAACCCGCACGTTCGCTACCTGATTACCGTTACCAACGAAAACGGCGAGGAAGAATCGTGGGATGCACGTGGTTCCCCCGTCGTGTGGCTGGCGAGAAAGGGATGGACGAAGAATTCGATCAAAGTTGGCGATACGGTATCAATGTACGGATTCCTCGGCCGTGATGGACGAAAGATGTTGTCGATTATGACCGTCACGCTGGAAGATGGCAGCGTTCTGGTTGACCGCGTACCGGAGTAAAATACACATGATCATCCAACGTAGCCGCATCCTGTTTACGACGATCCTGTTTCTTTTTTCATTTTCCACGCTGGCTGCAGAAGCGGATTTTGAAGGCCGCTGGATGGTTTCGCTGACCGATCAGAAACGCACACTGGTAGGCTTGCTGGAGCTCGAGCGTACAGAAGGCGGCTGGAGCGCGCATCTGGAAGGCGGGCCGGCCAGGATTGCGATAGACGGCAATAATATCGTCCTTTACGCTGACAGTCGCGACGTCCGTGGATTCGTTTTCGATCGCAAGCTTACAGGCACTCTCAAAAACGATGTGATCAGTGGCATGTATGTGCAGGAAGGCGCTGCAGCACAAAAAGAAGCCCCTGGACCCTGGCAAGCACGAAGAGAGACTCCCGTAGTAAGCAGCAGTGAAGAACCCAGGCCGGTCGACATTTCGGGCATGTGGACCGCAACCCAGGCGTTGGATTTTCGGAAGTACACCATGGCGTTGACCCCGGCCGGCGAACAGTGGCTGGAGAATTACCTTCCTTATTACGACCAACCGGACGTGCGCTGCACATCAATCGGCCTGCCCGCACTGGCGACGTATTCTTTTCCATTCGAAATCATTGCATCAGAGAATCGCTACACGATGATTTACGAATATTTATCCAAAGTGCGGCGTGTCTGGATGGATGGGCGGGAGCCCACCGAATTCATGCCACCATCACGCATGGGTCATTCCAATGGCCGTTGGGAGGGCAGCACACTGATCATACAGACAGGATTGCTGGATAAAACAGTGCGTGATTTTCGTGGCGAACTTATATCAGAAAATGCACGCATCGAAGAGCGATACTCGCTCAGTGACGATGGCAACACCCTGACAGCTATCATCACGGTGTACGATCCAGACAACTACAAACGACCGCCCGTCCGGCGACGACAATGGGTCCGTAAAGAAGAAACCGAAATTTTTCCCTATACCTGTGATCCGGATTCGTTTTACATACCGATGTACGAAGACGGTGAAATGGATATGTACATTGAGCGTACTGACCGCCGGTTCTAGCCCGTCTTCGATTTTATCGAACCGAAGAAAACGGCGGTATTCGTCATCGGCACGCAGAGCGCGCATTGCTCGCACATCGAAATGCCACATGGCCGTCTTGCGCCTGTCGTAACCGCAGGCATTTATTCCCATTGCGCCAATACGCTCAAAGCGTAGGATGGCTTATCGCGAAGTTTGTTGGGGGAGATAAGAATGTCGAATGATGCACGGGACTTACCGCGCGTAGCAGCAAACGGACTGTTGGACCGACGTCTGTTCATGAGAAATATGATGCTCGGTGCCGCAGGCACTGCGACAGCGGGCGCAAGTCTTGCGGACTCGGTCAGCACAGGACAACCGGAGTGGATGCTGACGCCCGGTGCCACGACCGAAGACTATGGTATGCCGTCGCGATTCGAGATGGAGCGCACCAAACGCTGGACCGTCCCGCCTGCCGGCCAGATAGCGACCGGACGTTCGATAGCTGCAATGACACCGCACCACATGATGCACGGCACCATAACGCCGGGTGGTCTTCACTTTGAGGTCAATCATCACGGCATTCCCGATATTGATCCCGATCGTCACGAACTCATTATTCACGGCATGGTTGAACGGCCGATCAAATTAAGCGTCGATGCACTGTCAAACTACCCGACGGAGACGCACAATTATTTTCTTGAATGTTCAGGAAACAGTAGCCGTCTGTGGGCGGATAAACCAACGGCGAGCCACCTGGATTTGACGCATGGATTGGTTTCCGGCAGCGAGTGGACCGGTGTGCCTCTTTCGATTTTGCTCGATGAGGCCGGACTGAAACCGGGCGCAAAATGGTTGATTGCAGAAGGTGGCGATTCCGGTTCGCTGAGCCGTAGTATTCCGATAGACAAAGCCCTCAAGGATTCAATGATCGCTCTGTACCAAAATGGCGAACGATTGCGACCCGGACAGGGGTATCCGATCCGGCTGTTTAACCCTGGCTTCGAAGGCAACACCAGCACGAAGTGGGTTCGTTCAATACGTGTGACGGACAGACCGGTTATGAGCCGATTTGAGACGCGGACCTACACTGATTTGATGCCGGACGGAAAGGCACTGCAGTTCTCGCTCGGCATGGAGGTGAAATCGGTGATCACGCGACCATCGAATGCGAATTCGCTACCCAAGAAAGGCGTGTACGAAGTGACCGGTATCGCCTGGACCGGAAACGGACGCATAACCAGGGTCGAAGTTTCTGCAGATGGTGGCCAGACATGGGGAGAGGCGGCGTTGCAGGGGCCGGTGCTGCCGATGATGCTGACCCGGTTTCGCATTCCCTGGGAATGGGAAGGCGGCCCGGCAATTTTGCAAAGCCGGGCTTACGACGAAGCTGGGCGTGTGCAACCCACACGCACCGATCTCATTGCCGCACGCGGCACCAAAAATGTATACCATTTCAACGGCATACACAGCTGGGGCGTTGGCGAGGACGGGGGGGTTCAGCATGTCTATGCGTAATTCACTAGCCTGCGTTGTCGCTGTAGCGATGGGATTATGCACAGCTGTCGCATTGGCCGATAGCGGGTTCAGCGAGCCGGCTACGGCGGAAGATATCGAACTTGTTTACCTGTCGGTATTTCCGGACGGTGAGAACCTGCCGGAGGGCTCTGGCACCGCTACGCAGGGCAAACCGGTTTATGAAATGTATTGCGCATCCTGCCATGGCATCGATGGCGAGGGGACGCTTGCCGACAAGCTGGTTGGTGGCAGGGGCACTCTGGACACCGAGGCCCCGGACAAGACAGTTGGTAGCTACTGGCCCTACGCAACCACCGTCTTCAATTACATTCGCCGATCGATGCCGTATACCGCACCGATGTCGCTAACAAACGAAGAATATTATGCGATCACGGCATTCGTTCTGAACAAGAATGACATCATCGCGGCCGATACCGTGATCGACAAGAACTCACTGCCGGAAGTTAGAATGCCGAATCGTGACGGATTCGTGAACGCCTATCCCAACGTACCGGAACAGTACGACTACATGCATTAGACAGGCACGCAGGGAGTACCTGCTGAGTTGGCGACCTGATTGAGTCGCGCGGTGTTGATGCGGAGGGTGATTTTGTTCTCAAGTCGGACCGTTTTCCACGGCGGGCGGCAGGAGCGCACGTAGCTGGTCGGCAAGCCACCGATTCATTCGGGTTTCCAGCACTTCGAGTGGCAAAGCCCCTCCGCCCAGAACTGCATCGTGAAATGCTCGTATGTCGAAATTGTCCCGTAATGTCTGCTTCGCTTTGGCTTTGAGCTCCATAATTTTAAGCTGGCCAATCTTGTAGGCAAGCGCCTGGCCGGGCCAGCCAATGTAGCGATCGATTTCATTGATGATATCGAGTTCGGTTTTCGCGGCATGGTCCATGAAAAAATCAATCGCTTGTTGTCGTGTCCATCCTTTGTAGTGCATGCCGGTATCAACAACGAGGCGCACAGCGCGCCACATATCGTAAGTCAGTGCACCGAAATGGGAGTAAGGATCTTTGTAGAGACCCAATTCGTCGCCGAGGCTTTCGCTGTAGAGTCCCCAGCCCTCCGTAAATGCGGTGAAGCCCGTATAGCGCCTAAAGTTTGGCAAGTCCGGCAGTTCCATCTGCAACGCGATTTGCAGGTGATGGCCCGGCACGGCTTCATGCACCGATAGCACTTCCATTTCATACTTCGGTCGCACTTCCGGTCGGTAAAGGTTTACGTAGTAATATCCAGCGCGGCTGCCGTCCGCTGCAGGCCGACTGTAGTACGCCGTCGTTGTGTCCGGCGCAATGTTGTCCGGGATCGATCGCAAACCGTACGGTGTGCGTGGCAGCTTGCCAAATAGTTTAACGAGTTGCGGGTCGATGCGTTTGCAAATCGCGAGATAGGCATCAAACAATTCTTCGGGCGTATCGAAATAAAATTGTGGATCGGTGCGCAAAAAGTGCAGGAACTCCTGGAAGGAGCCGTCGAATTCAAGCTCGTCAATCACGAGCTGCATTTCTGCCCGAATGCGTGCAACCTCATTGAGCCCCAGGCGGTGAATCTCGTCCGGTGTCATTTGTGTCGTCGTGAATTGTCTGGTGCGGTATTCGTAATACGCTTCTCCATTTGGCAATGAAGATGCACCGATGCTGTCGCGGCTTGCCGGCAAGTAGGTCTCGTTCATGTAGCGACTGAAATCGCGGTAGGCAGGGACCAGCGACTCCTCGATGACAGACGTTACCGCTTCTCGTAATCGATCCTGCTCCTCGACTGGAATTGTTGCCGGCATTTGTGCGAATGCCTTGAAAAACGGGCTGTCTGTGCCACTTTCAACCAGTTGTTTGTCTATTTGGGCAGGTATCCGCTCCATCAGGATTTTTGGTGGCATATAGCCTTTCTTGCGTCCCTCTTCCTGCAGTTTCATGGTTTTCTCAATGACATCAGGAATCAATGAGATACGCGCAATCCAGTCCTCAAAGTCCTGCACCGTGTCGAGACGCAAGCCCTCGGCGATCGTATCCAGCGACTGCAATCCACCACGCTGGCTTATGGGCATCAGGTAAGCCCGAAATTCATGACCGTCGATTGCGTCTTCGAGTTGGCGACGCATCAGGTCGTAGTTGAGCTGGTTGCCGGTCGATAGCGCGGAGGAGTCTATGATTCGCAGACGCCGCAGAAAATCGCGGCGGACTTCATGCCGTTGCTCAAATGCCTCGATGCCGAGGTCGGTCCATTGCCGGTTATAGCGCCTGTCACCGAGTCGCGATGCCAGCAACGGGTATTGGGCCAGTTGCCACTCCCATGATTCATCCAGAAGTGCGTCGAAATCGTCCGCAGGGGCAGCGGCAGCCAGGGAACAGACAAAGGCCAGAATCAAGATTGCACAGCATGATCGCGCTAACATAGTTTTTTTCTCCGCATCCGATGAGCATATTGTTGCCGCACGACCAGGGGCTGGCAACTGTTGACAGGAAATAGTCAGTCGCCAGACTTGAAGTATTCGAACGCCGTCACGCAAGCTGGCAGGTCATAAAACAGTCGCCGGTTACCCGCCCCATTGCCGTAATCCGCGTAGTAACGCTTACAGGACTCCTGATCAGGGCGCTCACCTTTGGCCACACAATCTTCGCTGTACTGTTTTCGCAAGGGAACGAGTTTTTCCAGCCGGGCTACTTCGCAGGCAGCGTCGAGTTCAGCCAACTTCGCTTTCCTGTCTGCCACAGAATCGGCGGCAATGCTGGCAAATGATGCAAGGATAATAAGCATACCCACTGAAAACCCTGAAATTTTCGCGCTGCGATGCATAAAACTCTCCCAATGATGCGACCAGGCTTTATGGCACTGGTGCCCGGATGCCTGACAGAGAGTATGCCGTGCTTATCACCCGAAGTGGTGCAAAATCCCCTCCAGTTGGCTATGATCGCTGCCACTAATCGAAAGGCTGCACAGAAGAGACTCCCTGGAGGACCAAGGGAGCGCCGAAGACGCAACTCGCTCGGAAACGCTCAGGCAAAAGGACTGTGTACTCTGGTTAGCTCTGGAGAGAGGCCGCGTATGGCCCACCGAAGGGGTATGCGATCCACTGGATCGTCTGATCTCTCAGGTACTTGGACAGAGGGGCGACCCGAAACGTTTTCGTGGAAGACGTTTCGGGTCGCTTTTTTTTGTACATGCAGATTGACCGCCGGGAACAAACATGGGAAAGCAAACGCCACTTTACGATGCACACGTTGATGCCGGTGCGCGTATTGTCGATTTTGGCGGTTGGGATATGCCGTTGCATTACGGTTCACAACTCGAGGAGCACCACTCGGTTCGCAAACACGCAGGTGCATTTGACGTGTCGCACATGACGGTTATCGATGTCGAGGGCGCGCAGGCATGCGAATTTCTGCGCTATCTTCTGGCGAATGACGTTGCGAAGCTCAAAGTGCCGGGCAAAGCAATGTACAGCTGTATGTTGACGCCGGATGGCGGCGTCATTGATGACTTGATCGTGTATTTCTTCGAGCGAACTCGCTATCGCGTTATTGTGAATGCCGCGACGCGAGAAAAAGACCTGGCATGGATCAATGACCAGGCCGGCAAATTCTCCGTGGCCGTCAATGAGCGCCCTGATACCGCCATGATTGCGGTTCAAGGTCCACAGGCGCGAGAACTTGCCGCGACCGTCATACCAAGGCAATGGCGAGAAGCGGCGCTGGCATTGGATCCGTTCATGGCACTTGAGGCCGATGAATTGTTTATCGCCCGAACCGGTTATACCGGCGAAGATGGCTGGGAGGTGGTGCTGCCTGCCGAGCAGGGCGCAGACTACTGGCAACGATTTGTAGCGGCGGGTATTCGTCCCTGTGGACTGGGTGCTCGAGATACCCTGCGTCTGGAAGCGGGCATGAATCTGTACGGTACTGATATGGATGAAACAACATCGCCGTTGGAGTCAGGCCTTGGCTGGACCATCGCCTGGGAGCCTGACGATCGAGACTTCATCGGCAAAACGGCGTTGATTGCCATGCGGGCCAACAAAGACCGCCGGAAGTTTTGCGGCCTGTTGCTCGAGGGGCGTGGTGTGTTGCGTAACCATGTCCGAGTCCTGGTCGACGGCGTGGGTGAAGGCGAAGTTACCAGTGGCGGGTTTGCACCGACGCTTGAACGATCGATCGCAATGGCGCGTGTTCCCGCCGGTGATTACCAACGAGCGAAGGTTGAGATGCGCGGAAAATTGTTTGATGTGCGGGTGGTGAAACCACCGTTTGTACGCAACGGTGCCGCTACGATCGAAATATAGATGACAAGAAACAAAGACCACCATTATGGGGAGAAGAAATCATGACCGAATTGCCAGGTGACCTGCTGTTTACGAGCGAACACGAATGGCTGCGACAGGAAGAAGACGGCACCATAACAATCGGCATTACCGATCACGCACAGGATGCACTGGGTGATCTGGTCTATGTGGAATTGCCCGAGGTAGGGCAGGATGTCACCAGTGGTGGCGACATGGCGGTCGTTGAATCCGTCAAAGCCGCGTCGGATGTTTATTCACCGGTGACTGGTGAGGTGACCGCAGTAAACGATGTTCTCGCCGACACACCTGAAAATATCAATTCCGATCCCTACGGTGACGGCTGGATCGTTCGCATACGCCCCAGTGACGATGTGGCAGATACGATGACTCCCATGGAATACCAAGAATTTCTCGATGGCCTGGAAGAATAAGCGCGGCCATTTTCGAGCAATAACAAGAAGACGAAACCAGACATGCCTTTTATCCCACATACAGACGATGACGTGCGCGAAATGCTTGAGACGATTGGCGTCGATAGCATCAGCGATTTGTTTGATGAAATACCCGCGGACCTGCTGATCGATGATTTAGTCGGAGTCCCGGATGCACTTAGCGAGATGGAAGTCGTACGGTTCATGCGGGCGCGTGCGGAACTGGACGGGACACCACTCTGTTTTATTGGTGCTGGTGCCTATGAGCACCACATCCCAACCGCCGTTTGGGACATAGCGACCCGCGGCGAATTCTATAGCGCCTACACGCCGTACCAGGCAGAGGCAAGCCAGGGGACGCTGCAAACAATTTACGAATATCAGTCCATGATAACGAGCCTGACTGGAATGGACGCCAGCAATGCCTCTCTGTATGACGGTGCATCGGCATTAGCCGAAGCGTCACTGATGGCGGTGCGGGCTAATCGTAAATCGAAATCCAAAAGAATTTTGCTGACGTCCGGCGTCAATTTGACGTACCAGAATGTGGCTGCCGCTATTGCCGGCGCTCAGGGTCTGGTCTTTGATCGATTGCCACTTGATGTTGAACGTGGCACAACGCCTCTTGGTGCCCTGGAAAATACCGGTGAAGCTCCGGTAGCAGTGGTGATTCAGCAGCCATCGTTTCTGGGTACGCTTGAGCAAATTGATGCAATTACGGACTGGGCGCACGAGCAGGGTGCTCTGGTCATAGCCATAGTGAATCCCGTGTCTCTTGCGCTACTGAAGTCGCCGGGACAATGGGGTGCGGATGGTGCCGACATTGCGTGCGGTGAGGGTCAGCCATTGGGCGTGCCGCTGTCGTCCGGCGGGCCTTATTTCGGATTTTTTGCGTGCCGGCAAAAACTCATAAGGCAGATGCCGGGTCGCATCGTCGGTCGCACCACCGACCTCGAGGGAAAGATGGGATACACGCTGACCCTGCAGGCGCGCGAGCAACATATTCGCCGATCGAAAGCGACCTCAAATATTTGCACCAATCAGGGTTTGATGGTCACGGCTGCCACTATCTACATGTCGTTGCTCGGTCACCAGGGTTTGGCACGTGTCGCAAAGGTATCGCACGCAAATACGAAATCCCTGGTGCGGGCACTTACGGCTATCGACGGCGTGGATGCACTGTTTGACGGCCCGATTTTTCACGAGGCAGCGCTGCGGCTGAATATCCCGGTTGGTCCGGTACTCGATGAACTAGCCAGCCAAAACATTCTCGGCGGGTACGACTTGTCTCGCGATTTTCCGGAACTGGGAAATGCCTTGCTCGTTTGTGCTACCGAAACGAAAACGGATGCTGACTTGGATGCTTATGCCAGTGCGCTGGCTGCAGTAATGGCGTTGCAACAGAAGCAGGGCGCTTAATCGCACAAGGATCAGGGAAACATTAAATGCACTGCATAAAGTACGAGGGTGGTATTTACGAAACTCACGGTGAACTGCCGGCTGTTGGCAGTCGCGCACCGGATGTATCGCTGGTGAATACAAGACTCCATGATATATCGCTGGCGAACTGGCTCGGGTTGCGGAAGATACTGAACATATTTCCCAGCATCGATACTCCGGTTTGCGCCAGGTCTGTCGTCGTTTTTGACAAATTGGCGCAGCTTCAAGAAGACGTCGCGGTATTGATGATTTCTTATGACTTGCCCTTTGCGCATGCCCGGTTTTTCGAAGAGCATTCGCTGACCAAGGTGGTTGGGCTTTCGGCGATTCGTCATGAAGGCTTCGGTCAAAATTATGGGGTGCAGATTTTGGCGGGACCGCTCGCGGGAATGTTTTCTCGCGCTGTCATCGTTCTCGATGAAAACAATACTGTCGTGCATCGTGAGCAAATCATAGACATATCGGAAGAGCCTGATTATGAGGCAGCCTATCGGGCACTTGGCATTGATGTAAACATCGACGACCTGGATGATTAGCTGATTTGACGGGCATGAGCAGGAAAAAAAGATGAGTGAGCCATTGATTTTCGAAAAATCTCGCAGCGGCCGACGCGCCTTCGCCCAGGCACCCGATGAGGTTGCGGATGTATCGATTCCGGAGCAATTTCTGCGCGCTGATGTGCCTCTCATGCCGGAAGTATCCGAAATGCAGGTCGTGCGCCATTACACTCGTTTGTCGCAGCAAAACTTTTCAATTGACACGCAATTTTACCCGCTCGGTTCATGCACCATGAAATACAATCCGCGCGCCTGCAATGCCGTGGCGCTTTTGCCGGGTTTTGCGGGCAGGCACCCATTGGGTCCTGTTAGTCACGGCCAGGGTTTTCTCGCGTGCATGCATGACTTGCAGGAGATGTTGAAAGCAGTCACCGGCATGCAGGGCGTTTCATTGACACCCATGGCGGGGGCGCAAGGAGAGTTTGCCGGGGTTGCGATGATTCGTGCCTACCACCTGGCACGCGGCGATGACAATCGTGTTGAGATAATCGTCCCTGATGCGGCACACGGGACCAATCCGGCGACGGCGGTGATGTGTGGCTGCACCGTGCGTGAATTGCCCACGGGCGCGGACGGCGATATTGATATCGAGGTGCTCAAACAACACATTGGCCCGAACACAGCCGGCATCATGCTCACAAATCCCTCAACTTTGGGCGTGTTCGAACGAAGGATCACGGAAGTCGGAAAAATCGTTCACGAGGCCGGTGGCCTCCTGTACTACGACGGCGCGAACTTGAACGCAATTCTCGGCAAAGTGAAACCTGGCGACATGGGTTTCGACGTCATGCACATGAATCTGCACAAGACCTTTTCGACACCACACGGCGGCGGTGGACCCGGTTCCGGTGCAATCGGGGTTGGCGAGCGATTGCTGCCATTTATGCCGATTCCAATTGTTGGCAAGACCGGTGATGGTGACACCGCGTTCTACAATTGGCTGACGGAAGAAGATCTGCCGCAAAGTATTGGTCGACTGTCTGCTTTCATGGGCAATTCTGGCGTCTTGTTGCGCGCATACGTTTACATGCGCATGGTGGGCAAAGACGGTATGCGCCGTATCGCCGAATTTGCGACTTTGAATGCCAATTACATGCAAGCGCGACTGAGTGCGGCGGGATTCGATCTGGCATTTCCAGCGCGGCGGGCCAGCCACGAATTCATCATCACTTTGAAAAAAGAAGCCAGGGCGTACGATCTGACGGCAATGGACGTTGCGAAAGTTCTCCTCGATTATGGCTATCACGCCCCAACGACATATTTTCCGCTGCTCGTACCGGAGTGCTTGCTCATCGAGCCGACGGAAACTGAGACTCGCGACATTCTGGATCGCTTTTGTGACGCTATGATTGCCATTGTTGCAGAGGCTGCGAAAGGCGAAGGGCGCCATAAAGAGGCGCCCTTTACGATGCCCGTTCGGCGCCTGGATGACGTAAAGGCGGCCAGATATCCCGATCTGGCCTACAAAAGCACCGCCGAATAGAAGAATTGTGGACTGTGCGCCGCATCAACCGGCGCTTAATACGGCATAATTGCTCTGCTTGGAGTATTGCGCCGGTTTCGGAACCAGTTGCTGAATTCCGGGTCTTTGAATACAGGTGCTTTGATTCGATGCGCCATCAGTTAAAGGTAATTATGCGAAAAATTATTAATCTGTTCATTCTGGCATTGGCAGTCATATCCTCACCGACTCAGGCTGAGGAGGCAGAATGGCGTGGCACGCTTGAACGCATTGCCTCGGGTGTTGTCAGCATTCGGGTCGACAGTACTCGCGCATTTGATACGGAGTGGAACTCTTCGTCGCAAGCAACCGGTTTTGTGGTCGACGCGGAAAAAGGGCTGATCCTGACAAATCGGCATGTGGTTGCACCAGGACCGGTCGTTGCGGAGGCTGTGTTCCTGAACAATGAAGAAGTGCGCCTGATACCTATCTATCGTGACCCCGTGCACGATTTCGGATTCTTCAGATACGATCCGGCAGAATTGCATTACATCGAACCCGTGGAATTGCCGCTGGTACCGGGTGCGGCAGGAATCGGGCGGGAAATTCGAGTTATAGGCAATGATGCCGGCGAAAAATTATCTATTCTGGCGGGCACGATTGCCCGATTGGATCGAAAAGCGCCGGACTACGGTCGTGGCAACTACAACGATTTCAATACCTTTTATTATCAGGCAGCATCGGGAACGTCGGGTGGATCTTCAGGTTCACCGGTCGTCAACATCGATGGCGAAGTGGTTGCGCTGAACGCCGGTGCCGCCAACTCTGCGGCCAGCAGTTTTTTTTTACCGCTCGATCGAATTGATCGAGCGCTGAAGTTATTGCAGAACGGCCAGGAGATTAGCCGTGGTACTTTGCAAACGGAATTCGTACGGCGAACTTACGATGAACTAAGGCGTCTTGGTTTATCGGCAGAAACCGAGGCCATTTTTCGTGCCGCAAACCCGGACCAAACCGGAATGCTAACGGTGCAGCAGGTCATTCCGTCATCACCGGCAGACGGCAAGCTGGAGCCCGGCGATATCGTCGTTCGCATAAATGATGAATTGGTCAGTGAATTCGTACCACTGGCGGCGATTATTGATGACCTCGTTGGCCACAGCGTAACGATTGAGATTGAGCGGGGTGGACGCGCGCTGATCGAAGAGCTTGTCGTGACAGACCTGCATTCCGTCTCACCGGATAATTTTCTTGAGTTTGGCGATGCGGTCCTCAACAACCTGTCGTACCAGCAAGCACGTCATTACAATCGTGCAGTCAGCGGTGTTTACGTGGCGAACCCCGGGTATATCCTGTCGAAGGCAGCCATACCACGCGGTGCTGTTATATCGGAGGTTGGCGGTGAGACCGTCACCTCAATTGACGATATGGAACGAGTTCTTGCGACGCTGGCAAACGGTGATCGAACAACGGTTCGATACAATACGATTGAGGATCCTCGCAACAGTATTGTGAGGTCGATACAAATGGACCGCACCTGGTTCCCGTCCGGATATTGTACGCGCGATGATACAACAGGGATCTGGCCGTGCCGGCCGCTCGATGCGGGTCCGGAGGAGCCTGCCGTGGAATCGGGCAGCACGCGGTTTACCCATTATGGTGACCGCCGTGTTGACGCGATAGCGCCATCGCTTGTAATGGTAAATTTTGATTTGCCCTACACTGTATCCGGTGTTGCCGAGCGCCACTATTACGGAACGGGTCTTGTCGTCGACACGAAGCGCGGGCTGGTCATCGTTGACCGGAACACAGTGCCGATCGCAATGGGTGACGTGAGCATTACGTTCGCGGGATCCCTGCAAGTCAGCGGTAAGGTTGAATACATTCATCCGTTGCATAATCTCGCAGTCGTGTCCTATGACCCGGCGACTATCGGCACTACGCCGGTGCGCGAAGCAACATTTTCGCCGCATGAATTGGCCCCCGGCGATGATGTCTGGGTAGTGGGGCTCAAAGGCGATCATCAGCTCGTGCATCAGAAATCATCTGTATCCACCGTCGATCCATTGGTTCTGCCGTTGTCGCGCACATTACGGTTTCGTGATTCCAATCTTGAAGGAATCGGGCTGGTCAATGCGCCCGGAGATATCGATGGAGTGCTGGTCGATAGTCGCGGTCGTGTAGCGGCCGTCTGGTCCAGCTTCGCGTTCCAGACAGGCAAAGAATCAGGGCAATTCAATCGCGGCATTAGCAGCGAACTGGTTGCCGAGCTGGTTGATTTAGTGAGATCGGGTAATCCGATCTACTCACTCGAAGCGGAATTGAACTATTCACCGCTGTTTGCTGCTCGCAAACTCGGTCTGGATGAGGCATGGCTTGAACGCCTTGAAAGCCACAATCCGCAAGGTCGTCGCGCGTTGACTGTCAGTCGAATTGTGGCGGGTACGGACGCAGCCAGGAAACTCCAGAATGGCGACATGATTCTGGCCATAGACGACAAGATCGTAACGACCTTCCGCGAGCTGGAGCGAGCAGCGCAGAGACCGAGGGTGAAGGTCACGATATGGCGTGATGGTGCTGCGATGGACATCGACATCAAAACGGCTGCTCTGAATGGCGATGGAATTAAACATGCTGTTTTGTGGGCGGGCGCGTTACTGCAGGATCCACATCGTTCTATGGCCGCTCAGCGCGGAATTGAACAAAGTGGCGTCTATGTTGCATTCTTCAACTATGGATCTCCGGCAACTCGATACGGTCTTTGGGCCGGGCGGCGAATTGTTGCTGTCGATGGAGTTGCGACGCCGGATTTGGAGACATTCGTCAAACTGGTTGCCGGGAAAAAGGATCAAACCTCGGTGCGACTGAAAACCATAACGTGGAATGGTGCGGTCGAGGTGATCACGCTGAAACTGGATAACCAATACTGGCCCGCCTACGAAATTCGACGGTCGGACGACGGTTGGCAGCGATCGTCGATAGGTTGACAGGCATTCCAGGTCCATGAGAATGCAGTTTCGCGGCCTGATTCTTCTGTCATTGCTGCTGTCCGCGACCGCCAGCGCGGAATCGATGTACAAGTTTCGCGGCCCGGACGGCGAGTGGGTGTACACGGATCGCGCGCCGCAAGGCCAACAGCGAGTTGAGGTGCGCGAACTGGAACCGGAAGTGCTGGACCCTACGGTCGATGTGTTTCACCGCATCTTCGATCGCCAGATTCAACTTTTTGCACGCAATGATTTTCACGCGCCGGTCGAGGTGCTTCTCAGCCTCGATGAATTACGCAACGTATCACTACCGCCGCCGGAGCAATCGCTCAGGTTCGTCCTGGCACCACTCAGCGAAACCACGTTAATCTCATTCGATGTCCTGGAGACCGGCAGCGCGCCTCTTATTGCATATCACTACCAGTATTTGCCAGGTGATCCTGAGAGCCGGCATCAACCGGCGCGTCCTTACCGCGTCCCGTTCGCCGTCGCCAATTACCACACGATTTCACAGGCCTATCCGTATGCAATGACTCACGGATCGGCCGACGCACATTATGCGGTCGATATCGCGATGCCAATTGGAACGGATATTTACGCGGCGAGAGGCGGTACGGTCTTTGAAGTCGCCAGTACAAATTTTCGCGGTGGCCTGAATCCGGAGAAGGACGGTGCGTCAGCCAACCTGATTCGCATCCTTCACGATGAT
>Ga0209987_10000905_pt1 | contig 15836 bp, 15 predicted proteins | sample N074metaG_FD_182134 | JGI IMG/M metagenome (GOLD analysis project Ga0209987, IMG submission 182134) | Deep subsurface microbial communities from Kermadec Trench to uncover new lineages of life (NeLLi) - N074 metaG (SPAdes) (version 2) | ecosystem: Environmental > Aquatic > Marine > Ocean trench... | reverse complement strand
AGCGGCGCACGGTGATCGAAAAGGGAACGTACGGCCGATATGTCTCCACCGGGCATATCATTTACGCCCAAGCGAACGGGACGATTCTCGCCGTTCCATTTGATCTTGGGCGACAAGAGACCAGCGGCACCGCGTCCTCGGTTGCCTCCGGGGTTGGCGTGGCGCTCTGGGGCGGGGCAGCTTCGTTCGCCGTATCAGATGACGGCACCTTCGCATTCGTCCGCGGCACGAGCGAAACTCAGTTCCTGCTTAACTGGATGGACCGGGACGGTAAAGTGGTCCGACAACTTGGGGCACCGCTGACCGGCGGACATCCGAGTGTCTCTCCGGACGGAAGCAGAATCGCTTTGACGATCCGCCTGCCGGACCACAACGACATCTGGATCGTCGATGCGGCCAGCGGCGAGCGCGATCGGTTCACCTTCGAGTCCACGGAAGACGAAAGTCCCATCTGGTCCCCCGACGGGAAGCGGATCGCCTACAGCTCGGCGTGGACGGGTCAGGCGAGGCGCGTGTATGTGAAGTCGGTGGACGGCAGTTCCGAGCCGGAACTTCTGTACACCGGGGAATACCACCTTCATCTGTCGTCCTGGTCCCCCGACGGCAAGTGGCTTGCCTTTTCCCAGTATCATCCCGAGACGGGATGGGACATCTGGCTGGTCAGTGCGGACGGAGAGGAGCAGTTGGTTCCGGTACCGGCAACGGCGGCCGCAGAGAGTGGTGCCGTGTTCTCCCCGGATGGGCAGTGGCTGGCCTATGACTCAGACGAAACGGGCCAGCCGGAAGTGTACACCGTATCGGTTCCAGAGCTTGGAGCGAAGCGTCAAATCTCCCAGAAGGGTGGCGGGTTCCCGCGGTGGGATGCACAGGGAAACGAGCTGTTCTATCTGGGTCCTAACGGTGAGGTCATGGTGGTCCCGATGACGGCCCAGGCACGCTCGCTGAGATCCGGAGCTCCTCGAGTACTGTTTTCGTATCCTGACTTCTCAATGCCTGGATTCGGCGTTGCCCCCGACGGGCAACATTTTGCCATTCTTGCCGCGAACCCGGAGGCGCCGGCGCGGGAAATCCACGTCGTCCTCAACTGGTTCGAAGAACTCAAGAGACTCGTCCCCACCAACTGAAATGATCGGAACCACCCTCTCCCATTACAAGATCATCGAAAAGCTGGGCCAAGGGGGCATGGGCGAAGTCTATCTCGCCGAAGACTCCCGCCTGGATCGAAAAGTCGCCCTCAAAATCCTGCCCCAGCATCTCTCAGAGAGAGCCGAGCTACGAGAGCGGTTCGAGCGCGAAGCCAGAGCAGCTTCGTCACTGAACCATCCCCACATTTGTGTCATCCATGACATCGGTGATCACTAAGGCCAGCCCTTCATCGTCATGCAGTACCTGGAAGGCCAGACTCTCAAGCACCGTATCCAAGGCCGCTCCATGCAAACGGATGAGCTGCTCGATCTGGGGATTCAAATTGCCGATGCTCTCGATGCAGCTCACTCCAAGGGCATCGTCCACAGAGACATTAAACCTGGCAATATCTTCATCACCCAGAGAGGGGATGCCAAGGTGTTGGATTTTGGGGTTAGCCAAGCTGACCCAGGAGCAGGGTGAAGTGGATTCTCAGATGCCCACGGTCCAGGTGTCGGAGGAGGCTCTGACCAGTCCAGGGACCGCTTTGGGGACGGTGGCTTATATGTCGCCTGAGCAGGCCAGGGGTGAGGAACTGGATGCCAGGACGGATCTGTTTTCGCTGGGTGTAGTGTTGTATGAGATGGCGACGGGGAGTTTGCCTTTCAAGGGGACTACAACGGCGGTGCTGTTTGACGAGATCCTTAACAAAGCCCCTACTGCTCCAGTGCGTTTAAACCTGGAGCCCTGAGCAGCCATACACTACCGGTCGAGGTCAGAAAAGAAAGGATGATGTAGATGTTGGGTTTTATCTGCCCGGGCCGTCTCTGAATCCCTTGCCGGCACAAAAAAATGCCCCAAGGAATATCAGAGACACGCCTTTTCGGTGACGGGAGTTCCCCTTCAGCCCTTAGCTGATTCTCTGGTTGGGATGGAGAGTCCAACCACGCTCTCCAAAGAGAGCAACTAAAAGCCCCGAAAAACTCATCCACCTTCACCTGCCATCCGGTGCCGAGATCTCCTTCCAACATTCCGAAGAGCATTGGTTGTCAACCCAGCTCGGTGAAGCCGCTGTTAGCTCACCGAAGCAAGCTGACTTTGACTTCTCCCTTTGTTCGTTTCCTTGCTATCGAAGCGAACTCCAATGACACATCTAACGAACTCGGGGTTACGGCAGGCTCAGCGCGTTCCCTTTACCCCTTGGGACAAGTGTGAGTCTATCCTTTGCTCACCTTGAAGCAAGAGAAAAAGGAAAAAATTCCGCTGCACACAGAATGTGCAAACAGTGGTTTTTGCCAGAAAGCTCGGTTTGCTGTTTTTTCGAGAAGACAGTTCACAGATTATCCACAGATTTTTGCACACCCTTTGAAAACCCTTTTCTGCTCGGGTTTCGTAAGCATGAATTTGATTGAATTAGTCGACTCTCAATGTCACAAAATGTTGGGGACAGGATCAGGACCGCTTCACACATGGCCGGTTACGACCGGCGAAGATGAATATTTGAGGAAAGCAATTCAAAGTCTGGACGGGTGGTTTGCTCGCTGAGGGACTCGAACCCCCGACCCCCTGGATGTAAGCCAGGTGCTCTAGCCAACTGAGCTAAGCGAGCACAGTGATTGGGGAAGGGAGGAGTATAACAGAAGGAAGGAAGCGCTCAATCGTCCTAGCCTACATCTGCTCATGCAGGAAGGTCTTGAGGCGGTTCTCCAGTTCCTGCGGGATTTCCACTTGTTGATCTCGCAGTTGCTGGGCCATCTTCGAGCAGTCTCGATACGACTCCAGGAAATTGAGGCAGGGAGAACATTCAGCGAAATGCTGGTCCAGTTTTTTCTGGGTTTCAGAATCGAGACTGTCCTCCAGGTAATCCATCAACAAGTCAAAACAGTTCTTGCAGTTCAAATAGTGTCTCATCCTCTGCCCTCAAGATAGTCTGCCAATTTCCTGCGCACGGCCAGCCGACCCCGGTGAATTCGGGTTTTGGCGGTGGCTTCCTTGAGCCCCAGCAGGGAAGCAATCTGCTTGATCGGATACCCTTCGGTATCCCTCAGAACCAGCGGGACGCGATATTCAAAGGGTAGCGACTGAATGGCCTCGTAGAGCTGGCTTGCCAGCTCTGCATTCAGAATGACATCTTCTGGATCCACCGACCAGCGGAAGACTGAACCGTGGAGGTGGCCATCTTCGGAGAAAGTGGGAGCGAAGTCCTCCAGTTGGATCTCCCGTCCACGACTGGCCCGGCGTTTTCTCAGCCACATGATGGAGTTATTGATGGCGATTCGCTTCATCCAGGGCCAGATGTTGCTCTCTTGGCGAAAGGTGTCGATTTTACGAATGACCCTGAGCAAGGTGTCTTGCAGAATCTCCTCAGCATCAGGCGGATTCTTGGTGTAGTTGAGGATCACGCCAAAGAGAGGTCGAGAGAACTGTTGAATGAAGTCATCAATGACTTCTGAATCAGCATCCTTGAGTCCCTGGATGATTTGCTGCTGGCCTAACTCTTTGGTTTTCATTTTCCGCCTTCTAACAACTAGAATACAGAAAACCTTTCCCACTGGGAAGTGCCCCTGCATTGCTTTGCCGGCTCTGGAGTTGATACGATTCGGGTATGAGGTGGCTGATTCTCCTTCTGTTTGCCGGGGTGCCGATGGCCTCTTTGGAAGCCGAGACCCTGGCCGCCAGTCCACCCGGAGCCATTCAGACTCCAGAGTATTTCAAAGCATTTCAGTTCAGGGAAGACAAGGGAAGTTTAAGCCGAGTCGTTCTGCGAAACGGTCTGACGATTGTGATAGAAGAACAGGCTCTGGATCCGCTGGCCACTGTGGTGACCTATATCCGGGCAGGTTACTCACAGGAAGAGGCAGGGAATATCGGAGTCAGTCACCTTCTCGAGCGACTCTATCGGCATCGAAGCGAAGTGGTTTCGGAGATGGTGGGCTTGGGAGCCGTGCTGAAGATCTCCACCCACTACGACAGCACTATTTTTTCTTCTTCTGTTCCGGCTGAAAATGTTCTGAAGACTCTGGATTTTCACGCCGCGTTGTTGCAGGCTCCCGAAATTGATTTAAGTGCCATCGGCCGGGAGGTAGAAATTCTCTTGAAAGAGAGATTCCTCCAGCTGGATTTGCCACAGGTCTTTGCCAGGCAAAAACTTCTGGAGTTGGCCTATCCGGAGCAGCGATGGGGAGATCTGCTTTCTTTGGAGAAGAGTATCACGGGGCTGGCACAGACGGATTCCACCCTTCAACAGTTGACTCGTTTTCATGAAGCTCACTACTACCCTGGAAATGTCATTCTGGTTGTCTCAGGAGCGGTGCGCCGGGAGAGGATCCTGGAGAGGGTGGTGGAAGTTTATGGCTCCTTGAGATCATCGAAGAAAGACTCCCAGGTTTCGAAGGAGAACTCTCCTGACCCATCGCCGGTCAGGCAAACCTCGTTTCGGTATCTTCACCTGCGTGGGAACCACCTGCAGCCCTATGTGCTTTTCGCCTATCGGATTCCGGGGCCTGATCACGATGATTACTATCCGCTGCTGGTCCTCTCCTACATGCTGGGGCGAGGGCGTGGTGCACTTTTGAAGCAGTCGATGCTCGGGGAGGACGGTACGGCCGCGGATGTTCGTGTTGAAGTGGAGGCCCTTCAGGGCACAGGAACGTTTTTTTTCCTGGTGACTCCTCATCTGCAAAGGGTCGATGGTGCCGAAGTTGAGGTGCTGGCCCAACTGGAAATACTCAAACAACGAGGAATTCCGATTGCCCAGTTGGACCGTGCTAAAACACTCTTGTTGAAGGATCACTATCTGGGACTCCAGAAGCTTGAACAGAGAGCCAACGCACTGGCCCGCTATGAGGCGATGGGAGACTACCTTCAGCGTGACCGTGAGGTGGAACTGCTCACCCAGATCACTTCCAAAAAGGTCAGCGATGTGCTGGAACGCTATTTGTCCGACTCCAATCTCTCCCTGCTGGAATACTTTCCACAAGATGCTGAATCGCGTCACTTCACTTCTCAAACCCTTCTAGAAACCCTGCGCCTCCTGGTTCCCAGCGTTGTGAAAAAACATGCGGAAGAAGAAGACCCTTTTCAGGTCGTCCGAACCGAGTCCAGCTTCCAGCCCCCAGTATTCCGGCCCAACCACTTGAAAATTGCTCTCAAACACACTTCGATATTGCGAGGGCCCGATATTTTCTTCAGGGAAGAGCATGCCTTTCCTCTCGTGCATCTCGGGTTTTTCTTTCCGGGAGGTCGCATCAAGGAATCGACCCAAAACTCCGGGATCACTGAAGTGATGCTTCGAGCCTTGCTTCGAAACGTGGCCTCTCGTGAGGATGCCCTCTCCTGGATGGATTTGGAGCGTTTGGGAACTGAGATCAGGGTCGTGAATGAACCCGATTTCTTTGGCTTTCAGGCCATCGTGCTCTCGCCTCACCTGGAGAAGGTGTTTGAAATCCTGATCGATTGGACTCGTAGCGCAGCGGTGAAGGAAGAGGATCTTATCCTGGCCCGGCTGGAGGTCCTGGCGCTTTTGAACGCTGAGAAGGAGAATAGATCTTTGCGTCTCCTGGGCTTGACGCGAAGACGAGTGTTTTACGACCATCCCTATGGCTGGAGTCGATACGGGACGTTGGAGAGTGTTTCCGGCTTGTCCCTGAAGTCTCTTCAAACCTGGGTGGAGAGTGAAATGACGGGCGTCCATCCCTGGATTATGGTCCACGGAGATATCGAAGGAACCTCCTTTTTAAGAAATTTCGTCTCCACGCTGAGCGACTCCAGCTATGAAGTCCGTAAGCCCATCAAAAGAGGGATATCGCAGCAGAAAGATCCGTCGGATTCCAAGGGAGAGCCTATCTTCGAAGAAGAGGAGGATGAGGTGATCGTGGCCTTTCCCGGACCGACCAGGGGAACGCGTGACGAGGCGATCGTCGATGTCCTGGAAGGGGCGTTGTTCCGTCCAGGGGGTCGCTTCTCAATTTCCCTTCGAGACCAGGGTCTTGCCTATCAACTCAGCATGTTCCAGCAGACAGGCCTAAATGGGGGAGCCCTTTTCGCGTCTTTTGTTGCCCTGGATGGAAAGGGAAAAGCAGCCCGCGACGAGTTATTCAAGCAGTTGCGTCAGCTCGAGCAGGTCCCACTACGGGAGAAGGAATTTCTCAATGCCGTGGTGGGTGCCATTACCAGGGCTCACGTTCGACAACAATCGGGAGAGGACTACATTGTCGAGCTGGGGCAACATGTCTTGGCAAAACAAGGAGTGGATCATACTCAACAGTATCTCACCACGCTCAGAAGGGTTAAACGGGAGGACCTCATGGCTCTGGCTAAGAGATACTTTCGAGAACCGGAAACAGAAGTGAGGGAACAGGAAGCAGAAACCGAAGGTCAGACTCCAGAATCCCAAAAGGAGACCCCAGAACCTAGAACTCCGAGTCCAAGACCAAGTCTGAGGTGAGTCTATTGTCAGTTGTCCATTGTCAGTTGTCAGGCGGTTTGCGGTCTGCGGTCTGCGGTCGGAGCGCCTTTCGGGCGCGTTCCAGGTTCCAACTTTCAGGTCAGATTTGGAATATGAGATTTGGAATTTGTTTGGGATTTAGGATTTGGGATTTGGGATTTCAGCCGGTCTACCGGCTGCGCTCCGGTGTTCAGCCATGAAAGCAGTCATCATGGCGGGGGGGCAGGGAACTCGTTTCTGGCCTGTGAGCCGGGAAGCAAAACCCAAGCAGTTTCTGGAGATAGGCGGATCCGGAACCCTGTTGCAGGAGACTGTGGCCCGGTTCCAACCGTTCCTTGCAGCGGAAGACGTCTACGTGGTGTGCGGCCGGCGGTACGTCCAGCAGGTTCGCGAGCAATTGGATCAACTCCAGGAAGATCAGATTATTGTCGAGCCCTCAGCCCGAAATACAGCTCCCTGTATCGGACTTGCAGCCCTCTATTTGAGGCGTCAGTTTCCCGATGAAGTGATGTCGGTTTTTCCCGCCGATCACGTCATCCAGGATGTGACCGAGTTTCATCAGGTTCTCCAGGCCGCACAGGAGCTTGCAAGGGAGGGCTGGTTGGTGACCTTTGGAATCCACCCTTCCTATCCGGCAACGGGCTACGGATATGTGCAGAAAGGCGATCTCCTGGGAGACTTTGCGGGGTGTGCGGCTCATGAAGTGGCCGGATTTACCGAGAAACCGGATCGTGCTCGAGCAGAGCAGTTCTTGCAAGAGGGTCAGTATTGTTGGAACAGCGGAATGTTCGTCTGGACCATAGACAGGATTCTAACCGAGATGGAAAGGCATATGCCGGAGTTGTACCAGGCCCTGATGGAAATTGACGGAAGTTGGGAGGACCCGGTGGGGATGGAAAAGATCTATTCGGGGCTTGAGAAGACTTCTATTGACGTGGGTGTGATGGAGAAGGCGGAGAAAATTGCCGTGATTCCCTGCACACTGGGATGGAGTGATGTGGGCAACTGGAGGGCATTGGAACAGGTCGAAAAAAGCGATGGGCAAGGAGTGATATCCAACGGTCCCCACCTCAATATCGACAGCCGTGATTGTGTTCTCTACACCTCAGAGGGTAAATTGATAGCTCTGGTGGGAGTCGAGGATCTGGTTGTGGTGGACGCTCCGGATGCCCTTCTGGTCTGTGCCCGAGAACGCGTCGAGGATGTGAAGCAGGTGGTTGAGCATCTGAAAAAACTGGGCTGGGACGAGTATCTGTAGGATGAGTGAAATGCTGGACGATATAGAGGCGATTGGAAAGCTCGATACACAGGGGATGTGGGGGATTCTCAACTCCTTTGATCGGCAACTGGAAGAAGCGCTTGAGATCGGGTTGAAAGCGGACATCCCTGTTCCCAAAGCCATTCAAAATGTGCTGGTTTGCGGACTCGGAGGCTCGGCCATTGCCGGGGACTTTCTGAGTGCCTATTTGGGAACTGATTTGAAAGTTCCCCTTTCTGTTCACCGCAACTATTCCGTTCCCGGTTTTGCCGATGAGACAACGCTGGCGTTGATTTGTAGTTACTCGGGTAATACTGAGGAAACGCTCTCGGCCTTCCATGGGGCACGCAAGGCCGGCTGCTCGATCGTCTGCCTGAGCAGCAACGGTCAGCTCCAGCGTGACGCAGGTCAATATAACTACCCCTTGCTGCAGGTTCCGGGCGAGTTTCCACCTCGGACGGCTTTGGGATACTTGGCGATTCCCCTGCTCATCGTTTTGAGCCGGGTTGGCCTGGTTTCGGATCGTTCCGAGCAGATCAGCCGTTCGGTGAGTTGGGTACGCAACCGAATCGAAAGGTTTGGCTTGGAAACTCCAGCGGAAGAAAATGCGGCAAAGACACTGGCTTTGCAGGTCCACCAGAAAATTCCGGTGATATACGGAAGTCAGGATCGACTGGAGATGGTTGCCCGAAGGTGGCGGGGGCAATTTTCTGAAAATGCAAAGCAACTGGCCTACTCCAGTGCCTTACCCGAGATGAATCATAATGAAATCGAGGGCTGGAAGCATCCGGCTCCGGCCCTTCGGCAGTTAATCCCTATATTTCTGCGGGACCGGGAAGACCATCCTCAAGTGCAGATTCGGACCGACATTGCTCGTCAGCTGGTGGGAGACAAGTCCAAGGCCTGTCTGGACTTTTGGACAGAGGGAGAGAGCTGGTTGGAACGTCTGTGGTCGTTGATCCTGTTGGGGGATTTCGCCAGCCTCTACCTGGCTGTCTTGAATCGTGAGAATCCCACACCCGTTCATGTCATTGAGGATTTCAAGAAACGCTTAAAAGAGCAGACGGAAAAAGGTCGTCAAGGTGGGAATGAACCCGGAAATCTTTCGAGAGTATGATATCCGCGGAATCGCCGACAAAGACCTCAACGATGAGGTCGTGGTTACCTTGGGGCGTGCTGTGGGGACCTATCTGCAGCGGCAAGGCCGCAATAAACTCACGCTGGGAAGAGATTGCCGCCTGAGTTCGACACGACTGAGGGACCGGTTGACCGAGGGGCTGCTGGCAACGGGTTGCCGAGTAACGGATATCGGGGTGTGTCCTACTCCGCTGCTTTATTTCTCGCTTCACCGTCTCGATTGTGATGGGGGTGTGATGATCACGGGCAGCCACAATCCTGCTGAATACAACGGCTTTAAAGTGGCCCAAGGAAAGCTTACGATTTACGGGGATCAAATCCAGGAAGTGAGGGAGATCGCGGAGTCGGGGGAGTTTGTCGAGGGAGCAGGGGAGAAAGAGGAAGTCGCCCTGCTGCCCGAGTACCATCGCTATTTGGCGGAGGCGTTTGGAAAACTCAACAACCCCCCGCGCGTAGTTGTAGACGCCGGAAACGGAACCGGTGCCCTGATAGCACCTCAGCTCTATAGGGATCTTGGATGTGAAGTGATTGAGCTTTACTGCACCATGGATGGGAATTTCCCCAATCATCATCCCGATCCCACCGTGCTGGAGAACCTGCAGGATCTTATTCAAAAAGTCGAGCAGGAGAAGGCTGATCTGGGCATTGCCTTTGATGGGGACAGCGACCGTATCGGGGCGGTGGATGATCAGGGAAACGTGATCTGGGGCGACTATTTGATGATTCTGTACAGCCGCGAGATCCTGCGCCGAAAACCCGGAGCAACGATCATTGGAGAGGTCAAGTGTTCCCAAAACCTCTACGATGATATTGAAAAACATGGCGGGCGTGGGATCATGTGGAAGGCGGGACATTCTCTGATCAAGGCCAAGATGAAGGAAGAGGATGCCAGTTTCGCAGGGGAAATGAGCGGTCATATGTTCTTTGCCGATCGATACTTTGGATATGACGACGCCATCTATGGGGGTGCTCGTCTCCTGGAGATTCTTTCCGAGAGTGGCCAGAAAATCTCTCAGATGCTGGCGGATGTTCCCAGGGTCTACAGTACACCCGAGATTCGAGTCGATTGTCCGGAGTCTGTGAAATTTGAAGTGGTCCGTCGGGCCCAGGAGTTTTTTGCTCAGCGTTATGAGACGATTACCGTGGATGGGGTCAGGCTCTTGCTTGACGATGGCTGGGGCCTGGTCCGTGCCTCCAATACCCAGCCGGTACTGGTCCTTCGATTTGAAGCGCAGTCACAGGAACGATTGGAAGAAATTCGTTCCCTGATTGAGGACAAGGTGCAGGAGTTCATTATGGCGATCACTGCGGAAAAGGCCCATTAACTATGAACAACTATCATGTTCTGATCGTCAGTGACGGCACCGGCGAGACAGGGAACCGGATGCTCAAGGCCGCTATGGTCCAATTTGGTGAGGATATCTTCGTCACACGCCATGCCAATATCCGCGACAAGGACCAGATCAGGGAGCTGCTACAGCGCAGTTCCAATGAGAACATCATGGTCTTGCATACCTTTGCTTCCAAGGAGCTGAGAGACTACATCGAAGAAGTGACCGCAGAGCGGGGTGCCGAATCGGTTGATTTGCTGGGCCCGTTGATGGATAAGCTGGGTTCTCTTTTCCACCAGGCACCTGTTGCCAAGCCGGGCCTGCTCCATCGGGTGGATGAAGAATACTTTTCAAGGATTGATGCCATCGAGTATGCCATTCGTCACGATGACAAGCGTTCCGTGAGCGACCTGGATACGGCGGATATCGTCATTTTGGGAGTGAGCCGTACTTCGAAGACCCCATTGAGCATCTATCTGGCTCAAGAAGGATGGAAGGTCGCAAGTATTGCCGTTGTGCGAGGGAGGAAGCTGCCCGCCCAGCTCTTTGAAATCGATCAGAATAAAATCGTGGGTCTTTCTATTGACCCCAAGCGACTTGCAGAGGTGCGCCGCGCGAGGCTCGAGCGATCGGACGTAGAGGATAAAAGCTATGCCGAGATGGATCGCATCAAGGAAGAGTTAGAATACGCGCACGCCGCCTACCGCGACAACCCCGGTTGGCCGGTGATTGATGTCACCGGTAAGTCACTCGAAGAAATCTCCCAGGAAGTTCTCGGTGCCTTGCTCGGAGAAGACCGGAAGCTTTAGCCCAGGCTCTAGATGTGCGGTGATCCCCATGAGCATGATTCTTGCCGAGAAATATCACAGCTGTGGCAACGATTTTTTGATCATTGCCTCCAGTGACGTTCCAGAGCAACAGTATTCGAGTCTTGCGCAGGCCATTTGCGATCGTCACCTTGGCCTTGGAGCGGATGGATGTGTGTTCGTGCGGGACCTCTCTCCCCCTCAGTTCCATCTGAGAATCTTCAATCAGGATGGAACGGAGGCCGGGATGTCGGGTAATGGGTTTCGCTGTGGCTGCGCCTTTTTGCACCGTCACGACCGGGTGGACCAACCGGAGGTCACACTTGAGACCGGCTCCGGGGTGAAGATCTACACTTTGCTTGAAGAGGCGGAGGGATTTTGGAGATACAGGTCCCGGATGGGAGCACCCTCCTTTGACCCTGCCGCCATCCCCTTTCAGGCTCCATCGAAGCTGGAACAGGTGCAGGCATATTCCCTTGAGGTGCAGGGACAAACCGTCTCCATCGACGCACTGTCGGTGGGTAATCCTCAGTGTGTTGTCTTTGTCGAGGAGTTCCCCGAAGGTGTGGAGTTTGAAAGAATGGGCGGGGGCCTGGAGTGCCATCCCTGTTTTCCGGAGAGGACCAATGTCAGCTTCGTCCGGGTTGAGGATTCGCACCGGTTACAGATCAAGATATGGGAGCGCGGTGTTGGCCCCACTCATAGTTCGGGGACCGGTGCGTGTGGGGCGGCAGTGGCTGCGATCCGCGCCGAAAGAGCGCAATCTCCTGTCCAGGTCCACACCCAGAAGGGATCCCAGTTGGTCGAGTGGACTCCCGGTGGGGAGATTCTCTTGACGGGTGAGGTCGAGTTTATTGGTGAGATGAAATTTCATGGGAAGCAACGTGTCTGAGCAGAATTTAGTCGAGAAGATCCAAGCCGAAACGGATCAGATCATTGAGTTGTTGCGCAACCTGGTAGAACTGGAGAGTCCAAGTCACCGCAAGGATCTGGTCGATCAGGTGGGGGCACTCATTGTGGAGCATCTGGGTGCCCATGGATTCACCCCTCAAGTGGTCTCTCGAAAGGAAGTCGGCGATATCGTTTGGGCGGAGTGGGGCGAACAAGAAGAAGGACGAATTCTTGTCCTGTGCCACCTGGACACGGTCTGGGAAGAGGGCAGTCTGGCCCGAAATCCATTTCGCGTCGAGGACGGTCGAATTTACGGGCCAGGTATTTTTGATATGAAGGCCGGTGTTGCGGCCACTCTGAAAATTCAAGAGTACCTGGCGCGAGGCTGGATCTGTCCGCGCCGAAAGGTACGTTTTCTCTATACGACTGACGAAGAACTCACCAGCACTCACAGCCGGGAATTCATTGAGGATTTTGCCCGGGAGAGTGAACTGGTGCTGATCACGGAGCCACCGCTTCCGGGAGGCGACCTGAAGACGACTCGAAAAGGGGTGGGGAGCTACGTCGTCAAGTTCCATGGGAAGTCAGCCCACTCCGGCTTGGACCCCGAGAAGGGAATCAATGCGGTGGAGGAATTGGCACAGCAGATTGTGGGGATCCATTCTTTGTCAGCGCCTGCCCTAGGGACGACCGTGACCGTCAACGTGGTTCGAGGAGGGCAGGCTCCCAATGTCATTGCGGAGTACGCTGAGGCTACCGTGGACATACGATTCAGAACTCTTAAGGAGGGAGAGCGAGTCGATGGCGAGATCCGCCATCTCAAGCCCCATGTCCCTGGGATTCGGCTTGAAATCGAAGGGGGTATTGATCGACCTCCCATGGTCAAGACACCGCGCTCTGAAGAACTGCTCCAGTTGGCTCAGGAGATCGCGTCGGAATTGGGATTTGATTTAGGTGAGGGAGAAAGTGGTGGAGGAAGTGACGGGAATATCACCGCCGCCCTGGGAGTTGCCACCCTGGATGGTCTGGGCATTCCCGGAGATGGAGCCCATGCCTGGCACGAGCATATCGAGATGAGTGCCCTGGTCCCGCGCATCGCTCTGTTGGCCCGTCTGATTGAGCGCCTTTAGCCAACGTTTGGGGACAGGCCCAGAATTCTGGCGGAAACCCCTGTATTCAAAGGAGAATTCTTGGGGCTGGCACCAAACTCCCCTACCCCACTTCGCAACGAGAACCTAAGCATACTCGTCTGTCGTGTGTTGTCTGCGGTCTGCGGTCTGTGGTTTCTGGGGTCTGCTGTCCCCCGTTTGACTAACCTCCCTGTTCTGAGTACCTTTGCTCCCCATGAATGAGCACAGGATCGTGATGCCGGATGAGGGAGAAAAGATCACATTTGTCGACGGGGAAATGAAGGTTCCGAAGAATCCCCTCATTCCGTTTATTGAAGGCGACGGTATTGGGGTGGATATCTGGCGGGCGACCCGGCCAGTGTTGGATGCGGCCGTTGAAAAAGCATACGGAGGAGAGCGCTCGATTGCCTGGTGTGAAGTGTTTGCGGGTGAGAAAGCCAAAAGCAAGTTTGACGAGTGGCTGCCCCAGGAAACAATTGATGCCATCTCTGATTTATTGGTGGCCATCAAGGGACCTCTGACCACTCCGGTGGGGACGGGAATTCGCAGCCTCAATGTGACGCTTCGTCAGGTTCTGGACCTGTACAGCTGTGTGCGGCCTTGTCGCTACATCGAGGGGGTTCCCTCACCGGTCAAAGAGCCGCACAAGCTCAACGTGGTCATCTTTCGGGAGAACACAGAGGACGTTTATGCAGGTATCGAATGGGAGCAGGGAAGTGAGGAGGTCAAGGAGATCATCCATTTTCTGAATTCGAAATTCTCGACCAATATTCGGGAGGATTCAGGCATTGGCGTGAAGCCGATTTCCATTTTCGGGACTCAACGCCTGGTGCGCAAAGCGATTCGTTATGCACTGGAACACGGGCGAAGAAGCGTCACCCTGGTTCACAAGGGCAATATCATGAAGTTCACCGAGGGAGCTTTTAGGGACTGGGGTTACCAGTTGGCTGATGAAGAGTTTCCGGATCTCTGCATGAAGGAAGACGTGCTGTGGGAAAAACATGGCGGCAAACTTCCTGATGGAAAGATTCTGATCAATGATCGCATCGCCGATGCCATGTTCCAACAAGTGCTCTTACGCCCCGATGAATACGAGGTGATTGCCTTACCGAATCTTAATGGAGACTACCTCTCCGATGCATGTGCTGCCCAGGTGGGTGGTTTGGGCCTGGCGCCGGGCGCCAATTTCGGCGACCAGGTGGCGCTGTTTGAGGCTACTCACGGTACGGCACCCAAATATGCGGGGCAGGACAAGGTCAATCCCGGTTCCCTGATCCTCTCGGGAGTGATGATGCTGGAACATCTGGGATGGCAGGAATCCGCAGATCTGATTGACTCAGGCCTGCGCAAGACCATTGCTCAAAAGCGAGTAACCTATGATCTGGAGCGGCAAATGGAGGGAGCGACCCTCTTGAAGACCAGTGAATTTGCCGCTGCGATTATTGAAAACATGGAGGGTGAGGGGGGTTAAGATGAGAGCGAAAGTTACCGTTGTGGGCAGCGGGGCCGTCGGTTCGACCACCGCCATGCGCCTGGTGGAACAACAACTGGCCGATGTGGTGTTGGTGGATATTCTGGAAGGGGTCCCCCAGGGAAAGGCACTGGACCTGGCTGAAGCAGGACCCATAGGAAGCTATGATTTTCAGCTGACGGGATCCAACGACTATGAAGCCAGCCAGGGTTCGGATGTGGTGGTAATCACGGCCGGTTTACCCCGCAAACCCGGGATGAGTCGCGATGACCTTCTCCTGAAGAACGCTGGAATCGTGAAGGACGTCACGGAAAACATCACTCGTCACAGCCCCGATGCCATTATCATCGTGGTGAGTAATCCATTGGACGCCATGTGCCAGGTGGCTAAATCCGTGAGTGGTTTTCCAAGGGAACGTCTTTTGGGAATGGCCGGAATTCTGGATTCTGCCCGTTTTCGGACCTTCATTGCCTGGGAGCTCAACGTTTCCGTGGAGGACACCCATGCCTTTGTCTTGGGCGGGCACGGCGACACCATGGTTCCACTGGCTCGATACTCCACCGTGGCCGGCATTCCCATCACTGAACTGATGGCGAAAGACCGTGTGGAAGCCCTCATCCAGCGTACCCGGGATGGTGGAGCGGAGATCGTCAAGCTGCTCAAGACGGGAAGTGCCTACTACGCTCCTTCCGCGGCAGTGGCTGAGATGGTGGCTGCTATTTTGAGAGACAAAAAGAAAATTCTTCCCTGTTGCACTTACCTTCAGGGTGAATATGGGATCAAGGATTTGTACGTTGGAGTTCCGGTGAAGCTGGGCCGGAAGGGGATGGAGCAAATCATGGAAATCAGCCTGAGCAAGGAAGAGGACACTCAACTTCAGAACTCCGCCGCCGCCGTTCAGCAACTGGTGGATGTTCTGAAAGAAAACGACTACCTCTAGCCCGGACTATACATAAAACTTCTACTGCGGTGCCGCAATCATCCAGCGTGCGCTGCGCACCGACTGCGCGACCCGCAAGCGGGTACCCCCTTCCTTGGGCTCCTCGGCGTACTCCATGAGTACGCCGAGGAGCCCAACCCGTAAGCGGGTGCCCTCGCGAGTGGGGGGTACCCGCTTGCGGGTCGCGCACTCATCGCGGCCCTTGCGACACCTCGTCACGAAAACCTATGCATAATCCGGGCTAACGAACTTCGTTCCTCACAAGATCCTCGTAGGTCTCTCTTTGGCGAATGAGCTGGCA
>Ga0209987_10000903_pt1 | contig 15867 bp, 16 predicted proteins | sample N074metaG_FD_182134 | JGI IMG/M metagenome (GOLD analysis project Ga0209987, IMG submission 182134) | Deep subsurface microbial communities from Kermadec Trench to uncover new lineages of life (NeLLi) - N074 metaG (SPAdes) (version 2) | ecosystem: Environmental > Aquatic > Marine > Ocean trench... | reverse complement strand
GATCGTGTTATTTGCCTTTGGTACGGGTCCGATCAAGGGATTTGCGGTAACGCTGTCACTCGGCATCATCACCTCGATGTTTACTGCAATCATCGGCACGCGCGCCGTCGTCAACAAGGTATTCGGCGGGCGCAGGCTCGAGTCCCTGCCGATCTGAGGTCCGCAATGCGACTGTTTAAAGAAAAAACAAGCATCGATTTCCTGGGCAGGCCCCGTCGAAATATCGCCATCGGCTTCTCCGTCGTTCTGATCGTTATCTCGATCGGCACGCTCGCTGTTCGCGGTCTTGATTTTGGTATTGATTTTACGGGTGGTGTGCTGCTCGAGGTCGGCTATTCAGAGTCGGCAAACCTGCCGGGCATCCGCAGTAGATTGCGTGATGCTGGTTACGATGATTATCGAGTGACAAGGTTTGGGGCAGATACGGACGTGCAGGTTCGACTGCCGCCACAAATCGGCGTCGAGCCTGACGCAATCAGGGAATCACTGCGTGAAATACTGGCCGCGGATGACCCCAACGTGGATCTCCGGCGAGTTGAGTTCGTTAGCGCCCAGGTTGGTGATGAGCTAACCGAGCAGGGTGGACTGGCAATGATTTTCGTCCTGATCATGATTTTCGCCTACGTCATGTTCCGTTTTCAGTGGAAGTTTGCGGCCGGCGCGGTCGCGGCGCTTGCTCATGACGTCATCCTGACCATCGGGTTCTTTGCCGTATTCGGAATTTCGTTTGATCTTTCCGTCGTCGCGGCAGTGCTTGCGGTGATCGGCTATTCGCTGAATGACACCGTTGTCACTTTCGATCGCATCCGGGAGAATTTCGTGAAGCTTCGCGGCGTAAGCTCGGAAGAATCGATGAACATATCGATCAACGAGGTGCTGGCACGAACGATTATTACTGGCGTGACTACGTTACTGGTATTGACCTCGCTCCTGGTACTTGGCGGTGAATCGGTAGCGCCGTTTTCGATCGCACTGATCGTCGGTATCATCGTGGGTACTTACTCGTCGATCTATACGGCAAGTACTGTAGCGTTGTTACTCGACGTCAAGGCACAGGACCTGATGCCACCGGAAGTGGATCCGGACCTGATCGACGACCTGCCTTGATCGCAATCGCCCACCTGTAGGAGCCCGCCTGTAGGAGCCCGCCTGTAGGAGCCCGCCCCAGCGGGCGATGTGCTTTCATTGGGAGCGGTGGATTAATGCTTTGCAAACATTGAACGGCATGTCGATAAGACATGCCGTTCAATGTTTGTCGCCCGGTGGGCCGGGCTCCTACGAATCCTAACCACAATTTCCGGCCATCGAATAAGCAAGATTGGCTACGATTCCCACGGATTCTTGCCACAATTTCCGGGCATCCAATAAGCTAGATTTGCTACGATTGTTGGGCGAACATTTCCTTGATATCCGGAGCGAACTGCCTGGCAAGCGCGGCGTAGATCTTCGGCGTGCCGGTCAAAACGTGACCCGACTGCAGGAAATCCTCGCTGCCATCCAGGCCGCTGATAATGCCGCCTGCTTCGCGGATGATCAGCGCACCGGCGGCCAGGTCCCAGATGCTTAGCCCGGTCTCCCAGAATCCGTCCAAACGGCCTGCGGCAACATAGCAAAGGTCGAGCGCCGCGGCGCCGCCCCGGCGTATTCCCTCGGTATGCCTGATTGCGCCGACCAGCATCCTCAGATACGGCTCGAGCGCCATATTGGAGTCCCGAAACGGAAACCCGGTACCAATCAATGCCTGCTCGAGCGCAGTCCGCTTGCTTACGCGAATTTTTCTGCCGTCAAGCTGCGCGCCTTGTCCGCGGGATGCGGTGAACAACTCCTGCCGCATGGGATCATAGACAGCGCCGTGTTCCAGGCGGCCGTTGTGCATCAGGCCGACTGAAACGCAGAACACCGGGAACCCGTGCAGATAGTTGGTCGTCCCGTCCAAGGGGTCGATGACCCACAGGAACTCGGAGTCGCCCTGCCGGCCGCTTTCTTCGGCGAGAATTGCGTGCTCGGGATAGTGCCTGTGAATCACGGAAATGACCGCTTTTTCGGCATTGCGGTCTGCTTCGCTGACGAAATCGTTGCGGCCCTTCTTCTCGACTTTAAGTTTGTCGAGTTTGTTGAGGAGGCGGAAAAGAGTATCTCCGCCGCGCCGGGCAGCCATGACTGCCACATTGAGCATTGCTTCCATGTGATGATTCCGCCAGTTTGAAAAAGAACAATCTCCCGCACCGAACCGATCCAAACCGGTGCGGGGCGGTAGAATACCAGACCTCTGGAGTAGCTGGACCGCAATTCGAGTGAACGTACGCATCATCCTTGTCGGTACAACGCATCCCGGAAACATCGGGGCGACGGCACGTGCCATGAAGAATATGGGGCTGGCTGATCTGACGCTGGTCAATCCACGGTATTTTCCACACGCCGACGCAACGACACGCGCATCCGGTGCCGAGGACATCCTGCAATCTACAAAGCTTGTTGACAGCCTCACAGAGGCCTTGAGCGACTGCACTTATGTGGCGGGCGCCAGTGCGCGCTCGAGATCGATCGGCTGGCCAAGCATGGCGCCGCGGGCTTGTGCCGAAAGGTTGTTGCAGGAGAGCGCGCACGGCGTTGCGGCGGTGGTGTTCGGGCCGGAACAGTCCGGGTTGACGAACGAGGACCTCGACCGCTGTAACACGCTGCTTACCATCCCGACCGAAGCCGGATTCAGCTCGCTTAATCTTGCAATGGCGGTCCAGATCCTCGCCTATGAATTACGGGTTGCCGGCATATCCGCAGAGGAGCCGCCGCCGGAAGCAGAGGCCCCGCCGGCAACGGGAGCCGAGCTTGAAAATTTTTATACGCACCTGGAACAGGTACTGACCGGCTCCGGCTTCCTTGACCCGCAGAATCCACGGCTGCTGATGCGCCGGCTGCGCCGTCTGTTCGTCAAGGCAGAACTGGATCAGAACGAGGTGAATATTCTGCGTGGAATGCTGGCGGCGCTTGCTCCCGAAGTCCCGAAGGATCAGGCTGAGTGAGCGCCGCCGCAGTTTACCTCGACTTTGCCGCAACCACGCCGATTGATCCACGGGTCGCTGATGCAATGCAGTCCTGTCTGTCGCCGGGCGGTGCATTCGCGAACCCTGCGTCGATTCACATTGCCGGAAGAGCGTCCGCTGCCCTTGTTGAGCAGGCGCGGCAGCGGCTGGCGGACCTGCTTGGCGCCGAGCCGCATTGCCTCATCTGGACCTCAGGTGCCACTGAATCAGACAACCTGGCGATCGCGGGGGCAGCCGGTTTTCGGGCACATCGCGGCAAACACCTGATCACGATGCCAACGGAACACAAGGCGGTAACGGAGTCATTCAGGCATTTGGAAAAATCCGGGTACGATGTCACCTGGCTCAAGCCGGATGCTGACGGCCTGCTGGCGATTGATGAACTTGACGCGCAACTTCGTGAAGACACACAGCTGGTGTCGGTCATGCAGGTCAATAATGAAACCGGCGTCATCCAGGACATCCAGCGCATCGGTGAGGTTTGCCGTGCACGCGATATTCTGTTTCATACGGATGCGGCGCAATCGGTTGGCAAGTTGCCGCTTAACTTGAGCGAAATGCCAATCGATCTGCTGTCCCTGACCGCCCACAAGTTCCATGGCCCGCAGGGAATCGGTGCCCTTTATATTGCTGACCGGCCAGGTTGCAAGGTATTGCCGATCATGCACGGCGGCGGACAGGAGCGCCGCTTGCGGCCTGGCTCGTTGCCGGTGCATCAAATCGTCGGCGCCGGTACCGCTGCCGGGATTGCCCGGGACCAGATGGCGGATGATCTACTGCATGCAGCTACCCTGCGCGACCGGTTGTGGCGGGGAATTCGGGACGTGCCCGGTATTTTGTGCAACGGCAGCACTGATCATGTCTATCCGGGCATCCTCAATGTCAGTGTGCCGGGCGTCGAAGGCGAAAGCCTGATGCTCGGGCTCGAACCCGTGTGTGCCGCCAGCGGCTCAGCCTGCAATTCAACCAGTGGCGAGTCGTCCTACGTCCTGCGCGCGCTCGGCAGGAGTGACGCGCTGGCGCAAAGCGCCATCCGTTTCAGCTTCGGTCGGACCACGACCAAAAATGACATTGACGTCGCCATTGAACGCTATCGATGGGCCGTGGATCATTTACGTTCGATCGCTCCGTTGCATAGTGCGGGCTGCTGAAATGATCGCGACTGCAGCGTACAACGAGGCCGTGCGCCGGCACTTTGCAGATCCTCGTCACGCCGGTGATTTGCCGGCAGATCATGAGCTGACGCTGGTCGCAGATGTGTCGGAGTCTGCGGAGGGCGCGCACATCGTGATGTCGGCGGGGATTCGCGGCGACACCATCGCCGGCATGGCATTCAGGGTCCGGGGTTGCCCGCACCTGATCGCGGCGCTGGAACTTGCGTGCAGAAAATTGACGGAGCAGCCGGTCGCGAGCCTTGAAAACTTCGATTCAGCTAACATAACAGAGGAATTGTCTGTACCGGTGGAGAAGGCCGGCCGTATACTATTGCTGGAAGACGCGCTGGCGATGCTTTGGGCGCGATACGCCGGCGCTGCAGATTGAGGATGTGAATACATGGCCATTTCGTTGACTGAAGCCGCCGCGGAGCGGGTCAGGACCTATCTCGATGCCAGGGGCAAAGGTGTCGGCCTCCGGGTCGGCGTCAGGAAAACCGGCTGCAACGGCTTCGCCTACGTCATCAACTATGCCGACGAAATCAAGGACGGCGATGTCGTATTCGAGCAGCGCGGCGTCAAGGTCGTGGTCGACGAGACCAGTCTCGAGCTCATCGATGGCACCGAGGTCGATTTCGTGAGAGAAGGTCTGAACGAGGCGTTTCGCTTCCGCAATCCAAACGTGACCGGCGAGTGCGGCTGTGGAGAGAGTTTCAGCGTCTAGCAGCCTGTTGAGTAACTCTGTGCGCCGGCATCCCGGGGATCGATTCAGTCCATCGGCATTCATTGCCTGAGCGAATTTATCCAAGTAAAATTGATGGCCGACGCGCGGCCGGCTGCTCTGACGCCGGCTTTTTTTCATCTACCCGCAACAAGGATTCGACCATGTCGGTTGAGCAGGCGCTCTCCATCATCAAACCTGATGGCGTCCAGAAAAACCTGGTCGGCCAAATTGTCGGTCGCTTTGAAAAAGCCGGTCTGGAAATTATTGCTGCTAGAATGGTTCACCTTTCCAGGGAGCAGGCGGAAGAATTCTATGCGGTTCACAAAGAGCGTCCGTTTTTCGATGACCTCGTGAGTTATATGATTTCCGGTCCGGTCATGGTGCAGGTGCTGCAAGGCGAATCGGCAATCAATGTCAATCGGGAAATCATGGGAGCAACGAATCCCGCGGATGCGGATCCCGGGACCATTCGCGCGGATTTTGCCGAAAGCATCGAACAGAACATCGTGCATGGATCGGACGGTCCGGACACCGCTCTGCAGGAGATTGCGTTTTTCTTTGGTGACGGCGGCATCTGCCCGCGTACCCGGCAGGACTGCACAAAATGACAGCCGGCCCTGATCAACTCGAACCGCAAGCCGCATCCGATGTGGTCCGTGCGAATCTGCTCGGCCATCCGCAGTCAGCGCTGGTCGCGTTTTTCGCCGGTCTCGGTGAGAAACCGTTTCGGGCGCGCCAGGTTTCGCAATGGATACATCAGCGCAACGCAGACACCTTTGATGAAATGACGGATCTGTCACTGGATCTTCGTGCACGGCTGGGCAGGATTGCGTCGATTCAACTGCTGGAGGTCATCTCCGAGAAAACCTCAGCCGACGGTACGATGAAATGGCTGTTTGAGTCCGGTGCGGGCCAGGCGGTCGAATCTGTATTCATCCCCGAACCCGGGCGCGGCACCTTGTGCATCTCATCGCAGGTTGGTTGTGCACTGGATTGCGCATTTTGCGCGACCGGCGCCCAGGGATTCAATCGCAATCTTGGTTGCGACGAGATTATCGGGCAGGTTGCGCATGCAAACCGCAACCTGCCGTTGCGGACCAGCGGCAAGCCCGCGGTGACCAACGTCGTTTTCATGGGCATGGGCGAACCTCTGGCGAATTACCGCAACCTGGTGCCGGCACTTGAATTGCTGAGTTCCGACTACGCCTACGGTTTGTCACGACGGCGAATTACGGTCAGTACCTCGGGCCTGGTGCCGCAAATCGAGAAATTGGGCGACGATTGCAATGTGGCGCTGGCAGTCTCGCTGCACGCGCCACGCAATGCATTGCGGGATCAATTGGTGCCGCTCAATCGAATTCACCCGATCGGCGAATTGCTGGATGCCTGCTGGCGCTATGCGGCAAAGCGGGCGAATCGCTTCATAACCTTCGAATACGTGATGCTGCGGGGTGTAAACGATGATCTGCAGTGCGCAGACGAGCTGGTCGCGCTGCTGCGAAACCGCCCGGCCAAGGTCAACCTGATACCTTTCAATCCCTTTGAGAACAATGATTTCAGGCGACCTTCCGCAGCCACCATCAGGCAGTTTCAGGGCCGCCTGCGGGACCAGGGGCTGATCGCAACGACGCGCAAGACCCGTGGTGACGATATAGATGCCGCCTGTGGTCAACTGGCTGGTAAAGTACGCGACAGGGTCCGGGTGCGGTTGGGCGATAAAGGACGAAGGACGGCATGAGCATGATGATGAGAGCGAAATCACTGGTCCTGGCCGCGATCGTTTCTATCCTGTGCGGCTGTATTTCATCAACGTCGTCTGTTAACCGCTTCGAGCCCCGCAACGATGCGGCGGAGCAAAATTACCAGCTGGGCGCGCAGTACTTCAGAAAAGGCAGCTATCAGCTGGCACGGGACCGATTGCAGCGATCGATCGAGTTTGATGCGAAGAATGCCAGTGCGCATTCGATGCTGGCGATGACCTATGTGCAGCTCGACAAACAGCGGCTCGCTGCCGAATCATTCGACCGTGCGATACGCCTCGGGCCGAACGATCACGATGTACGCAATGCCTACGCGGTGTTCCTGTGCGGACTGGGTGAATATGACAATGCCCGGGACCAGTTCGATCGGGCGATTGGTATTCGCGTAAACGACAATCCGGAAATCATGATGTCAAATGCCGGTGTATGTATGGCGAAAAAACCGGACCTGGAACTGGCGGAAAAGTATTTTCGCCAGGCGATCGAGCGCAGGCCCCGCTACGGTGAAGCCCTGATTCAGCTGGCCGCGTTAAAGCACCGCACCGATGACGATCTGACGGCGCGCGCTTTTTTGCAACGCTACCTTGCAGTCGACAAAGCGTCGGCGGTAGTGCTTGATCTTGCGATCCAGATCGAAACCAGGCTCGGCAATGAGCGGGCGGTGACCGACTACATGAATCAATTGTTGCGGGACTTTCCTGACTCTCCAGAAGCCAGGCGAACACTCATTACGAGCAACAAAGCAGCAAATTCGCGATGAACGAGACCCCACAGCAAGAACCTGAAGCACCGGCAAGCGGACCGATTGGTGGTGAGCGCCTGGTGATTGCAAGACGCTCGAAAGAGATTTCGGCGAGCGATATAGCGAAGGAGCTGCATCTCGATGAGCCGAAAGTCCGCGCGCTTGAACAAAACAATTTTGAGGTGCTGGGCGCGGCGGTGTTTGCAAAAGGGCACCTGCGAAAATACGCTGAACTCGTCGGCGTATCGGTTGACGATATAATTGCGGACTATTACGAGCTGAATCGCAACACCGGTGCACCGCCTGTGGTCGGCCCTGCGCGCAAAATCGAGAGCGGCATTTTCCCGGGTGCCTGGATTGTGGGCGGTGTTGTCCTGATCATCATTGCGAGTATCGCCTGGTGGTGGCTTACCCGCGAACCCGCGCAGCCGGTGGCGCAAACAGAAGCCGGAGCCCTGGCGCCATTCGTATCAGATGCGAGCGACGCGCCGGCGCTGGATGAAGTGCCAGAATCGGCCGGCAGCGTGTCCGAATCGGAAGCTCCCGTCGATATGCAAGAATTGCCGTCGCCGGAAAATGTGCTGGCGTCCTCTGCATCACCGGTCGGTGAATCGGAGCCGTTCGTCGAAGCGGCGAGTTTGCTGCCCCAGGTGCGCGTTGAACTTTCATTTAGCGGAGATTGCTGGACGGAGGTGATGGATGCTTCCGGACGCCGGCTTTTTTTCGAGCTGGCCACGGCGGGCAGGGTGGTAGCGCTTTCCGGTGATGAGCCACTGCGGATCGTGTTGGGCAATAGTGAAAACGTCGACATCACCGTGGACGGACGGGATTATCCGATTCCTGCTGCCACCTTCAGCGGCGGCCTGGTCAGGCTCACAGTCAACAACCAGTAAGATGCAATCGACACGTAACACGGGACGCGGCAGCGGCTCCGTTCCTGGAATGAAGTGCAGTGAAGCCTAAAGCCATTCGGGGCATGAACGACATCCTTCCGGATGTAACCGGCACCTGGCGCTATGTGGAAACGATCGTGCGCGAGGTCATCGAGTCATACGGCTACCGCGAGATTCGTCTGCCACTGGTCGAATACACGGAACTCTTTCGCCGATCCATCGGTGATGTCACCGATATCGTTGAAAAAGAGATGTACACGTTTGAAGACCGCAATGGCGAGAGCCTGACTTTGCGGCCGGAGGCCACCGCAAGCATGGTCCGTGCCGGTATTACCAACGGCCTGTTGCACAATCAGCGGCAGAAGCTGTGGACGGCAGGCGCCATGTTTCGCTACGAAAAGCCGCAGAAGGGCCGCTACCGCCAGTTTCACCAGTTTGACGTGGAGGCCATGGGCTATGCGGGCCCGGACGTCGATGCCGAACTCATTATTATGTGCGTGCGCATGTGGCAGCGGCTCGGCCTCGAGCGCCTGAACCTCGAAATCAACTCCCTGGGGTCGCCGGACAGCCGCGCCCGCTACCGGGATGAGCTGGTCAGTTACTTTTCGGCCGTGAAAAGCAAGCTGGATGAGGATAGTATTCGCCGCCTCGGGAAAAACCCGTTGCGTATTCTGGACAGCAAGAACCCGGACATGCAGGAGTTGATCGCGGCGGCGCCGGTGATGCTCGAGTTTCTTGATGAGGAATCCTCGCGGCATTTTGCGGGGCTGAAAACGCTACTGGATGCAGCCGGGGTGTCCTATGTCGTCAATCCGCGCCTGGTGCGCGGGCTTGACTACTACAATCTCACGGTATTCGAGTGGCTCACCGACGCACTCGGCTCGCAGGGTGCTATTTGTGCCGGCGGCCGCTACGACGGCCTGGTGGAAAAGCTTGGCGGACGCCCGATGCCGGCGATTGGCTGGGCCATGGGTGTTGAGCGCCTGGTCGGGTTGTACCAGGCCTGCGGCGGCAAGGCCCGGCCTGGCAAGTCGGACGTCTATATTGTTGCAGTTGGAGAGGCGGCAACGGGACGCAGCTTTGAGCTGGCCGAAAACCTGCGGGATGCGTTGCCGGCCGTGCAGGTGGAATTGAACCTGGGTGGAGGAAGTTTCAAGTCACAGCTCAAGCGGGCGGACAAGAGCGGCGCGGCGCTGGCGATCATTCTTGGCGAGGAAGAGGTCGTACGTGGGGAGGCTGGCCTGAAACCTTTGCGCAGCGAAGAGGATCAAATAAACGTTCCGCTGGACAATCTGGCTGACATGGTCGGCCGGAAACTGGCGGTCAGCTCATGAAATCGAATTGGTAATACTGGAAGGCAGATTGTGAACGACTTATCGGATAAAGAACAACTGGAAGAGATGCGAGCGTGGTGGTCCGAGAACGGCCGCTTCGTCATCACGGGTGTGGTACTCGGCGTCGCCATCATATTCGGTTGGAATCAATGGCGATCAAGTATCGAGACATCCCGGATTGAGGCATCGAATCTTTTTGAACAGGTTATGAGCTCAATGGAGAGCGGTGATACCGAGGCAGCCGAAGATGCGGCAGGCACCCTGTTCGAAAACTACGAGCGAACTGTCTACCCGGCCCAGACACGTCTGGCGTTGGCGCGACTCTATATGGATAAAGGCCGCGACCAGGATGCGGTAAACGTTCTTCGCGAGCTCATCGCAGCGAGTGATGAATCGGAGATTCAACTGGTCGGGCGGTTGCGGCTTGCAAAGGTGTTGCTGTACCAGAACAAACCGGATGACGTCGTAGAAATACTGCGGGACCGGGACGAGAGTGGGTTTGCGGCGAGGTACCTGGAAATCCTTGGCGATGCATACGCCGAACAGGGCAATTTTGCTGAGGCCCAGACGGCCTACCTGGCCGCATTGAGCAGGAATTCGCCTGTGCCAACGATCGACAACAACCTGATTCAGCTAAAGCTCAACGATCTTCCGGATTTGACCGAACTGGCTGCGATTGAAGTCGCGCTTGACGAGGCTGACGTCGCTGGAGAGCCCGACAATGATGCCGCAGCAATGGATGAGCCGGCCGGGCCCGAAGCACAGGAGGATGCTGAGCCGGAGACCGGGACACAACGATGAGATTGCCAGGGTTGCAGCGGGGTGGTTACGCAAGACGGTTGTTGGCTGCGCGCCGCCTGGCGATCTGGCTGGTTGCTGCAATGTCGATTGCGGGCTGTAGCATATTCGGTGGTGACGACGACGAAGAGTTGCAGCCGACGAAACTGCTGAAGTTCGACCAGACGCTGGACGTCAGGCGTCTTTGGTCAGCCAAGTTGGGCGGCGGCACGGAATTCCTGCGTATTGCATTAAGCCCGGCAGGGGACGGCAATCGAATTTATGCGGCGAGTTACGATGGCAAGGTCAGCGCCTACGATCCCGAAGACGGAGATCGTATCTGGCGGACAGAGGTCGACGTGGTGTTGTCGGCGGGTCCGGGTGTTGGCGAGGGACTCGTCGTCGTCGCCGGGTACGACGGTGACCTGATAGCCCTCAGCGCTGACGATGGTTCGGAATTGTGGCGGATCAACATTGCCGGGGAGTCGCTTGCCCGGCCATTGATAAAAGACGATGCCGTTGTCGCCTACACCATTGATGGCAGGCTGCGTGTCTTCTCCGCGTTCGATGGGTCCGAACGCTGGGCGCTCGAGCAGAGCCTGCCGGCCCTGACATTGCGTGGTTCGGCGACACCGATCATCGTCGGGACAACCATTATTGCGGGATTCGATAATGGCAAGGTGCTGGCTATCAGCCTCTCCGATGGCAGCGAACAATGGCAAGCTGTCCTTACGCCGCCATCCGGTCGTTCGGACCTCGCCCGGTTGGCGGATGTCGATGGCGCGATGGCGGCCGTCGGACAGGACGTATACGCAACTGGCTATCATGGTCGGGTAGCCTCGCTGGCTGTCGAGTCGGGGCAGATTTTGTGGGCGAGAGAAATTTCCGGGCTGTCAGGTCTTGATGCAGACTGGAATAACATTTACCTGGTTGGCGAAGAGGGACAATTAGTCGCGTTGCTGCGACGGAACGGTGACGACGTATGGCGCCAGGAGGCACTTGTCCGTCGTGAGCCGACCGCGCCCGTGGCATTTAATACGTCTGTCGTCGTCGGCGATTTCGAAGGCTATGTGCATTTCTTCAACAACTTCGACGGCAGGCCGGTCGCTCGCGTCCGCGCCGGCAAGGGCATGATTTCGCTCGCGCCGGTCGTTATCGGTGGCCGCCTGTACGTACAAAGCGAGTCCGGCACTCTCATGGCATACGGCGTGCCCGTTCCGGAGACCACGGGCGATGCACCTGGAATCTCTGGCGACGAGACCCCCTAGACAAATGGTTGCCGGAAAATGCTTCCTGTCATCGCAATCATCGGCCGGCCCAATGTCGGCAAGTCGACACTATTCAATCGCCTGACGCGTTCGCGCGACGCGCTGGTCGTGGACTACCCCGGACTAACCCGTGACCGCCAGTACGGTTTCGGCAAACTCGGCCCGCTGCCCTATCTCGCTATCGATACCGGCGGTGTTGCCGGTGGTGAGGTCGGCATCAACAAACTCATGGTCGAGCAGACGGTGCGGGCCCTGCAGGAAGCCGACGTTGCGATCGTGATGGTCGATGGCCGCAGCGGACTCACATCCGCAGACGAGCATGTCGCCAAACTCGCAAGAAAACACTCGAAAAAAACCTGGCTTGCCGTCAACAAGGCCGAAGGGCTGGATGCGGATATCGCATCCGTGGAATTTCACGGCCTTGGTCTCGGCGAACCCGTCGCAATATCGGCCACGCATGGTGATTACGTGAGGGCGCTGATGGACAAGGTGCTGGCGCCATTTGTCGAGATGAGTGACGACCATTCCACTGAGTCTGACAAGGCAGAAGACGACCAAGCGCTGCGTATTGCGGTCATGGGCCGGCCGAATGTCGGCAAGTCGACACTGATCAATCGCCTGATCGGAGAGGACCGGCTGGTGGTCTACGACCAGCCCGGCACGACTCGGGATAGCGTAGCCGTACCGTTTGAGCGTGATGGCCGGAAATACCTGCTCATCGACACCGCCGGCGTTCGCCGCAAGTCGAAAGTGCGCGAGACCGTCGAAAAATTCAGCATCATCAAGGCGCTGCAGGCGATGGAACGGGCGCAGGTCGTCATCGCACTGCTCGACGCCCACGACGGAGTCACTGAACAGGATGTCAGCCTGATGGGATTGGCGGTGGAACGGGGTCGTGCACTGGTGGTTGTGACCAACAAATGGGACGGCCTGACTCATAATCAGAAACGCCACATCAAGGATGAACTCGACCGGCGATTGCCGTTCCTGGATTTCGCGGAGCGAATGACGATCTCTGCCTTGCATGGCACGGCGGTCGGCGATCTGTTGCCGGCCGCGGAGCGTGCTTATCGTGCCGCCACGCGTGATCTGTCGACGACCGACCTCAACCGCGAACTCGAGAGTGCGGTCACGGCACATGCGCCGCCGCTGGTTCGCGGGCGCCGCATCAGGCTGCGCTACGCCCACCAGGGCGGGCGCAACCCGCCGGTCATCATCATCCACGGCAATCAGACTGAAAAGCTGCCGGAAGCTTATCGCCGTTACCTGGTCAACCGCTTTCGCAAGGCGTTTCGCCTGCAGGGCACACCAGTACGAATATGGTTCAAAACCAGTGATAATCCTTTCAAAGGCAGGCGCAACAAGCTGACGCCGAGACAACTGCAAAAACGCAAGCGCCTGATGAAACACGCGAAGAGGTAACAACAAACAAGTTGTAGGAGCGGCATCTTGTCGCGAATCGTAGGAGCGGCATCTTGCCGCGAATAAGATTAATGAGCATAGAAAGCCAAAAAATCACCGTAGACGGCCGCTTCACGATGCACAGAGGCGGATTCCTCGAGTCGCCGACAATTGCCTATGAAACCTGGGGCGAATTGCAGGGGAAAGGCGACAACGCGATCCTGTTATTTACCGGCTTGTCGCCATCGGCGCATGCGGCGTCGTCTCCGGAAAATCCTGCTGCGGGTTGGTGGGAAGACATGATCGGATCAGGCTTGCCGCTGGATACCGATCGTTATTTCGTGATTTGCGTCAATTCGCTGGGCAGTTGTTTCGGCTCGACGGGACCGGCGGATATCGATCCTGCCACCGGCGAGCGCTATCGCCTGAATTATCCGGTGCTGACGCTTGAAGATGTCGCGGAGGGCGGCGTCGAGGTGCTCAGGCACCTTGGCGTCGAGAAACTCCACACAACGATCGGCGCCTCGATGGGCGGCATGAGTGCCCTGGCATTTTGTGTCCGGCATCCCGCCGTGAGCGAGCGAATGCTTTCCATTTCCGCGGCAACCCGGGCGCTGCCATTTGCGATCGCCATTCGTTCATTGCAGCGGGAAATGATTATCAAGGACCCGAAGTGGGACAACGGCAACTATGATCCCGGGGATTCGCCGGTAGCCGGGCAGCGGCTTGCCAGGAAACTCGGCATGATGACCTACCGGTCCTCCGAGGAATGGGACCAGCGGTTCGGCCGCGAGCGCATCTCGTTCGAAGAGCATTCGAGCAATCCGTTCTACGGTGATTTCTCCGTTGAGGCCTATCTCGAGAACCATGCTAATAAATTCACCGGGCAATTTGATGCGAACTGCTACCTGTATTTGTCGCGGGCGTCGGACCTGTTTGACCTGGCGGAACACGGTGGCTCGCTCAAAGCTGGTTTTGCAAAGCTCAAATTGCGACGCGTCCTGGTCATTGGTGTGACGACCGACATTCTGTTCCCGTTACGGCAGCAGGAGGAACTGGCAGAAGGATTGCAGGTTGTAGTACCCGACGTGGAATTTGTGCGGCTCGAATGCCTCAAGGGTCACGATTCATTTCTGGTCGAAATGGATGCATTCCGGCCGGTGATAGGCGGCTTTTTCGAGACCTTCAACACGTAGGAGCGGCGTTTTGTACACGGACGTACTTATGTCGCTGCGCACAAGGATGTGCAAGCAGCGACCCCGCCGCGATCGAATCGCCGAAGATCAATGGGGTTTGACCCCACTGATCTTACTCCTATAGCAGGTTGTGGCAGATTTCAGAGGAGTGAAACGGTCATGTGTCGAAATTTTCGGAACTTGGTAATTACGCAATGTCTTGTAGTCCATTTCGCGGTATCGGCAGCCGTAGCAGACAATCTGGAAGATCAAATCGATCAGGTCGTACCTGTAGGATTTTCCGGCCAGATCGCAATTGGATCATCGGATTCTGTTCTGTTTACGAAAAGTTACGGACTTGCGGATCGCGAGGAAGGAACAGTTGTCGCCAACAACATGCTCTTCGACATAGGATCCATTACAAAGACGTTCACGGCGACAGCCATTCTAATGCTTGCAGAGAGACGATCAGTAACTCTTGACCAGACACTTGGCGACTACTTCGCCAAACTGACTCAGAAAACTTCGGCAATTACTATCCATCAACTGCTGACACATACATCGGGCATGCCACTTTACTCCGGGGATGACGATGAGTCTTGCAATACGGCTTGTTTTGATGAATGGCTCGCCGAAATTGAGCCGGAATTCCCTCCCGGCACGAAGTACCAATATTCCAATCCTGGTTATAGTGTACTTGCTCGTATCATTGAGATTGTCGGCGGCAAGTCGTATGAGTCATTCTTACAAGAAGAGGTGATTTGCAGGTTGCAGCTCGGGGCAATCGGGTACCGAGAACTCCCGGACTCGGCTGAATATGCAGTGGGTTACTTTCAGGGTCAACGCGTGGGCAAGCCGCCCGAACTCGGCTGGATGGACGACGGGCCGCCTTGGCACTTGCGTGGCAACGGGGGTCTTCTAACGAACGCAGAGGGTCTTCTTCGGTGGCTGCAGGCGACGGCAAGCGGTCGGACACTGGCAGCGGAACTTCAATTGCAGCAATTCGAGCGACATGCCAGGCGTCGCGAAAACGCGTGGTACGGATATGGCTGGACTATTATTGACCAGCCTTGGGGAACCGTAATCGACCACACTGGTGGCAACGGCTTTTTCTTTGCTGATGCACGGTGGATCAAAGATCGAGATCTGATGATTGCCATTACGAGCAATGCATTCGACAGGGAAACAATTCAGGCGCTGCTGGATGGGATTCGGGCTACATTGGAGCTTACGACGGACGACTAGACTTATAATCTATTCGGCACCACTACTGTCCCATAAACTCAAGATTGTGGCAAGATGAGGCAAATTGATAATACGAAGGCCGATAATCGCCCGCTGGGGCGGGCTCCTACGATGGTTCCGTGGAGCCCGCCCCAGCGGGCGATTAACATGTTTCCAGAGCATAAATTTGTCTGAACGTCTTTCTGGCAATTCAATTCAGGGTTTTGCAGACCTTCTTTGTGGGACAGCAGTGATTCGGCACCTTTATTAGTCTGCCAGTAACAGGGCCGGATCAACCGCCGTGCCATTCAGGTAGGTCGCGAAATGCAAATGCGCGCCGGTAACCCGGCCGGTCGCGCCAACCTTGCCGATCG
>Ga0209987_10000902_pt1 | contig 15868 bp, 14 predicted proteins | sample N074metaG_FD_182134 | JGI IMG/M metagenome (GOLD analysis project Ga0209987, IMG submission 182134) | Deep subsurface microbial communities from Kermadec Trench to uncover new lineages of life (NeLLi) - N074 metaG (SPAdes) (version 2) | ecosystem: Environmental > Aquatic > Marine > Ocean trench... | reverse complement strand
CGGCTATGCCCTCGCTTGCCATCACCGAGTCCACCGGGATTTGCGTTGACCATGCTCCACTTATCGAGTTACCGCTGATGTGAACGACCGCACCGGGCCTGAAGTCACCCGATGCCCTGACTCTGACGGACACCGGTTCGCCCAGATAAAGGTCGGGAATAGTGGCCGGAAAGCTATCGACAACGACACCGCTGGGCCATTGCACTTCGATATTGGTGACCTGTGGATGCTCCAGCTTGCGAAACAGGCGCCCCATTTTCTCGCTGACCTCATGCAATGCACTAATGAAGGTGTAAGAGCCGCGGCCTGCCTCGGCTGCTTTGCGCATGAACCAACTGTTGGGCGCCGAGCCGATTCCGACCGTAAAAAGTCTCGCATCGCCCAGCCGTTGTTCAATCATCGAGAACAATTCGTCCTCGTATCCCACGCTGCCGTCAGTGATGAACACTATCTGGCGAAGATGAGACTGCGACGGTCTTGAGTCCAGCGCCCGCGCCAGTGCCGGTCGCATCTCGGTACCGCCGTTCGCTCTTAGCCGGCGCACAAAATCGGCTGCCTCGCGAACATTACTCGTACTTGCCGGCATGCTGTATGGATAAAGCGCGTTCGTAGTGGAGTTGAATTCGATAACGTTGAACAAATCGTTCGCATTGAGACCTTCTAATGCCAGCTGCATTGCACGTTTTGCTTGTGCGATGGACACGCCGTGCATCGATCCAGAGGTATCGACAATAAATATGATTTCGCGCGCCATCGATGCGCGCAGGACCTGTTCCTGGTCGGGGGGCAGCACCATTAACAGGTAATAAGATTTCCCCGCTACCCTTTCCTTAAAAACCATGGCCCGCGGCGCCACCGACCGGACCGGCCGCCAGACGAGCTCGAAGTCATGATCCATCGCAATATCGTCGCCGCTCAGTGTCACGGTATAACGGTCGTTCTCTTCAGCAACGCTGACCGGGTGATAGCGACTCGCAATAATTTCGAGAGGCACGCCAGTGTGGACGCTTGCGCTCAGGGAAATCCGCTGCCCAGTTGAACTCCTGACCTGCGGCGGCGTAATACGCGAAGCGTCGGCAACGTCACCGGATATGTAACGCGGGGTCAGCGTCATTGGGAAGCGAATGCTGAAACTGCCATCGTCAAAGCGTATGTCTTCCAGGTACTCGATTTCGATGACAACCAATTCGCCTGGTGCGACATTTGCCACCGACGTCGTAAACAGGTTGGCGCGTTGTTGCTCGACGAGGCTGGCTTTCTTGCCCGCTTGCTTTGCGTTCTCATAAGTTTTCTTTGCATGATCCTTTTCCTGTATCTCGCCCTCAATGAAGCGCTCGCCGATGTGCAGCCGCATCCGATCGACCGCAGCCCGGTCGGGTAACGGAAAAACATAAATACCCTCGACCCAGTTCGGACTGTTGTTGCGAAACTGCTGTTTCACCGTGACCCTGGCAACCAGGCCACTGATCTTCATGCTCACTTCGGTATTGAGCAGTGTCGCGGATGAGTAGCCATGCTCCATGCGCAACAACAGGCTGCCGGACTGCATTTGCCCGGGCGTGGGACCGTCCGCCGACGCTGTTTTCGGCCCCGACACAAGAACGAGTATCAGCGCCAGCACCCATAGCCACGATTTGGCGTTAGAATTTGTTTGTTGCATTGCGGACTCCCTTGTCGTTATCCCTATTACGGTGGATCATTGGGTCACTCTGTCGACGCCGGCATGGCAATACACCGGCGTAATGTGGCAAATTATGGCGCTACGGAATGGGAGTCCGATGTGGCTAAGCGGATAGCGATCGTCGAAGACGAGGCAGCAATCAGAGAAAACTACGCAGCAGCGTTTCGTCGCGAGGGATATGCCGTCGATACCTACGAGGCTCGCGAGCCGGCCCTCAACGCCTTCGAGAGCCGCCTGCCCGATCTCGTTGTTATCGATGTGAATCTAAAGGATGACGTCGAAGGAGGCTTCGAGCTATGCCGAACTTTGCGTGCGCGTTCGGCCAATCTGCCGATAATCTTCCTCACCGCCAAAGACAGTGAATTTGACGCTGTATCAGGACTGCGACTGGGCGCGGACGATTATCTGACCAAAGACATCAGCCTGCCGCACCTGATGGCACGCATTGCCGCACTGTTTCGACGTCTGGACGCAATGCAGAAACCACAGGGAGCGGACAGTCTGATAAGGCGTGGCGATCTGGCAATCGACACGGAACGCATGACCGTCCACTGGCAGGACCAGATCATAAGTCTGACGCTGACGGAATTCTGGCTGGTACACGCTATGGCGAGATATCCGGGGCACGTCAAGAACCGTCAGCAACTAATGGACGCCGCCCAGGCGGTCCTCGACGACAATACCATCACCTCCCACATCAAACGTATACGGCGCAAGTTCTGTGCCGTCGACACAGACTTCGACGCGATTGAAACTGTTTACGGCATGGGCTATCGCTGGCTGAGTGGCTAGCAGCAATGACGCTGAAGAAGCAGTTGCTACTCGTCAGCCTGCTGACATTGATGCTTCCCTGGGCAGGTATGGAGTTCATTCGCGAAACAGAATCCGCTTTGCGCTCTGTCCAGCAACAAATGCTGGCCGAGACAGCGCGCGCGCATGCTATCACCATGGCCCAATACAGCGAGGAGTTCCCGACTACGAACAGCACCTGGTCAACAAGCGATCAGTTATATATGCACGCGCTCGCGCGGCAACCCACCATTGACGGCTATTTCGATGACTGGCTGCTTGACCGGACATCGTTAAGATCTCTCCGCGGAACGGACGGGACGATAAAATTTGCCATCGCCTCCTTTGGCGGAGCTGTTTTTCTCTATGTAGAGGTTAGTGACCGTGACATTATTTATGCCACGGCCCAGACAATGATTGTCGACGACGGACCTCTCTATGCCGATCGCGTAACGCTCGTCAGCAGCAGCCCACCGTATCGCGACGAGACGTTCATCTTTGCGGCCGAGGCACCAGGTCCGATGCTGAGTTACAGACAAGATCAGTATGGTTTCGCCCCGGAACCCACAATCGCCGCACACTGGCAGGATATCCCGGGCAGGGGATACAACCTTGAAGCGCGGATTCCGGCCAATCTTCTGGGTACAAATCTTGGCGTCATCGTCGCTGACACGGACGCTGCCTCGCAACGCAGCACTCGCAGCCAAAGCTATTACGGAATTCTGCCGCCGGGCGTCGCCAGGCTGTCGCCTGAACTCGTTGCCATTGCCCAGTCACTCGTCCGGTCCGGTACGCGACTGCTGGTAACGGATGCCGCGGGATGGCGAATCGCCGCGGCCGGTGAATTGTCAGAGGCTCGGTCGGCGACGTCGATTGGCTCCGCCTGGTCGCGACGCGCCTACGAAATACTCGTCGAATCCGGTAAAGCCCCGGCCTTCGCGGAACCGGACCCGCATGGCCGCGAGAGACAGCCCTACATAAGCGCAGCACTCGACGGTCGGGAAATGGCCGGCTGGTTTCGCAGTGACGAAAGCGGCCGGGCAATCGTCGCTGTTGCCGCACCCATAAAGCGCAATGACGAAGTCCTGGGTGCCCTGGTATTGCAACAGGGAACCGAAGCGATACTCAGTCTGGCAAACGATAGCCTGGCCCGGCTAATCAAGGTTTCTTTGCTCGCGACATTACTCGTCGCGGGCACTCTTCTCGGCTACGCAACCTGGCTGTCTCGTCGTATCCGGCATTTGTCTGTCGCAGCTGAGGAAGCACTGGAAAATGAAGACCTGCACTCGGCGTTGCCCAGTGCGCTTGCCTATGACGAAATCGGTGACCTGTCGCGAAGCCTTTCAAGCGTGCTGCAACAACTCGGAAACTACAACGAGTATCTGCGCACACTGGCATCGAAACTTTCGCATGAACTGCGCACGCCACTCGCCATCGTCACATCCTCTCTCGAGAATCTCGAGCACGAGGCATTAAGTGAGTCGTCTGCCGAGTACACTGCCCGCGCGCGCGAAGGCGCTGACCGATTGCGCCGCATATTGAGTGCAATGAGCGAGGCAAGCCGCGTTGAAGAACTGATGTCCAGTATCGAAACAGACAGTTTTGATTTGCGGAATGTACTCAATTCGACAATCGCGGCATATCGCGACGTGTATTCTGCGCGCAACTTTCAATTTGACTGCGAACTGTCAAGTGCGATGACAACAGGGTCGCCCGAATTGCTGGTGCAGATGCTGGACAAACTCGTCGACAACGCTGTCGACTTCAGCGACGAAGCGGACACAATTAAACTTGGCCTGACAGATACCGACGGCTGGCTGGTACTGTCCATCATGAACCCCGGGCCACCACTGCCTGAGCGCATGCGAACACAATTGTTCGACTCAATGGTGTCGATGCGTTCGGGACACAATTCCCGTCACCTGGGCCTGGGGCTGTATATCGCGCGTCTCATAGCCGAAGGACATGGCGGACGCATTGAGGCGGAAAACGTTGCGGATGGCGTTGTTTTCGTTGTGCGCCTGCCGCGCGCATCGTGAATTTTAGAACGACTCGGATCGCAAACGTATTGTGCCGCTACTACGATATTTGATGGGAGAGGTCAACGGGATATCGAGGGCCAGGTGACCCTCGAGCTCATAGGAAATATCCTGGCGAACACCCAGGCGAACTATCGATAACAATTGTGGCGCTGTCTGCAGCAGATTGAGATCAACACTGATCGCGAATTGAGCGTCGCCGTCTGCCGGAACTGTAATTGCACTGGCAGTTTCGCCGCTGGCGAAACGCTGTCCATCAAGTTTGACACCGTAGCTTACGTTGCTTATCGGTAGCGGAAAGGGATTCGGATTGGCAACATCGAAGGACAACAGAAACGTCTGGCTCTTGAAGCCAAGCCCAATCACACGAACGTCTTGCAACTCAACACGCGGTGTGCGAATCAGATCACCCGGCACCGTCGCACAGCCCGACAGAACAGCCATTAGCAGTGCAAGCAAATAGTGCTTTCGTGTCCGTATGTTCATAACAACCTAGTGAAGTTCCCTGCCGAGTTCACCCCAGCGCGCCGAAATAAGCTGCCAGTCATCTCCGTCGAGTTCCAGCTCCAGCGCAAAATCGTATGCGTCGGCGCTAAACCCCAGTACGCCCTCATTGCTCCCGGCCATGCCGACGCGCAGCTCAACTTCCGCTGCTGAATCACCGATTATGCGTATCTCCTTGATCGACGTAAGCAGCGTAATACTGTTCTGTCGCAGAAAATAAAGCCTGAACATATTTTCAATATCGCCACGCCCGTTGCCTCGGGCATCCGCATACGCCGGCGAAATCATGTCAAGCAAACTTCCGCGTTCCTTCTGTTCAGCGGCAATCTGACCGCGAGCGATCCAGCGTCTGATCTGCTCCTCGGGTCCGACATCCGACTCACTACAGCCAAGCAATAATCCGCTTAGCGCCAGGGTAATAACGCTGCGCCGTAGCGCGAACCTGGCTCGATTGCGAGTTGCCATCACCATCATCTGCTAAAGTCTACTGTCAACCAGTGCTCTAAATGGTCATTTTAGCCCAATTTGTGAACTGGTTCGCACTTTGGCACGCGCACCAGCCCGCAGATAACGCCAGGAAGCAAGCATGTCCGTAAAACTCTTGAGTGAAACCAACGGCGCGACAATGACTGATGACGATCAGGCACGAATTGACGCGATTCTGTTGTTCTGGTTCAAGGAACAGGAATTATCGGGCCCGCAGATCGATCGCCGCATGGACATCTGGTTCGGCACAGATCCGATCCTCGACCATGAAATCGAGAAAGAGTTTGGGGATGACGTTGCGGCGGCCAGTGAAGGAAGGCTTGATCACTGGGCAGAAGATCCACACGGCCGCCTCGCGCTGATCCTTTTGATTGACCAGTTTCGCCGCAATATTTACCGCAATTCTGCGGAGGCCTTTTCGATGGACAAGCTGGCACTCAAATTATGTGTCGAAGGCGCGATGGAGAAAAAGGACATCGGCCTGACGCCATTGCAACGGATATTTTTCTACATGCCGCTGCAACATGCCGAATCCCGCAAAGTTCAGGAGAAATCTGTCAATCTCTACAACCGGCTTGCAGAAGCAGTATCACCCACTTATCGGGAGACACTACTCACGATCGCACAATTTGCCGAGTTGCATCGAGACATCATCGATCAGTTCGGCCGTTTTCCACACCGTAACAAGTTGCTCAACCGCGACAATACTGCCGAGGAAGATGAATACCTGGCAACCGACAGCCCTGATTTCGGCCAAGGATAGCCTCAGACCGCCGTAAGACGCGCCCGTGACAGCCGGTTGTAACGCCACGCCAACAGTATGGCCGCGACGCTCAAGCCAATAATGAATCCGGCCCAGATGTAGTTTGGCGGTGCCTGATAGGTAATCGCCGCCAGGTAGGCAAGCGGGAATGCGAGCACCCAAAACGCGAAAGTATTGATCGCCATTGGCATGCGGGTGTCCTTGTAGCCGCGCAGTGCTCCGGCGGAACCGATCTGGATGCCGTCGGCGACCTGAAAGATAGCGGCCATTAGTAGCAGACTGATTGCAATACTTTTGACTGCGACATCGTCCGTGTACAGGCTCACTACAGCATCCCTGAATACCAGCAGAAACAATGCAGAGATACTCATGAATGTGGCACATAGAACGATGCCGGTTATGCCACTGACGCGGGCGTCCTGCGTATTGCCAGCGCCAAGCAATTGACCCACGCGAATGGTAGTCGCGGCGCTCAAGGCGAGCGGAATCATAAACGTCGTTGCGGAAAAATTAATTGCAATCTGATGCGCCGCTGTAATCTCGCTGCCACGCGTGCCCATCAGGATCGCTACGGCGGAAAACAGGCCAGCCTCCGCCGTTATCGTTATCGCAATCGGTACGCCCAGGAATATGATTTCTTTCAACACGGTCAGACGCAAAGGCGCAATACGCGAAAAAATCTTCAGTGGCCGATAGCGGCGGCTAACCAGGACGTGGACGGCGAACGCAATCATGATCAGCCACATAGTGATCGCGCTTGCAACGCCACAACCAACCGCGCCAAGCGCCGGCGCACCGAAGTGTCCAAACATCAAGACGTAGTTGAGAAATACGTTGCACACCAGCGCAAAAACCGACGTATACATTAACGGTCGCGTATGACCGATTCCTTCCGCCGTGAAACGCAATGCCAGAAAGACGAATATGGCTGGCGCGCCATACATGATCGCGCCGGTATAGCCAACTGTCATATCGCGAAACTCGGGGGCGATACCGATCGCAATAAGCATGGGTTCAACCACAAGCTGGCCAACAAAAATCAACGGTATGCCTGCAGCGATGCCAATATAAATTCCCTGGCGTGTGTAACGACCTATCCGTCCGTAATCGCCCGACCCATGGAGGCGCGCGGCGATCGGTGAAATCGCCATGAGCAGACCAAGAAAAAACGTGAACGCGAGAAACCAGACGCTACCCCCGACGGCGACCGCAGCGAGCGCATCGGCCCCGAGTTGCCCCGCCATAACCGTGTCGGCGAATTGCATGCCGGCAATAGAAAGGTTGTTAATAATCAGCGGGCCGCCAAGACGCAGCAACGCCCGCGCCTCGGTAAGCCCGTGAAATTCCCTGTTTGCGGTCATGTTCGACATCTTAACCTACGGTTAAGTCGTTGAATGGTGTAAAGTTGCGACGCGCCCTGAGTCCAATATCACGAACGGAGACGGATATGTTGCACGATGGACGAGCAATCAAAGTTGCGATAGTCGGTGGATCCAGAATTCCGTTTTGCCGAGCGCATTCGGCTTATCGGAATTTTTCGAATCAGGATCTCATGACCGCAGCTTTGAGTGGTCTGGTGAATAATTGCGATTTAAAAGGTCAGACGCTGGGCGAAGTGGCGCTTGGCGCCGTAATCAAGCATTCGAAAGACTGGAACTTGGCGCGAGAAAGCGTAATTGACTCCGGTCTGTCAATGCGCACCCCTGCGCTGGACTTGCAGCGAGCTTGCGGGACCAGTATCGAAGCTACGATATTGATCGCCAATAAGATTGCGCTGGGTCAGATCGAAGCGGGTATCGCCGGCGGCACAGACAGCATCAGTGATGCACCGATTGTTTACCCCGACGGCTACCGCCGTATTCTGCTGGACGTTCATAGCTCGCATTCACTGTTGGGCCGCATCTCACCATGGTTCCGCCTGCGCCCGCAGCATTTCATCCCCGAGCTTCCGGGTGTAACGGAACCGCGTACCGGGCTCTCCATGGGCGAGAGCACAGAAATTACCGCCAAGGAATGGGATGTACCACGCGAACACCAGGATCAGCTGGCGCTTTCAAGCCACATAAAGGCGGCGGCGGCGTACGACGCAGACTGGTATGAAAGTTTGGTCGTACCGTTTGCAGATGTCGAGGAGGACAACAATATTCGCCGCGACACGACATTCGAAAAACTTTCTGCCCTGAAACCCGTCTTCGACAAGACCGGTGACGGCACGATGACGGCTGGCAACAGCACACCGCTAACCGATGGTGCGGCCGCTGTGCTGCTCGCATCGGATGACTGGGCAAGCAGGAAAAATCTTCCAGTGATGGCCTACCTGACATTCGCCAAGGCGGCTGCAGTAGACTTTATCGATAAAGACGGCTTGCTGATGGCACCCGCTTTCGCCGTCTCCGACATGCTCAAACAAACCGACATGCAACTACAGGATTTCGACTTTTACGAGATCCACGAAGCGTTCGCGGCGCAGACGATTGCAACGCTGAAAGCCTGGCAATCGGAAGAGTTCTGCCGCAAAAGACTCGGCCGCAACAAGGCGCTGGGTCCAATCGACTTGTCGCGACTGAATACCAAAGGCGGCAGCATCGCGATCGGACATCCGTTCGCGGCCACTGGCGCCCGAGTGATCGGCACCATGGCCAAGTTGTTGCAAGAGAAGGGCTCTGGCCGTGGACTCGTCTCCGTTTGTACGGCTGGCGGCATGGGAGTCTGTGCAATTATGGAAGCCGCCTGAAAACACGGCGTTCACATTTCGGGAGTTCAAATGGCGGAATTCAGCGCCCTGCTAGCCAATCTTAATAGCATCCTATGGCACGAATATGTGCTCTATGCGATCGTCGGGACCGGCGTCGTATTCACCTTTTGGAGCGGTTTCTGCCAATACCAGGCGTTAGCGCATGGGCCGAAGATATTGCGCGGAGTCTACGATGACCCCAATGATCCTGGCGCGATTAATCATTTTCAGGCCTTATCCGCAGCGCTGTCGGCGACTGTTGGCCTCGGCAACATTGGCGGTGTGGCACTTGCAATAGCACTCGGTGGACCGGGCGCTGTGTTCTGGATGTGGGTCATCGGTTTCCTGGGCATGGCGATCAAGCTCACCGAAGTTACGTTATCGATGCTGTATCGCAACACAGATGATCCGGACAATCCCCACGGTGGCCCTATGTGGGTCGCCCATAAGGCCCTGGCACGCAAAGGCATGCCAGGGCTTGGCCGCACAATTGGCGTCATTTTCTGCGTGACGTTGCTCGTTTCCACCGCGACAGGCGGCAACATGTTTCAGGCATGGAACGTCGGCGAACTCACTCAGGAATACTTTTCTGTTCCGAGCTGGATCACGGGCATCGTTCTCGCGGTAATTGTTGGCTCCGTGATTATTGGCGGCATCAAACGCATTGGCAAAGTCGCCGCAACACTCGTGCCGTTCATGGTCATCTTGTATCTCGGCGCCGGATTCTACGTTCTGGCCGTCAACATTGGTGACTTACCCGGAATTTTCGTTCTCATTGTAACGTCGGCATTCAATCCGACCGACGCCGCCGGTGCCTTTATCGGTGGTTCTGCTGCGTCGGCGTTTCTTTTCGGTCTCAAGCGTGCGGCGTTCTCCAACGAGGCGGGCCAGGGCTCGTCACCCATCGCTCACTCGGCGGCGAAAACCAACGAGCCGGCGCGTGAGGGCATCGTTGCGGGCCTTGAGCCGTTCATCGATACGATCGTTGTGTGTACCTTTACAGCGCTCATCATCTTGTCGACAGGTATCTGGAACCGTGCACCGGACGTCATGCTGCAAACGATACCAACAGCAACACAGCTGGAGGCTGGCTGGCAGTTTGCCCCAACACCTGCCCCCGGCGATGACTGGGTGGTCGATGACCGTGTGATGTTGGTCGTAGAAGCCCACGAGAACGATGCGACAGGGCACACCTACCACAGGATCGAAGGTGTCATCTCTTTCGATAACGGTGCTTACACTGCCAACTGGGCACCCTTTGAGGCACCGACGCAACCAACTGTCATCGGTGGCGGTATGTATCGAACCTATGTGGGTGCGACCCTGACGGCGAAAGCCTTCGATAGTGTCTCACCGGGGCTCGGCAAATGGCTGGTGTCGATCGCCGCCTGGCTGTTCGCAATATCCACCATGATTTCCTGGAGCTACTACGGCGAGCAAGGCATGGTCTACCTGGCAGGTGAAAAATCAGTGCTGCCTTACAAGCTCGTTTACTGCCTGCTCATTATTGTTGCGACATTGGGCTTCATCAAATCAGATGCAGACCTGGACAACATCACCGGTGTCGGTACCGCTGTCATGCTATTCGCCAATATTCCGATTTGCTGGTTCTTCGGTTACCAGGCGATGAGAGCTTACAAGGATTACATCGTGCGATTGAAGGCCGGACGCATGGGGCCGGAGCATCCACCGCCAAACATCGACGATTTGCTGTCAGGACGAGACGGGCAGGCGTAGGCGAGACAATCTACTGACTCTTTCTTTTTCTGCGTTGCATCGCTGCCAGCGCTGTATGCAGGCGTTCTTTGGCCTGCGCGGTAACACCGCCGCGTTTGAATTCATCGACCACAAACGTCTCAAATTTGGCTACAAGGTCGTCGATGTCACCTGCGCCGAACGCCGACGGCTGGTCCAGTTTCTCCGGCGAATTTTCGATCGCTCCGAACAGGTTTATCCAACGCTCCGTCTGCTGCCCAAACCCGAGCAGATGATAGAACTGCAATCCGGGCCTGCCGTCTTCGCCTTTGACGAGACTCACAATCCCGACAATCAGCGATGTGGGCACCAACACCAGGTCGCGGAGACCATCAACGATCAGTTTGACCTGAAATACACCGATATCGCGTAACAGGGTCCGACGACCGGATGATGGATCCTGCCTTTCAAGTTTCTTATTCATGTTCGCTTCGCTTCGATAAATGTCAATTAAGACAAGCAATTAAGGGGAGATTATATCGCTATTCGCTGGCGCACGATGATTCTTTGCAGTACTGTAGGGCGCGTTCGACATCGGTTGCCGGGTATATGCCGACGCTCCAATCACTGCCACAGGAAAAACACAGACTCTCGGAGTCCACAGGCGTTCTAGTCGTCAATCTCGGCACTCCCGATGCGCCGACTGCATTCGCTGTGCGGCGGTTTCTAAAGCAGTTTCTTTCCGACCCTTACGTCATCGGCTATCCGCGGCTAATCTGGTGGCTGGTCCTCAATCTCGTCATCCTGCAGATTCGGCCATCACGCTCCGCTGCCGCCTATCGAAAAATCTGGACTAACGAGGGTTCGCCGCTGCGGATTCACTCGCAAGACATCACAACAGCCCTGCGAGAACAGCTGGCATCTCGCAGGCCGGGGCAGTTTTGCGTCGAGTTGGCAATGAACTACGGCAAGCCATCGATAGCCTCGGCTATCGACCGCCTGCGAGCCGAGGGAGTTTGCCGCATCCTGACGCTGCCTCTTTATCCCCAATATTCCAGCACGACAACGGCGTCGGTCTCCGCTTCCGTCGCACACAAGATAAGTACCTTGCGGCAGGTGCCGGAGACGTGCTTCATTGATAACTATCATGACGCGCCGGGATACATCGCCGCCGTTGCGGCCAGCGTTCGCGACGACTGGGCCAAAAATGGTCGCGGCGACAAGCTCTTGCTTTCTTTCCATGGCGTACCCATGAGCACCGTTGCCCGTGGTGATCCCTACCATGAGCAATGCCGGCAGACCGCAAGCCTGGTCGCGGAAGCACTGGCTCTTGGCGAAGGTGACTGGACTCTTGCATTCCAGTCACGTGTCGGTCGGGATGAATGGCTACGACCCTATACTGACGAAACCATAGCGAATCTTGGTAGCGAGGGCGTAGCGCGGCTGGACGTCGTTTGCCCGGGCTTCCCGGCCGACTGCCTGGAAACGCTTGAAGAAATCGCGATGCGTAATGCCGAGCTGTTTGCGAGATCAGGCGGCGGGGTCTTACACTACATCCCGGCCCTCAACGCACGTGAAGATCATGCATCGTTTCTCGCAGACCTGATAGAGCAACAACTGCTCGAATGGCCTGAGTAATACATATGAGCACTATTGGTCGCTTTCTTGAATTTTCGGTACGAACGCCGAACATTCTTGACTCGCTACATTTTTACAAGTCTCTTGGTTTTGTCGAACTTGAGATCGGCGATGTCTGGTCGCACAAGTACGCCGTGGTCAGTGACGGCGAACTCAACATTGGTTTGCATGACAGGGCCTTCGACGCACCAGCGATAGCTTTCATGCAACACGACCTCGCCAAACACGCTCGCTCCATGACCGACCACGGCTTTAAATTTAAGACCATGCGACTCGACGCAGACGTCTTTAATGAAATTGGGTTCTCTGATCGCGATGGTCACGCGATTTTGATGCTTGAGGCACGTACCTTCCATGCCAGCGAGGAAGCGGAAAATGATTCGATTTGCGGCAGTTGGTTCGAGCTGACATTACCCGTGAAAGATGCTCTTCGTGCGGCACAATTCTGGGCACCTATTGCGCCAACACTGCTGGAGATGCGTGAGGAGCCTACCACTCACATGCGTTTCGAGGCCGACGGCATACCACTGGGATTATCCGAAAGCATAGCAGTACAGGCACCATCCCTTTGCTTCAAGTGCCCCGATCGACACGGCCTGATGGGATTTCTCGAACAGCGCGGCATGGACTTCGAGAAGTTTCCGGGATTTGAGGGCGCCTTTGTCGCGATAAAAGCACCCGAAGGCACAACGCTTTATGCGTTCGACGAAGATTTTCTCGGCGAAAAATACGAAGTTGACGAAACTGGCGACATCAGGGACTTTCCAGGCAAGAAAAAGAGCGCTAAGAAGAAAAGGGGACAGTGACCCTAACTGGGAGATCAGTAATTTCTGTACCGACAGTTAGGGTCACTGTCCCCCTGGTTAGGGTCACTGTCCCCCCTAGAGTAATTCGTCAATCAAGCCCGTTGCCCGGCCGAGATAGGCACTACCGAACAGGTTCAGGTGATTCAACACGTGGTACAGCTGATAGAGCTTCACTCTGTCCCGATGTCCCGGTGGCAGCGGCCAGCTGCTCTCGTAGGCATCGTAAAATGCCTCTCCGAAGCCACCAAACAATCGTGTCATCGCAATGTCTGTCTCGCGATCGCCGTAGTAAACCGCCGGATCGAATATCACCGGCAACCCTTCAAAGCACGCCCAGTTTCCACCCCACAGGTCACCATGAAGCAACGACGGTATGGGAGCGTCTTCCTCGAAATAGATCGGCAAACGCTTTAGCAATCGTGCGCCACGGTCCCCCAGGTCGCGAGCAAAACCATTCTCCGCTGCCAGTTGTAACTGATATCCGAGTCGACACTCGCGAAAAAACCCAAGCCAATCGTCGTTCCACGCATTGCGCTGTGGCGTAAGACCTATCGTGTTGTCCCGATGCCATCCGTAGTGCTGTTTCGTTGCATGATGCATCTGCGCGAGTTGTTCGCCAAACTGTCTCTCGGTTGCCACGCCCGGCGTCTCGAAACTCAGCCACTCCAGGGCGAGAAATACCGATGCACCGCTGTGTCCCGTCGCGATAACGTCGGGTACGCGAACGGCACCCGCTTTGGACAATTCGGCAAGGCCATCTGCCTCTGCCGCAAACATGTCTGCCGCAGAGGGCGGTCCGGTCTTTACGAACACATCGCCGTCTGGTGATGCCAGCCGCCATGCCGCACTGATATCCCCACCACCCACTGATTTCGGTCGAGCATCGCTGGCGACGGCGATTCCGGCACCGTTCAGTTGTGAAATTATTGTTGACCAGTCAGGCACGTCTGGTCGCTCCTGGATTTGCCGGATTAGTGTCGGTAGATGTCCGAAATGCGTTCGGCCTGGCGGCGCAACGCCGTACCAATACCAGCCTCATCAAATAACGCGTTTATCTCACCCAACCTGGGAGCGGACGGTTGCATCGCGGCTTCGGCGTTCTCTATTGGAACGTCGCACGCGATACCCGTCAGCTTGCGGGCAAGAATCGCATCTTCCTTATGCGCTTCGAGTTTGGCTCCAAGTGTTTTCGCGCCGCGCACATTGACCTCATGCACCGTATCGAGATTGTCGTAAATTTTTTCAAGGCTGCCAAAGTGCTGCAGCAACACCGTTGCTGTTTTCTTGCCGACGCCCGGAACACCTTTAATGTTGTCCACAGCATCACCGGCCAGTGCGAGAAAGTCTGCAATTTGTTCAGGCCATACGCCGAAGGTGTCGGGAATCTGCTCGTAGCGTATTTTTCCCTTGCCGGCGAAGTCCCAGAACACATCGTCTTTGGCAATCAGCTGCGACAGATCTTTGTCACGCGTGACGATTGTCGATGATCGCCCGTGATTACGACCGTGAGTCACAAGCGTACCGATCAGATCGTCCGCCTCGTAGCTGGGGCTCGAACACTCCATTACGCCGAGCGCTCGCACGTAACGTCGACATTGCTCGAACTGGCGCTTCAATTCCGGCGGGGCTGGCTCGCGATTGGCTTTGTACTCAGGGTAGATGTCTTTGCGAAACGAATCCGCAAGACTCTCGTCAAACAGCACCGCTATATACTCGGGCGTAACCTGCTCCATGAAATCGCCTATGAAACGACAAAATCCATATAAAGCATTAATGGGGTTGTTGTTGTCATCGACCATGTCCTCGGGCATCGAGTAGTAGGCCCGAAAAACATAAACGCTGGCATCGATCAGGTATTGCACGGTAGAAGCCTGCGACAGCGCGCGATTCGCGCATCAATCATGAAAATGAACTTCGACGATCTCTGCACCATTCGAGAGATGACCACTCAAGCGCGCATGCAGCGGGCTTGAACGCGGAATGTGCGCCAGCAGGTACTGCATCTGATCGGTAAGAACGCGGCGGCCTTTTAAGTAGATATATTCGGCGTAGCTGGGAGAAAACGGTACGGCGATCAGTTCCATTGCTGCCTGTTCCGGGGTACGCCCACCCTTGAAGTTGTTGCATCGACGGCAGGCAGTCGCAACATTATTCCAGGAATCAAGCCCACCTTGTGACATCGGCTTGATGTGGTCGCGCGTCAGGTCGCGTGTCATGTAGCGGTTGCCACAGTACAGACACAGGTTTGCGTCGCGCTTGAAGAGTGTGCGGTTGTTCAGCGGCGGTACGTACTTGTCGCGATTTCGCGAGAGGCCCTGACTCGTACCATGGGTTGCGACGATGGAATTGACATCGATTCGGCTGCGTTGGCCATCGAGTGAACTGTAACCACCGAAAACCGTGTAGAGACGAGTGCCACAGTCGTACGCCACCTGCTCCGAGTGATACAGACGTACCGCTTCACGGTAGTCGATCCACTCGAGCGGCATCCCGGCAACATCGGTCCTGAGGACCTGTTGCGAAATGTCGGACGCGAGTCCTGCGAGCATGGGCACACCTCAACTGTGCAATTGGCTATGCCTTGGAGTATGACGAAACTTGGGCATCTCGCCAAGGCCGTTTTCAAGACTCCGCAGTTTGCTAGAGCGCCTTCAATACTGCCTCAAGGCTTTCTTTCGCATCGCCGAACAACATGCGCGTGTTTTCCTTGAAAAACAGCGGATTCTGAACACC
>Ga0209987_10000901_pt1 | contig 15886 bp, 20 predicted proteins | sample N074metaG_FD_182134 | JGI IMG/M metagenome (GOLD analysis project Ga0209987, IMG submission 182134) | Deep subsurface microbial communities from Kermadec Trench to uncover new lineages of life (NeLLi) - N074 metaG (SPAdes) (version 2) | ecosystem: Environmental > Aquatic > Marine > Ocean trench... | reverse complement strand
TCCTAATAAAAATATGATTTTCAAAGTTTATGGTTTTAGTCTGTCTGGGTCTCGTGGATACAAAACAACTTCACGTACGTTATCAATCCCAATTAGTGTAGTCATTAGTCTGTCTAGCCCCATTCCCCATCCAGAATGTGGTGGCATTCCCCAATCAAATGTCTGAAGGTGGTCTGCAAATTGAGCAGGGTCCAGGCCTTGCTCTTTTAGTTTTGCCTTTAGGATATCTGTATTGTGAAGTCTTGCTCCACCAGAGGATAGCTCCAGATACCCGTATTGTAAATCAAAAGAGCGTGAAAGTGTCGAGTCTTCATCTTTTTCTCTGATGTAAAACGGCTTTAGCTTCATTGGCCAATCCATTAAAAAGTAAAAGCCTGTATGTTGTTCACCAATAATTCTAAGATGAGAATCAAGCAAGTCATCACCAAATTCTACTTTTTCTCCAGCTTGTTTTAGCTCATCAATTACTTGGCTGTATGTTATTCTCTCAAATGGCGAGGATGGAATCTCAATTTTATGGCCAATTACTTCTTGTTCTTTTTTGCAGTTCTCTGCAGTATACTTGTATACCTCCATCACCAAAGATTCCAGTATATCCATCACATCATTGTAATCCATAAATGCCGCTTCAATGTCAATGCTGGTAAATTCACTCAAGTGACGACCAGTATGTGATTTTTCTGCACGATAAAAATTAGCAATCTCATAGACTCGCTCAAGGCCCAGTGTCATTTGCTCTTTGTATAACTGCGGACTCTGGGCAAGATATGCTGTTTGTCCAAAATAGTCCAACGAAAACAGATTTGCTCCACCCTCGCTTGCACTACCAATAATTTTTGGAGTTGTAATTTCAATGAATTTTTTTTGTGATAATGTTTTTCGTAATATCTCTAAAACAGAATGTCGTAATTTGAAAATTGACGCAGTCTTTTGGTTTCGCATATCTAGTGCACGATGATTCAATCTTGTGTCAATATTGCTCTCTAGTCGTCCTATAGGATCTATTGGTAAGGGATGAATGGCTTTAGCCAATACCTCAATCTCTTCGGCTTTAATCTCAAAATCAAAATCATGGGCTTGCGTTTCTTGAACTATACCTTTTACGCAAAGTACACTTTGACGATTCAACTCCTCCAAATTTTCATGCAACTCACCTTTGACTATAATTTGTGAAATTCCTGAAACGTCTCGAAGTGTAATGAATGTCATTTTTCCTAGTTTACGGAGGTCCTCAATCCAGCCTCCAAGAACTACTTCTTTTCCAACCCACTGCTCATTTAGCTCTGAAATATCATGTGTCTTTACAAATCCCAATCAATTCACGCTCTTTTGTTCTCAAATTCTATCTCAATGTCAAGGTTTCGCGAATTTTTAACAATTTGAACTAGAGTCTCTGTATTTATCGGAAATCTTGGTGTCCATTTTCCTGATATCACTGCTTTAGTTTTTTGAGCACCACCTGGAGCCCAGACAGAATTTATTGATAAAATTTTGGTTGGAAAAAACAAATCCTCTATGAACCTGTGGTCATTTTCCTTTGCCTCTACTAGCCAAATCTTTCCTTGGAATTGTTCCTGAATAAGTCCGTAAAGAGTCCTGCTTCGTCTTATTATCATGATGTCGTCTTTAGAAAATGATAAGACAAAATTCCCATCAAACTCTTTGCAAGAATGCAGTGTGAATTTATCGATCTCATGGTTTGATTTTGCTAATTGCGCTAATTTGATCGATGCATCTGCATCAGCTTTGGTCAGTTCACCATTCTCCACTTTTTTTTCACATTGCATGCAAAGGACAGAATTTTTTGCATCAAAATTACATATTGGAAACTTCATTTGTGCCGACTTTTTACTTTTTAGCAAAGTCGCTTATATCCTTTAATGAAAAGAACAAATCCAAGGGCGATCCATGAAAGACATGACGTTGTCTGTAAAGAACCTTGTAGCACGATACTCTTCTGTGGATGGTCCCGTATATGCAGTAGAGGATGTCAACTTTGAATTGAATGAAGGTGAGTCTATTGGCATTGCAGGAGAAAGTGCATGTGGAAAGAGTACACTAGGACTATCCATTATCCGAATGCTTTCTGGAGGAACAATTCAAGGACAAATTAATTTGAACGGTGAATCTATTTTAGATCTATCTGAAGAAGAGTTTGATAAGAAATTTAGATGGAAAAAAATATCGATGATTTTTCAGGGTGCAATGAACTCCCTTGATCCTGTTTTTACAATAAAAGATCAATTCGAGGAGGTCTTGAAGCAACATAATTTTGCAGGAGATTTTAAGGAAACAATTATTGATTCCATTCATTCTGTCAGTCTTGATGAGTCTGTTTTGAAAACATATCCTCATGAGCTAAGTGGAGGAATGAAACAGAGAGTAGTAATTGCAATGGCACTACTACTAAAACCAAAATTTGTGATAGCTGACGAGCCTACAACTGCCTTGGATGTACTTATTCAGGCACAAATTGTAAATCTTTTGAAAAAACTCAAAAAAGACGGCATGGCATTTATGCTCATTACGCATGATTTGGCTGTATTGTCTGAAATTGCCGATAAAATCGGCATAATGTATGCCGGCCAAATGGTAGAGTTTGGCTCATCATTTGAAATTTACAAAAATCCAAAGCACCCATACACACAAGGACTCTTAAAATCAATTCCAACATTACACGGAGATGCTCCAACATTCATCAAAGGAATTCCACCCAGTTTACTGAACCCACCAACAGAATGTAGATTCATAGAACGATGTCCTCTTGCATTTGAAAAATGCAAAAAACTTCCACCTAAATTTAAAACAGAGACAGGTTATGTTCAGTGTTGGTTATATGAAGATGAAGCAACATCTACTTAGAATTTAAATGCAAAGTATAATTTTTTTTAAGAAAATTTTTTTAATCACTGAGACTTAAAAATAAATTTGATTGATAAAGGATTAGATACATTTTATAAAAAGTGTAAAGTGTTTTTGGAAAATTTTAATTATATTTCAAAATCTAACTACAAGTTATGAGCAAGTTTACGGATTTAAATTAACGTAGAGTATAAAAAAGTGAAAACTAGGAATCTAGCGAATGGGAAAAAGAGTAACAATAATACTAGAGGATGATCTGATAAAGATGTTGCATGATATTCAAGCAAAACTCATCAAAGATTCTAAAGCAAATGTTAGCTTTTCTAGTGTTTTAAATGATACTTTACGAACAAGTCTAAAATCTAAATCAATTTCAAATAAGATACATTAAGAATTAGTTGTCCATGTTGTATTTTTTTACAATGGGAAGACAAGCATCAATGATTCTTAGCATCTCTGATCGAATTACTTTTTTTTCAACTGAAATCCATACACGTAATTTCTCAATTGCAAATGAAATTATCTGAACTTTTCTTCTTTCCTCCCAGACAAACTCTATCTTTCCTAGGTTCTCATCAAAGAAACTCTCAAGGTCGGTTTTAATGGCAGTATGTGAGAATTGATATTTTGTGTTTTTGGCATCTAATAGTGGTTCCATGTCCTGTCTTCTTTTATACGCCAATAGTTCTCCATGCTCACTAATTACGCCTACAAACCTGATGTAGGGACTAATCAATTCAATATTGCTGCAAATAAGACCAAAATCTGTTTTGTTCAATTGATTTTGTTCCCAAAATATGTTATTTTAATGATTATAATTCTGACAAATCAATTTTTGATAAAAATAAAACCAAATTTCGCTTTTATTAAATAATCCCTAATATGAGTTTGAAGTGTGGATTTTTCCGCAATTTTTCCCTTTGCTCCTGGGGTAGGCTATATTGGATTAACTCTTGTCAGCTTTTTTGGGTCTTTGATTCCATTTGTCCCTTTGCCATCATTTCTTTTGTTGGCTACAATGTCTGTTGGTGATCAGTTTGACTTGCATGTAATAGCATTAATTTCTGCATTCACTGCAACTGGTGCCAAGATAGTTGTATTCTCAGTAAGTTATGGAGGGAGACGAATAATTGGAGAAAAATCAAGAAAACGGATGCGGCCATTTGAGAGATTAATAAAAAAATATGGTGCAGCTGCTGCATTTTTTGCTGCAGCAACACCGATGCCAGATGATTTAATCTATGTTCCTTTAGGTCTTGCAAAATATAATCCTAAACGATTTATCATTGCGACGTTAGCTGGAAAAATTGTTTTAAGTTATATCATAGTTTTTATGTCTCATTATTTTGGATTGTCTTTGGTTGAACCATTCCTTGAAGATATAGAAAATGTAAGCACTATCTATATTGGAATTGCAGTCTTTGCTGCAATAATGACAGCTGTTGTAATTTTACTTCTCAAACTAGATTGGCAAAGGATTATGGGAAGATTCGCTCCGTGGACACTTGATGAGAACAATCCAGACGATGATTAATTTATTTGAATTTTAAAATTCCAAAGATTGTCTTGTGCGGTTTTAATTCCTATTCTTGGTGATGCAATTATTTTTCCTCGCTTTTGTAATCCTTCAGTAATGAATAACTCTGAATTTCTAGTCAAATCAACTCCGTACTGTTTTTTTGTAATTTCTAGTGCCTGAGTTAATTTTCCAGGACCGTCTGTTAGGTTTTTTTCATTGTTTTTACCTCTATTTTTTTTCATTATCTCAATCCCTTTTTCTGGATGAATAGAACGGATAAGAACCGCTCCTGCATCAACTTTGGAATTTCTTGCAACTACATTGAAACAAAAATACATTCCATAAGTAAAATAGACATAAGCTCGTCCCACCTCCTCAAACATTGCCTTGTTCCTTTCAGTTTTTCTCCTAAATGCGTGGCTTGAGGGGTCATCCCGGTGACGGTAAGCCTCAGTTTCAGTAATTATACCTGATATTCTTTGATTGCCAACTTTTCTTACCAATCTTTTACCTAGAAGCCCTTTGGCAACTGTCACTGTATCACGGGCGTAAAAAGATCTAGGAGGAGAATTCAATGTCTATTGAAATCTGTTTGCCACTTTTTAGTTCTTTGATTAATTCAAATAATTTTTTGATGTCTTTTTTTAGAACCTCGATTAGTCCCTGATTGTAAATTGTAGCTGCTGGATGAATTGTAATAAAATACAATTGATTCTCTTTTCTTCCAACTTTTCCACGAAATTTTGTAATCTCTGTGCCACCAAGAATGGAACCAAAGGCAGTATTTCCCAAGACGCAAATAATTTTTGGTTTAATTATTTCAATCTCTTTTTGGATGTATTCTTGACATGACTCTTTTTCTATTTTACTGGGTACTCTATTGTTTGGAGGTCTGCACTTTACCGTGTTTGTAATGTATACGTCATCTCTTGATATTCCTGCATTCTCTAGCGCAAGCGATAGTTTTTTTCCAGCAAAACCAACAAAGGGCTCCCCCTGTAAATCCTCATTTCGTCCTGGTGCTTCTCCAATAAACATCACATCTGAATTAAAACTACCTTTTCCAGGAACTGCGTTTTTTCTAGTTTTACACAGATCACATTTTGTACACTCTATTACATTGTCCCTTATTGTTTCTAAACTGAAATCCATAATCTAGTTTACACTCTTCACTATTGCTTCTCCTCTGATGGATGGACCACCATTACCCATAATCATTGATTGCATTGGATCTCCTTTTCCACAATTGGTAATTGGTCTTACTGTAAAGTCATTCCCACAAGCATCAACTGATTTAAAAAATTCAGGCGCCGTTCCCATTACAATTACATCTCGTAGTAAATCAGTTACTATACCATTTTCAATTTTTTGAGCGTATTGACATGAGATACTCCAGTTGTATCTTTTCATGTCGATTGATGGAATCTTCATGTTTGAGATAAGATATCCACTTTTGACTTCTTTTATCATCTCATCTACTTTCCAATCTCCTGCTCCAATGCATGTGCAGGCCATTCTGATTAATGGCATGAATCTATAGTTTGTTGCTCTCATGTTTCCAGTTGACTGGGTCCCAAAAACTATTGAAGTTTCTCTGTTTTGCATGTGGTTTTTTAGAATTCCATTTTCTATCAAAGTTGTTTTCTGTGTTTGTACCCCCTCATCATCAAAATAATACCATCCTAGACTTTGTTCTATAGTTGGGTCATCAAACACATTTAGCTGCTCTGAGCCAATTCTTTCTCCTAATTTATTTTTCCACCATGCTCCACCAGCCCATGCCATCTCTTTTCCAAGGACTCTGTCAGCTTCTGATGGATGACCCAAAATTTCGTGAGTCAATAAAGACACAAAGTCTGGGTTCATCACCACTGTCGCTTTTTCTTCTTTTGCAGGCTTGGCATCAAGAAGCTGTGAAGCCTTTTCAGAAATTTCGTTTGCACTGTTTTGTGCTTTGTTGTTCTTTGTTATTTGATCCATTCCTCCTCTACCACCCTCTGTAATGTTTACTGATTGCGTTAATCCTGATTCATGAGCAGTTGCAGACATATCAATTACAACGTCAGTAAAATTTTGTAATATTTCAGAACCCTCACTACTAACAAAATATTTTGAATTTATTGTATACCATGGGTTGATTGCTGACTTTTTAATTCGTGGTTTTTCTAAAATAATTTTATCGCACTCTAGACCCACTTTAATTAAATCCTCTAAATTTGGTTTTTTAAAAACCGGAAAATCTTTTTTTGTTTTGTTAATGGTGATTGGAATTAATTCTGTTGGATTATTTTTTTTCTTTGAAAAATAACTGGCGTTTTTTATTGCCTGCTGAATTGATTCTTTAATTTCCTCAAAAGATTTTGGATTGGTAATAGCAAAAAATCCCCAAGCCCCGTTCTTCAAGAGTCTGATTCCAATTCCCTCATATGATATGTCTCTGACATATTCGATTTCTCCATTTTCTATTAGGAGTGATTTTCTTGTCTGCTTTTCTGCTCTGGCATCACAATATTGTGCACCATGGGATGTGGCATATTGTATGGCCTTTTCTGCAAGTTCATAAAGACTAGAGCCCATGAAATTTAAAGAATAGATGAGCTTCGTAAATCTTCTGCATGTTTATTTGCTTGATATTGCAGGCAAGGTAAAGTAGTACTCGTCCTCAAAATCATAGTCTGTATCATCTTTGTGGCGAAGAAATTCAAAATATGCTGTACAGTTGGAGTAAAATTCATTGTTTTTAGAGTGAACATTACCATCTTCCATGACAATTAATGCCAAAAAATCTATTTTTTTACTAGAGTAAGTGATTTTAGCTCTGAAAGTTTGTTTTCTTTAAGTAATTTTGTTGGTTGTTTTGGGATTGTAAAGGTAAATGTGGTCCCTTTGCCCTCTTGGCTTTCCACTGATATTTTGCCTCCGTGATTATCTACTATTCCCTTGCATATCGCTAAGCCTAATCCACTCCCTCCCCTTTCTCTAGTTAGAGTAGTGTCTACCTGATAGAATTTCTTGAAGAGATCTTTTTGTTTGTCCTGTGGTATTCCCAATCCGTTATCCTTTACGCTAATTTGGATCTCTGAGGGGCTTTCCTCCATCGTTACCTCTATTTTGCCTTTTTTGGGTTCTACTGCTATCATTGCATTTTTGATTAGATTGGTCAATACCTGTTTAATCCTTTCAGAGTCATGATAAACTACTAAATTTTTAGCATTTGATGTTAGCTGAATTTCATTTTTTTCAGCTTGTGGAGCCAGAGCGTTTACTGATTTTAGAATAGAGTCTTTGATGTCAGAATCATCTTTTTTCATTCGCAATTTACCGATCTCTAATTTTTGAACATCTAACAAATCTGAAATAATTCCCAAGAGTGTTTCTGAACTTGATTTAATTATTGAAAGTCTATCTTTTTGCTCTTGATTTAATTTTCCTAAATGTTCATGGAGTAAAATATCTGAATACCCTTGAATTGGAACCAGCGGAGTTTTTAGTTCATGTGTTATCATTGCCAAAAACTCGTCTTTTGCAATATCTGTTTTTTTTGCTTGTTCTTCTTTTTCTTTAATGGTGTCAGACATTATGTTAAATGAAGTAACTAACTCTCCAATTTCGTCTTTAGAATTATATTTTATCTTCTCGCCATACGCTCCTTCTTTTACTCTTGCTAGAGCTTTGTTGATTGTAGCTAACGGTGATAGTGATTGTCTGATAACTAATGGCACCAAGAAAAATGTTGCTATATCTACTGCCAACAATATTTGAATTATTGTTTGTTGATCAGACCCTGGACCGAATATTCCTGACTTTTCATCTTGATAAAGCAAAAACAAGTTAAAAGCAGCAGCTACAATTAAAACTCCAATTAACACATACAATTTACTTACTATTTTCACACTTTGAAAAGCTAGGCATGAAGTATAAAAATAGGAGATGTTATTTCTTGAACAGTCATGTCTGACGAATTCATGAAAGTTGCAACTCTAGAAATCAACAACGAGTTATCTAGCATTTCCACGATTTTAGATTTATGTCAGAATGATGTAGATGTCTCAAAAAATTCTGACAAAATTGAAGAACATATGCACAAAATCAAGGGATTAGCCCCCATGATGGGAAAGGAAAACATTGGAAGTTTGGCCAAAACCCTTGATTCTATCTTAAAGAAAATTGTTTCGGGGCAAAAAGTGGATGGATTCTTTGATGCTCTATCTATATCGATTGAACAGATGAAAATTACCATGAATAAGCCTAATGATCTAGGTGAGGTTCAGAAGCAGATTTCTGATATTGCTTCAAAAATTGTTGATTAACTATTTTTAATATTCCAAGTTTAGGTGTAAACTAAATGGCAAATATTATGATTGCAGATGATTCTGATGCAATTCGTCTAGTCTTAAAAGACATCTTGAGTATTGGAAAACACACAATTGTGGCCGAAGCTGTAAATGGGGACGAGGCTGTGGATTTATTTTTCAAGAAATCGCCTGACTTGTTATTACTGGATTTGGCAATGCCAAAAAAAGACGGTCTTACTGTTTTAAAGGAAATTATAGAAAAGGATTCCAAAGCCAAAATCGTCTTAATAACTGCAAGTGATGACCAAAAAATAATAAACCAATGTTTACAAATTGGTGCTTTGTCTTACATCTCAAAGCCATTTGATTTTAAGTATGTCCTGAAACAAATCGACGATTCTTTGAAGTAACAATTTAGGATTCAAGCAAACTAATTTAGGGCCAAGTTATTCTAAAAATTAGAGAAAGTTTTGTCAAAGATAGTTCTTGATACCAGTGTAATTATCAACGGGCTCTTAACGGCCCAAGTAGAGTCTGGAAATATTCGTAACTCTGAGATAATAATCCCTCAAGCTGTAGTTGATGAACTACAATCTCAGGCCTCACAGAAAAAGGAACAAGGTTTTGCAGGATTAAAAGAAATCAAAAACCTTAAAAATTTATCAAAAAATTTTGGTTTAGAAATTTCCATTCAAGGTAATCATCCTTCTTCAGAAGATATTCGTATGGCCGGAAAAGGAAGAATTGATTCCATCATTAAAGACATTGCAAAGCAAAATCAAGCCACACTATATACTTCTGATAATGTACAGTACTTGGTTGCACAAACTGAGGGAATTGCCTCGGTATTTTTACAACCCACTCTCAAAGAAGAAGATCTTAAATTTATAAAATATTTTGATTCTGAAACAATGAGTGTTCATCTCAAAGAAAATCTTGCCCCATTAGCAAAGAGAGGAAAACCCGGCTCTTTTGTATTGACAAAGATAAGTGATGAGATTCTAACCAGAGATGACCTCGAATTTATGTCAAAACAAATCTTAGATACGCCCAAGACTTCGGATTCAAGTAACTTGGAACTTTCTAAAGATGGTGCATCTGTAATTCAATACAAAGATTACAGAATTGCAATAACAAGACCACCATTTTCTGAATCCTTTGAAATTACTATAGTTCATCCCATTGTAAAATTATCCTTAGATGATTATTCAATCTCTGCAGAATTGATGGAACGTTTTACGGATAGAGCAGAGGGGATTGTTATTTCTGGCCCTCCAGGTTCGGGAAAAAGTACATTGGCCTCTGCACTGGCAAATTTTTATCACAATCAAGGAAAAATTGTCAAGACTTTTGAATCTCCGCGAGATTTGCAAGTTGATTTAGGAATTACTCAATACAGTAAGCTTGATGGCAGCTTTGACAATTCTGCAGATATCCTTTTGCTTGTAAGGCCAGACTATACAATTTTTGATGAGGTAAGACGCCGCGAGGACTTTTACACGTATGCTGATTTAAGACTAACAGGTGTTGGAATGGTCGGAGTAATTCATGCAAACTCCCCATTAGACGCAATCCAGAGATTCATTGGAAAAATTGAGCTTGGAATAATCCCAAACATCCTTGATACTGTAGTTTTTGTCAAAGATGGACATATTGAAAAGGTCTATGATTTGGAACTCAAAGTCAAAGTACCTACTGGAATGACCGAGTCAGACTTGGCAAGACCAGTAATAGAGATTAGGAATTTTGAAAACAATATCCTTGAGCATGAAATCTACACCTTTGGTGAAGAAAATGTCATCGTTCCTATAGGTAAAAAATCACAAAAGGTGGGAATAGAAAAACTCGCCGAAGACAAGATTCGGGACACCTTCAAAAGATATGATCCAAAATCTGAAGTGGAAATTTTATCTGATAATCGAGTAAGAGTGTTAGTTGACAAGCACGCCATACCATCCATTATAGGACGAGGAGGCTCAAACATTAAGGATATTGAAAAATCTCTAAACATTCACATTGATGTAGTAGAGCAAGATTCATCCTCTTACACTGTTTCTGGAGATTTACCATTTTCTTTTTCAGAGTCAAAGACATCCATTGTGTTAACCGTAAGTCGAGAGTATGACTCCATGCAAGCAGATATTTTTGTCAATGACAAGTATGTCACCACAGCTAGAATTGGCAAAAAAGGTCAAATCAAAATTCCTCGACGTTCTGATAGTGCAAGAAATCTAATGCAGCTTGCATCTTCTCAAAAAGAGATTCACATTTACCTTAAAGATTTCTAAAATTCTCTAAAATTTTTGGATTTGATTTTAGAAATGTTATGAATTTTCTTAGTTGTTTGATGGTCTTTGGATTAAGATGATGTTCTATTCCTTCGGCATCTTGATTTGCTGTTCCATATCCTACTCCAAGTATTTCAAAAAATTCTAGTAAAATCCCATGTTTTTGACGAATGGTCTCAGCTACTTGATTTCCCTTACGAGTTAGATTAATCCCGTGATATTTTTCATATTCTAAAAACCCGTCCTCATCTAATCTTTGAAGCATTTTGGTAACACTCGGGGCACTCACCAGCATATATCTGGAAATATCCAACGTAGTTGCATATCCTTTGAGTTCTACTAGTTCTGAAATGATTTCCAAATAATCCTCCATCCTGGTACTGAAATTAGTTCTCTCTGTTCTATGAGCTTCCTTTATCGACTCTAATCTCTTGGCATCCTTTTTCAATATTGTGTTTTTTCTGCCTCGCCTAGTATAATTGGATGTCTTATTGTAAAATTTGGTTATTTGAAATTGACTTGCAGGTTTCTGGTTTTGATCTTTGAGTCTTATCTAATTTTTCTAAAATGCATCTATTGTATGGCAGATCCAATAAAGGCACGACTGGAAAAATTGCGTAAAATTCATGAAACCGCACATAGGAGAAATGGTCTTTATTCTGATATTGCAAAACTTGACCAAGCAGAGGCCTCAAAATCCCTTGGATGTCTGCAGAGGGCTCCTGCACCTGGAAAAAAACTCCAAAAATTTGGATTTCTAATGTGTTGGGTCCCTGAACCAACTGGTGTGACTTGTGCGATTGGAGGACCAATGATTCTAGCAGGAAGATATCTTGATAAAAAATATAACGGTGCTACTATTCACGATATTGGTCATGAGACAAAAAACACACTATCTTCATTGAGTGATTTTAAGAAATCGATACTCTAGTGTTTTGAAAGAATCAACGAAATATTTGTTGTTGGTTTTGAACATGCATTTTTTTAAGTAACTTCAAAAACAAATTAAATTCAGCAAGTTCACATCAAGAGCTCTAATTAATGCCACCCCTCTAGGCCTTGCGTGAACTGCCATTATCAATATTCACTTCGATTCGTTTGAAATAGAACTAATTGAATACTAGTTTGTATATTAGAGATTATGACTGAGAAAAAAAATGAGATTGAAGAACTAATTGACAATATGATATCCGGTGGTGATGACCTGGTTGACAATCTCAAAAAAGTCTTGCCTGATACATTATCAGAAACTCTGGTAATGTTCCATGAATCTAATGTGGCCAATCTTAAAAAAATAAAAGAATTTGTTAGAACCAAATAACAGTTTAAATTTTAAATTTAACAATCGGATTAATTTCTACAAAAGACTATGCACTTTGCAGGTTTAGATATACTCTGAATGTATTTTTCTTCAAAATCAGAAAAATCTATTTTTTGGGAATTTTTCTAGAAATTGGTATGAATTTGGGTATTTTGATAAATACATTATCTTTGAATTTATTTTAGAAATCAGGTCTGTTCTTCTATTGCCCCCCCCGAATTAGGCTTGATTTCTTTTTTTACTTGATTCTAACGGATTAATTCAAGTTTAATCGAATTTGTACCATATTTTTACTCTGATTAAGATATTTTAAAAGGAAAAAAAATAGAATTTTGTGACTTCTAGAACTCAGGCATTAATTCCAATAGCAGCAGCTGCTGTAATTATTGGAATTGCGGGAATGTTATCTATTCCTAGCGACACTAAATTAGAATTAGTAGAGTTTCCTCGGGGCACCATCAAGGTTGATGATATAGTCCTTGAGGTACAAATCGCTGACACAGGACCAAGACAGGTTCGCGGTTTGATGTTTCAAGATCAATTACCTTATGATCAAGGAATGATCTTTGTTTACAATGAGCCAGGAATTTACTCTTTATGGATGCTAAATATGCAGTTTCCACTTGACATGATATGGTTTGATGAGAATGGCAGTATCATTCACATTGAAAAAAATATTCCGCCCTGTAAGAAACCAATTGAAATTATGGCATGCCAAAGCATTGTCCCAAGTGGGGATGCCTTGTACATTTTAGAGTTAACTGCAGGATTTATTGATGAGTTCAACATTACAAAAGATTCCAAGCTTAGTATAATCTCAATTTAATATTGCAAAACCTTATCTTTGGAAGAAAGAATATAAAAAAAATGAACAAAAAGATTTTGATTCCTGTAATTTCTGGAATTGCAATCACTATTATTATTGCAGCTCTTATGATTCCAACCCCTGAGGAAATTGAATCTGAAACATTGTCAATCTCCTACACAAAAACAAACAAAGAACTTCAATCTACATTGGCAACGAATAATATTTCAATGTCTTCAGCTTTGAAGATAAATGGTTTTTCGATTGAAAAATATTGCACATTTTTTGCAGATGAGGCAACACAAAATGCAATTAAATATTGTACATCAACTGAACTTTTAGATTCGGATGGTCAATATTTGGGAAATATTCACATGGTTGGCACTTCTGGTTCGCCCCGATATGTGATTGGCGTAATCCAAGCAGACCCAAATGTATCTCAACTAGATGTAATCAAAATTATCTATCAAACCATGATAGAGTCTCTTGTATGTGAGTGCTGGAATGAGGAGAAACCTGGAGGATTTGAATCCGTTTCAGACTGGATTGATGCAGCTCATGCTCATCATTTAGAGGCAAAAAGAATTACAAGCAAATCTGAGATAAGTGGACTGGCTCAAAAAAAACTCCTCTTGGAGATTACCACAAATACAGAAGGCTATCTGTGGAAATTTATCGTTCCAAACTAAATCCAAGATATAATATACAATAAGATTGTCTGATTGACGTTTAGGATGATTGATCAATTATGGCTCATTCCTTTAGGATTTGCAGCAGGAGTATTGGGTTCTATGATAGGATTAGGTGGTGGAATAATTGTAGTTCCAGTCTTGACATTTTTTGGATTTCCTCCAACACTTGCAGCAAGCAACAGTCTTTTTGCAGCATTTAGCAATGCAGTAGCATCTACCATTTCATATTCTAGACAAAAGCGAATAGAATTTTCACTTGGATTAAAGCTTGGTTTGTTAACAATTCCTGGAACAGTTTTAGGGGCTTACATTTCAAGTGATGTGGCACCTGAAATCTTTAAAATTTTATTTGGATTTGTGTTGATTGCATCAGCTGGTTACATTTTTTTAAGTAAAAAAATTGAAAGCAAAGAAAAAAATCTCTCAAAACAAATGATGGTATTTGCAGTTGGTGCAAGCTTTTTTGCAGGAATCATCTCTGCCTTTTTTGGAATCGGTGGCGGGATAATCTTTGTTCCTCTAATGGTAGTTGGAATGGGAATGGCAATGAAAAGGGCAGCACCTACATCTCAGTTAATTTTATTATTTGCATCCTTGTCTGGGGTTATAGTCCACACAATTTTGGGCCATCCTGATTTTCTTCAAGCTGGCCTTCTAATGGTTGGATCATTTGCTGGAGGTTTGGTTGGTGCAAGACTGTCAGTTGATATCAAGGAAAGGTCCTTGCAGATTCTAGTATCCATTGTAATTGTAGCTGCTGCAATCAAAATGTTCTTTGATTCTCTAAGCGAGAAACTATTTTTGGTAAATAATTGATATAACGTAATTTAAAATCTAGCCTCAAAGAAAATCTGTTGCTTTTATACTGATTTTGCAAAATTATTTGTCTTTAGTTTCCAATTTACTAGGGGCTGGAGAGACATGTCGGCTCTCCAGTTTTAATTTTATCTTTGTGGTTCTTTTTTGATTCTGTACAAGTTTTTCTTTGAGAGTAGAACTGTTTCTCCTTGCTGATTTGTTCCCTCAAAGTCAACTGTAATCTTTCCATAATCCTCATCAATGTCTTCTTTCCCAGAAATGGTGTATTGTATCTTTAACACCTCATCAGTGTTTAGTGGTTTGAGAAATCTCGTACTTCTGTTTTCCCATTCAGGGTCACCATCTATTCCAATTAAGATAAGATGATTTCCATAAATTTGACTAAGCCTTGTAAACTCTCCCTCCATTCTAGATAATATAGCTCTGCCTGAAACTAGATGTTGTTTTTTATCTTCATAGTCTTCTAAAAATTTATTTTTTACTCTGGAGAATTTAAAGTATTCATCAAGTTCTTTGTCTGAAATGCTACAGATAGAGTAAAACTTGTCACCAACTCTAAACTCTGAGAATTTTTTCATCCTTACCTTGATTCATCAACGCAAAATATAACTTCAGATGACGAAGCTGCATTTTCAGAGACTAGGAAATTTAATGCCAGAGCAATTTTCTCATTGTCTGGTTCTGCTCCAGTAACAGAGCCAGGGAAGACTGAGAATATTCTAATCTTTGATTTGAGAACGTCACTAAGCTCTTGGTTTACTGTAGCTGTAAATGGTCGCAGTGCACCTCTGAATACCTCGACTTGAGCTCTCTGTATTCCTGATACTTTTCTTCCTGATGGTAAATCAGGACCTATAATCATCATGGCGCCAGTTGCATCTTTGTAAAGTCTTGGATCTTTTGCACCACCTGGGACAAAATGCTCAAGGGCTCTCTGGGCAACAGTAGCTGGTGTTGTGATGAACTTTTCAACTAATACTTCCCATTTGTCCCTTGATAATTCGGTTAATTTTGAAATCGCTGGTAATTTTCCAGTAATGTGTACTACTGCTAGAATATCTCCATGGTTGGTCTTGGCAGTATTTAGCCACTTTTCAACCTCATCAGGGTTTCTAATATCAAACACATGAGAGTGGCAGGTGCTGCTAATTGCCTCCTGAAGGTCTTTAGGCGTGGATTCAGAGATAAAGCAGGCTGCTTTTCCTCCGTTTTTCTCTACATGCTGGGCCAAAAATATGGCCCTATCTGCATCATTTTTGTCAGTTGCATCAATTGTAAAGACTAT
>Ga0209987_10000900_pt1 | contig 15898 bp, 15 predicted proteins | sample N074metaG_FD_182134 | JGI IMG/M metagenome (GOLD analysis project Ga0209987, IMG submission 182134) | Deep subsurface microbial communities from Kermadec Trench to uncover new lineages of life (NeLLi) - N074 metaG (SPAdes) (version 2) | ecosystem: Environmental > Aquatic > Marine > Ocean trench... | reverse complement strand
TGAGATCCTTTTGGAAGTGTATCCTTCTTTGGTTCTGCAGGTTTTGTCTCAGCTGGTTTTGGTTGAGATCCTTTTGGAAGTGTATCCTTCTTTGGTTCTGCAGGTTTTGTCTCAGCTGGTTTTGGTTCTGGTGGTTTTGTCTCAGCTGGTTTTGTCTCAGCTGGTTTTGTCTCAGCTGGTTTTGTCTCAGCTGGTTTTTTCTCTAATTGTGTAACTAGTTTTGTTAGTTTAGCTTCTAATTGGGATATCTTTGCTTCAAGATCTTTTTTGGTATTCTTTTTAGCAGCTGCCATTTAATGGAAGTGAAGTTCTGTGGTTTATTTACATTTGGGTGGATACTATGACTAAACTAGATCAAGTTTAATATGCATAAAGAGATTACCTAACTCAATGGATGATTTTGAAAAAGAGTACCCAGGATTTGACTGGAAAAACACACCTGCATACAAACATCCAGGAGGTAAAGATTGTCCATGCCCAAAACACGAGTACATTAGAGAACAGATCAATTTTACAAAACAGGTAAACGAGAAGGGAAAAGAACCATCAAAAATTACTCTAAAGTTCTGTCCAGATCACTATAAAGTTTACACGGAAGAGGTAATTCCCGCAATGCCGTTAAAATACAAAATTCTAACAAAGATTGCACTAAAGATTGGAGCAATCAAAATTGAACAGTTAAGGTACATGGAATCAGAATTATGCTTTTATTGTAAATTTGGATCTGGTGGTCATGGAAAAAAGAACGAGCTTCCACCTGTTCCATAAAAATTCCTATTCAGGGCTAAGTAAGATTTTTGGTTTATTTGGAGTATCGTGATGGCACATTTTTCCACATAAAGGACAGCGCTTCCGATCAAGAAAGATGCATTGACAAATGTGAGAATCAAGATAAGCTTTAGCAGATTTGTTAGATTCGCCGGTTCCATTGCAAAAGGGACATTCAGACCCAAGTAGTTTGATAATCCCATTGCCTTCGCAAACTACACACTTGTCTTCGCCCATCACTTATTCCATAAAAATTAAGACTTAAAATGCATTTGTCAATTTTGTTCCTAAAAAACTGTCGTTTATTCAAATCTAGTTAAGCTTATACTTGTTCTCACTTCAGAAAAATTGTGGCCATTGAAGATATTCATGATTTCATAAAAGAATTAGAAAAAAATGATGAACTAAAAAGAATCAAAACAGAAGTTGATTCGAATTTAGAAATTGCTGAGATAATTAGAAGACAAATGTATTCAAACGGACCGGCCATTTTATTTGAAAATGTCAAAGGTTACGAAATGCCGGTTTTGGCAAATGCATTTGGCTCAATGAAAAGATTAGAAATTGGTTTAGAGATGACAGACTTTACTGAAATTGGACAGCGAATTGTAGATATGACAAAGATGGATATCCCATCTGGTTTTCTAAATAAAATTAAAAAACTTCCCGAACTCTCAAAGATGGCTGAATCGTTTCCAAAGCTTGAAAAGAATGGGCCAGTAACGGAGATTACATCTAGTTCTGCAACCTTTGATGATTTACCTATTTTAAAATCCTGGCCAAATGATGCAGGACGATTCATTACATTGGGATTAGTGGCAACTACTCATCCTGAAACTGGAGTAAGAAATCTTGGCGTATATAGAATACAAATTGTGGACAGTACTCATGCAATAATGCATTGGCAAAAGCACAAACGAGGAGCACATCACTCAGATATTTCAAAGGATAAAGGAGAAAAGATCCCCACCGCAATAATTATCGGTGGAGATCCTGCAACGATTTTTTCGTCAATTGCGCCCGTCCCAGAAGGACTTGACAAATACTTGTTTGCAGGAATTACAAGAAAAAAAGGAATCAAAACTGTGAAATGTAAAACAATCGATTTAGAAGTTCCAGCCAATGCAGAAATTGTGTTAGAAGGATACGTTGATCCTGCAGACCTGAAAGAGGAGGGCCCATTTGGTGATCATACTGGGTACTACACTCCAGCAGAACCATTTCCTACTTTTACATTAACAGGAATTATGAAAAGAAAAAATCCAATTTATGTAACCACTGTTGTTGGAAAGCCCATTCTTGAAGATGCATACATTGGAAAAGTAATCGAGCGCTCATTTTTGCCTCTTATTCGCATGTTCCATCCAGAGGTAGTTGATTTTTCAATGCCCGCAGCTGGATGGTTTCAGGGTATTGCAATAATATCTATCAAAAAGAGATACCCCGGTCAAGCAAAAAAAGTGATGATGGGTCTCTGGGGAATGGGACAACTATCACTCACAAAGATGTTTGTGGTAGTAGATGATGACGTTAACATTCATGACATGAATGATGTCATTTGGGCAGTTACCACAAGAACAGATGCAGCTCGGGATACCATAATCATAGACAATACACCAACTGATACTCTTGATCCCGCATCACCACTTGTCAATTTAGGGTCAAAACTAGGAATCGATGCAACACAAAAAACAAGAGAAGAGGGATATGAAAGAGAAATTCAACAACTAGTCAAAGTAGATGAAGCTACAAAGAATCTTGTGGATTCTAAATGGTCTAGTTATGGATTATAGTAAAGAAACCAGATTGTAAAAATTATCACGTTCCTCTACTTGATATCCAATTTGATGAATCGCATCAACGATTATCTTTCCTGTCAATTCAGTAGAGCGTGCACCTGTACAAGTTACAACTTCTTCTCCAATCAATGTACCTCCAAAGTCATCTGCACCATATTGAAGTGCTAGCTGAGCCATCCCTACTCCATTGGTGAGCCAAGAGGATTGGATATGAGGAATCAATCCATCAAAAACAAGTCTAGAGATTGCAATCATTTTTAGTAACTGTAAACCACCAGCACCATGCTCTACAATTCCTTGTTCTTTCATTAGTGTATTGTTTGGTTCAAAGTTCCAAGGAATAAACGCCATAAACCCTTTTGTTTTTTCCTGAAGTTTGATTATTTTAAAAAAATGATCAACAATGTTTTGATTGCTTTCTACATGTCCATACATCATTGTTGCAGATCCAGGTATTCCAAGAGAATGAGCTTCATCCATAATTCTAATCCAATCGTCACTTGAAATTTTCTTTGGGCTAATGACATCTTTTACGGAATCTACTAGAATTTCCGCTCCTGCACCAGGAATAGATTGAAGGCCAGCATCTATTAATCTCGATAAAATTTCTTTTGTGGAGGATTTTTCTACTCTTGCAATCATGTCAATTTCAGATGTAGAAAGACCGTGAACCCCAATCAATGGGAATTTTTCTCTTATCATTTTAAAGGCATTTTCATAGTATTCAATTTTTAAATCGGGATTATGTCCTCCTTGAATTAGAACTTGTCTAATCTTAAACATCTCTGATGCAGATTTTACTCGAGCTTCAATTTGATCAAGAGTTAAAGTATACGAGTCATCAGACCCGGGAGATCTGTAAAATGCACAAAACTTACAATCAGTAATACAGACATTAGTATAATTCAAAATAATATTATTTACAAAAGAGGCTTTTTTGCCAAATTGTTGTTTTGTGAGATGGCCAGAAACCATTCCCATCAGATAGATGTCGTCTGATTCTAAAAGTCTAAGGCATTCTTCTGGTCCGGGTCTTGTTCCATTGAGGGAATTTTCAAGAATATCACCAATTTCACTTTGGTAAAGTTGTTCGGTGGTTTGACTCAATTAACTTCATCACTTTCTTCTGTGATTTCTATTTAATCTTATGTAGATAAAAAAGATAAAAATTATTCAACCATCAAACTAATTTGTGCTCAAAAATGAAGCAGGAAATTTCAAGGATTCACGTTATTTTTAAGTAGGGCGCAAAAAAGAGATTCACCCATGGTATCAGGACATCAAATTAGACTCGAACGAATTATGAGAAAAGGAAAGATGCTGTGCATTCCAATGGATCACGGTATTTCAAATGGACCTATTGAAGGTCTGGAAGATCCTGTATCAGTTATTTACAAATGTGAAAGGCACGGTCTTACAAGTGTAATCGTCAACAAAGGAATCATCAAGGCATTACCTCGACCAACAAGAGTGGGAGTTTTGGTTCATTTTTCAAGTAGCACATCTTTATCAATATCACCGAATCGTAAAATGCTTACAGGAACCGTAAAAGAAGCTCTCCGTTTGGGTGCAGATGGCGTTTCACTTCATATCAATATTGGAGGAAAAGAAGAACCAGAGATGTTAGAACAACTTGGAATGACAGCAGAACAATGCCACCAATGGAATATGCCTCTTTTGGCAATGATGTATCCAAGAGGTGAGAATGTAAAAGATCCTCATGATCCTGAAATTGTTGGACATGTTGCTAGAATTGGCGCAGAATGCGGCGCAGATATTGTAAAAACTGTATACACAGGAGATATAGATTCATTTTCTAAAATTGTAAAAAGTACACCAGTACCAATAGTAATTGCTGGTGGACCCAAAGCAAAAACAGATTTAGATATTCTTCAGATGACAGAAGATGCAATTACTGCTGGGGCAAAAGGAGTAACATACGGACGAAATATTTTTGCACATAAAACTCCAGAAAAAATGGTTGAAGCTTTGGCGTCTATTATCTTCAAAAAAGAATCCGCAAAGGAAGCCATGAAAAAAATTGAGTAAAACGCGAGAACTGATTATTTCACCCAAAGTGTCTCAGGCACAATTATCAAAGTTTCTTCCACAATTAGAAGAAGAAGGTATTAAAATGATTTATCTTGATCCAAAAAAAATTGCAAAAACCAAAACAAAGCTTGAAACTATTTTCTCATCCCCTAATGCAAAACACATTATTCTTGAAAAAGATACAGTAAAAAAACCAAGAGGAAAAAAAGCAGGAAGAAAATTCAAAATATTATCAAATGAAGATATCGAGAATGTTTTAACCATGTCAAAAAAAGGTCTGGATTTTGTTATAGTAGAGGTAATAGATTGGAAAATAATTCCTCTTGAAAATATAATAGCAAAGCTACACAAAATACATACGAAAATTTACGCTATTGCAAGAACTCCTGAGGAAGTAAGAAAAATGTTTTCGATTTTAGAGGTAGGAGTGGATGGAGTAATTTTCAGCACCTCATCGATTGAAGAGGTTAGAGAGGTGATGGTATACTTGGGAAGTAAAAGTTTTGATTTGAAAAAAGGAAAAATAATTGAGATCAAAGAGGTCGGTGATGGAGAAAGAGTGTGTGTAGATACAGCATCAATGCTACACAGAGGAGAAGGAATGTTAATTGGCAGTAGATCAAACTTTTTATTTTTAGTTCATAACGAATCAGTTGGCTCGTCATTTACATCACCAAGACCATTTAGAGTAAATGCCGGAGCGGTTCATTGTTATACCTTATCTCCAGACGGCACAACGAGTTATCTTTCAGAGATTGAAACAGGCTCCGAAGTATTAATCATAAATTCACATGGAAAAGCAAGAAGAGTGACCGTAGGACGATCCAAAATTGAAAGGCGGCCTATGCTAATGATCAAAGCATCAGTAGACGGAGAAATTGGGGGAATAATTGCCCAAGATGCTGAAACAATACGTTTCGTAAAACCAAACGGACAACTTGTTTCAGTAACACATCTAAAAAAAGGTGATACAGTAATGGTTTATTCCAAAGCAGCTACTGGAAGACATTTTGGAATGGAAGTATCTGATGAATACATCTTAGAAAAATAATAAAATGAAATACAAAACATGTGTATCAATAGCAGAGACTACACCTAAAAAACTCTTACAAACTCTAAGGCTTGCATTAAAGAAATCAGATTATGTTGAAATAAGATTTGATTTTCTAAAAGCAGAACAAATTCCCCAAGTTTTAGAGACTGTAAAAAAAGATCTTAAAAAAATAGTATGCACATTAAGGCCAAAAACAGAGGGAGGAAAATTTGCAGGAAAAGAAAAGGAACGACTATCAATCTTAAAATTAATTGCAGAGTATAATCCTTTTTTGCTAGACATTGAATTTAACACAATGAAACAAAATAAGAATTTAGCAAAGTATCTAAAAACAACAAAAACAAAATTACTGATTTCTGGACATGATTTTAAAAAAACACCAAGTCTTACAGAATTAAAAAAGAAACTAAATCAAATGAGTAAATTCTCATCTAATGTAAAAATTGTAACCACGGCAAAATCAACTGAAGATTCAACTAGAGTTTTGCAATTATACAGCAAAAAAGAGAATATCAATTTGATTGCCTTTACCATGGGAAATCCAGGCAGGGTTTCAAGAATTTTGAGCCTGTATTTAGGGAGTCCCTACATCTATGTGTCCTTGGGAAAGCCAGTTGCCCCAGGACAATTTAGTTTAGACGAAGTGAAAAGAATTATCAATTTGAAGAATTAAACTTTATTGAATAATCAAATTTAGGTTAAACAAATCGCACCAATAATTTCATGATTTCAAGAAAAGTTAAAGTCGAGAGTTTAAATCAATCTTGTGAACCAGAAAAAAAGATGTCTAAAACATTTGCAGTTATTGGAGATCCCATTAATCATTCACTTTCCCCAAATATTCATAGTGCAGCATTTAGAGATTTAAATTTAGATTCATCCTACATTGCATATAGAATTCCTAAAGGGGAACTAAAGGAAGGAATAGATGCTCTAAAGAAAATAAAAATATACGGATTCAACGTTACTGTTCCCCATAAAGTAGAGATGATGAAGTACTTGGATAAAATGGACGAGTCTTGCAGTCTTATTGGAGCAGTAAATACTGTAACAAATAATGAAGGAGTTTTAAAAGGATTCAACACGGACATGGATGGATTTTTAGATCCATTAAAGGAAAAAAAAATAAAAATACAGGATACAAAAATTCTTTTGCTTGGTGCAGGGGGAGCAGCAAGGGCTATTGTAGCAGGATTTGCCAAAGAACATGCAAAACACATTACAGTGGTAAATAGGACACTTGAAAATGCAAACAACTTGGTGCAATTTGCAAATAAGATTGGTCTTAATTCGGATACAATAAACTTTGAAAAATTTGGAAATAATTTAGAAGATTATGATATAATAGTTAACGCAACATCCATCGGATTAAAAAATGAGTCCAGCCCTATTTCATTTGAATCGATTAAACCAGAAACCATTGTTTATGATATTGTATATATGCCAATGAATACTGATTTTTTAAAGAATGCAAAGGAAAAAGGGGCCATTACCATTTACGGTTACGAGATGCTTTTGGGCCAAGCAGTAAGAGCCTTTGAGATTTGGCACAGTATGAAAGCACCTTATAATGCCATGAAAAAAGCCCTTTTAGGAGGAGTGTGATGGCTAAAGCCAAAGCAATTGTTCATGGAGCAGTATCACTAGTAAGTGCCATAGCAACCAAAAAAGGGGCCACGTTAGGAATTTCTCTCACAGTTGAGGCCACAGTAGGAACAAGTCCTGGAAAAGGAATCATCATTCAATCTAAGAATAAAACTCTTAGTTCTCGACTAATCAATAAAACTGTAGAAAAAATCTTAACAAAAAAAGAATTAGAGCAAAATAAAATTACAGTAAGTTTGGAATCAGAAATTCCAACAGGATATGGGTTAAAAAGTTCTAGTGCAATATCCTCAGCAGTTGCTCTTGCATGTGCAAAAATATTCAAACCAGATTTAACAGACCAACAAATTTTACTTGCTGGAGTGGATGCATCAATAGAATCAAAAGTAAGCATTACTGGAGCGTATGACGATGCCTGCTCATGTTATTTTGGAGGATTTAATGTAACAGATAATTCCAAGAAGAAAATAATTCGCTCAGAAAAAATTCCTACAAATTTAATTGCAGTAATTTTAGTTCCATATAATAGAAAACGTGGAAATGTTAAAAATTTAAAAACATTGTCCTCTGTCTTTTTAAACGCATGGAAATTAGCTAAAAATGCAAATTATTGGGAGGCTATGATAATTAATGGTTTAGCAACCTCAACAATATTAAATTCAGACCCAAAAATCATAACTGATTTACTTGAAAAAGGGGCCATCGCAGCATCGATTTCTGGAAATGGGCCTGCAATAGCAGCAATTGTGAAAAAAGGAAGCGAGCATAACATAAAAAGAGTTTTTTCTACATTAGATGGAAAAATAATTGTTTCAAAAGTAAATAACAAAAAAGCTGAAGTTCATGAATTGTAAAGTAGAAAAATCAAAACTGTCAGGAAATTTGATTTGTCCTCCAAACAAGAGCTATACTCACCGAGCTATTTTTCTTGCAGTCCTTGCGGGAAATAACAGTAAAGTGGATAATGTTTTGTTTTCAGATGATACTGCAGCAACAATTAATGCATGCAAAAACTTTGGAGCTCAAATTGAGCAAAAAGATTCTGCTATCATTGTAAAAAAACCAATTGGGAATGGGATATTAGTGCCTGAAATTAATGCAGAAAACTCTGGAACCACAATTAGAATAGCATCAGGAATTGCTAGTTTGTTTTCTGAGGAAATTACCTTAACAGGAGATTCCAGCCTGCAAAACAGACCAATGCAACCGTTGTTAGACGCACTAGAAAGTATGGGGGCAAAATGTTCTTCAACTGATGGAAAACCCCCCATCAAGATTACAGGAAAAATCATGGGAGGAAATGTAAAGATTCCTGGGAATTTTTCAAGTCAATTTATTTCAGCGTTGTTGATCAGCGCCCCATTAACCAAAAAAGGGATGAATTTAGAAATTGAAGGGAATTTGGTGTCAAAGCCATATCTTGATGCAACAATTTCGACGATGAGACATTTTGGAGTAAAAGTTCAAACATTAATTCCATACAAACGATACAACATTGCACCACAAATTTACAAACCATCAGAATTTACTGTTCCAATTGATTTTTCGAGTCTTGCTTTACTTTTATCAGCAGCAGTGTTATGTGGAGAAAATTTTGTGATCAATGGAAATATCGGAAATTTACCTCAAGGAGATGAGGTGTTTATAGATATTTTAGAGAAGTTAGGTGTTAAAGTAACGATTAAGGATGATAAGATATCTATTCAATCTCCAGAAAAATTAAATGGTGGAAGATTTGACCTTAGCAATTCTCCCGATTTACTTCCCCCGCTAGCAATTCTATCATTGAAGACTTCAAGTCCAATTGAAATTGTCAATGTTAAACATGCCAGGCTAAAAGAGACTGATAGAATTGCAATAGTATCAAGAGAACTAGTCAAGTTAGGAATCAGAGTAGAAGAAAAAGAAGATGGGTTGATTTTAAATAAATCAAATAATCTCAAGGGTGGATCTTTGAATTCAGAAAATGATCATCGATTATTCATGGCATTTTGTATTGCAGGAATGTATGTTGGAGATTGTACTATTACAGATCCTGAATCTGTTAAAGTATCTTATCCAAATTTCATTGTAGAGATGAAAAAAATTGGAGCTAAAATTTCAATTCAATGATGTAGATTTTAAAAATTGTCAAAAGGATTCAAAAGGCGCGACTCTGTATAGAGCGAAAAGCTTTCTCCTCACCCAAAACACCATTGCGTTAACAACACATATTTTTCGCAGAGCCGCGCAAATTATTCGTTAAAATTTGCATGTTTTGTCATATTATATATATAATTTAATATTATTTAACATCTTTTTGTATTTTTTTGATTATTTAGCAATAATTATTATAATTTTCACATATGTGAAAATTATAATTTCAAGATCATCAATAGTTCAAGTAAATTTTTAGGATTTTATTAGATGAGGAATTATAAGCACCACTCTACCATCAAAGAATATTGTCAGGGAATTCGATTGGTCAACGCCTGGTTTTAACTAGTTTTGGTGAAAGTCACGGAAAAGCCATTGGTGCCGTTTTAGATGGATGTCCTGCGGGATTGGAAATAGACGAAAAAGAAATCCAAAAAATGCTAGATTATAGAAAACCAGGAACATCAATCATCACATCTCAAAGAAAAGAAGGTGACAAGGTTGAAATTATTTCAGGAGTGTTTAGAGGATTTACCACCGGAGCTCCAATCACCTTGATGATTTGGAATAGTGATCAAAAATCTCAAGATTATGAAAACTTGAAAACTAAACTCCGGCCTGGCCATTCAGATTATCCAGCCATGATAAAGTATAATCACTTTAATGATTTTAGAGGCGGAGGAAGATTTTCAGGAAGATTAACTGCGACCCATGTAATGGGTGGAGCTATTGCCAGAAAACTTCTCAAAGTCACATTAGGAATTGAAACAAATTCCTATACAACACAAATTGGTAAAATCACAATGGAAAAAGAGTTTGATGCAAAAATGATTAAATCAATTTATAAAAATGATGTTAGATGTCCTGATGAAAAAACAGCAAAAAAAATGAAAACGTCTATTATGAATGCAAAAAAAAGTGGCGATTCACTTGGAGGAATAATTGAGTCCATTACAACAAATGTTCCTGTGGGATTAGGGGAACCAATTTTTAGTTCCTTAGAATCAGACTTGAGCAAAGCTATTTTTTCAATACCATCTGTAAAAGGAGTGGAATTTGGTTCAGGATTTGAAGGTTCAAAATTATTAGGCTCTGAAAATAATGATCTGTATACAATCAAGAGGGGAAAAATTGTTACAAGAACAAACAATTCAGGAGGAATATTAGGAGGACTTTCAAATGGAATGCCCATTACAATAAGAATCGCCTTTAAGCCTGCATCGTCAATTGCCAAAAAACAAAGTACTGTAGATATTAAAACAAAAAAGATTACAACTTTACAAATTAAAGGCAGACATGACCCATGTGTCGTTCCAAGGGCGCCACCTGTAGTGGATTCGCTTGTAGCGCTGACATTAGCGGATCACGCTCTTTTGGCGGGACAAATCAACCCAATATTATAAAAAAATGTCTGAAATCAATGAACTTCGTACTAAAATGGACGAGATAACTATTGAAATGATAAAGATGCTAAAGACTAGAACTGATATTTCAAAGGAGATTGGCGAAATTAAAAAAAATATTGGAAAGGTAATTACCGATGAATCACGAGAAAATAACTTACGAGCCAAAATTATTTCATTGTGCGAAGAATTGAATTTTGACGAGACAATTGCTACAAAATTTTTGAATTTTCTTCTAAACGAGTCTGTAAAGGTACAATTTAGAGACAAGGAAACACATCTATCAATTTTTCTTAAAGCAAAATCACTTGAATTAGAAGGAAAAAGAATAATTCACATGGAAGTGGGGGAGCCAGATTTTTTACCTCCAACTATTGTCAAAACTGCACTTGGAGAAGTTTATGACAAAGGTTATTTGAAATATGGTCAAGCGAAGGGAATTCCCCAATTTAGAGAGGCTCTGGCACAACATGTATCAAAAAAATTTGAAGTCAATATAAAACAAGAAAACATTATTGTAAATCCAGGGGCAAGATTTGGAATCTTTACAGTAATTACTACTTTGCTAAATCCAGGAAATGAATTAATCGTGATTGAACCTGCATGGCCTGCATACAAAGATTGCGCGTTACATGCTGGAGTTAAAGTACGGACAATTAATACCACATTAGAAGATAATTGGGAACCATCAATAGAAGAAATAGAACAAACTATCAATTCAAATACAAAAATTATTGCTTTGAATTATCCAAACAATCCAACTGGAAAAATTCTGCCTGAAAAATTGCAGGGTGAAATTGTAAATCTTGCAATAAAAAATGATCTCTACATACTAAGTGATGAGATTTACTCTGAATACGCATTTGTAAATTGGAAAAGCATACTTGGTTATAATTATGAAAAAAGTATTGTTACCCAGTCCTTTTCAAAATCTCATGCCATGACAGGGTTTAGAATTGGATACACCATTGCACATCCAGATATTATCGATAAAATGTCAAAATTTGAGGCGCTGTGTCTTACCAACGTTTCCGAACCAGTACAATACGTAGCCATGAAGGCTTTAGAAGCAGATACCACAGATAATACTAATACAGTACAGCAAAGATTAGAGTTATTGTCAAAAAAGGCAAGAGAAATGAACCTTGATTTTATAGTTCCAGATGGGGCCATGTATCTTTTTGCAAAAGTAAACCAAGAGGGATTCGATGGAGTACAATTTGCCAATAGTCTTTTAGATGAAGGATTAGCAGTAGCCCCAGGTGAAGGATTTGGAAATTATAAAAAATTTATACGATTATCAGCATGTCAAAATGAAAAAATACTAAAAGAAGGAATGAATATACTACGTGACTATTTAGGAAATAAACAATGAAGAAATCAATTACAATTATTGGGGCAGGAGGTCAAATGGGCCAATGGTTTTCAAAATATTTTGCAAGTAAAGACTTTGAAGTGACAGGATACGATGAAGAAAATCCAATTAAAGGAAAAGACATCATACAAGCAAGTTCATTAGTTGGTGGAATTCTGAAAGCAGATTATGTAATGTTGTGTACCCCTACAAGAAGAACTCCAGAAATTATTAGATTAATTGCAAAAGAAATGAAAAGAGGAACATATCTAATTGATATTTCATCTCAAAAAGTAAAAGTAGTAGCTTCATTAGCAAAAATGCCCGCAAAAATTAATCCAATATGTATTCATCCAATGTTTGGTCCAGGTATAAAAAAAATCAAAGGGCAAAATATCATTTCAGTTCCCATAAAAGATGCCAAAAAAGAACTAACCGTAGCAAAAACACTTTTTGAGGGAGCAAATTTTGTAACCATTGATGCGGTGGAACATGATAAAAAAATTGCAGTAATATTAGGACTAACTCATCTAGTAAATCTTGTTTTTGCAAACATTATTTCGAAAGATGAAAAAATGACCCTTACTGAAAAAATGTCAGGAACCACATTTAGAGTACAAAAAATTCTTGCAGAAAGTATAATGGCAGAAGCTCCAGAATTAATTGAAACAATTATTGCTAATCCAGAGATTCGAAGAGTAGCAGAAGATCTATGGAAGGATGTGGGCAGGCTTCTTACTTCTATTCAAGAATCAAAAACTGAAGAAGTCATAAGTTACATTAAAGCATGCCAAGAAAGACTTTCTTCTAAAACTAATTTAGATGCATCCTACAAAAAATTTACAAAAATGACAAATGCAATTGAAAAGAAATAACAGATATGCGTTCAACAAGGATAGTTACATCCTTCATCAAAGATAATGATAGATTTCTTCTTCTAAAAAGAAGTAATAAAGTAAAAACCATGAAAGGATTGTGGGCAGGAGTAAGCGGCATAATTGAGGGAGATGAGGAGCCTCTAAAAAGAGCCAAAATCGAAATATTTGAAGAGTTGGGAATAACCGAAGACAAAATTAAATTTCTAAAATCATCGGTGGAAATGAAAATAAATTCCCCTCAATATGAAAATCATGAATGGGAAATTTTTCCATTTTTATTTCAAGTAAAAAATCCTAATATTAAACTCAATTGGGAAAATTCGGAATATAGATGGATAACAAAGAATGAAATAAAAAACTATGAAACAGTTCCAAGTATTGAAAAAGTTTTATTTAGTTTGTTGTAGTTTTTCTTTTTCATAGAATCTTTGCTGAGGTAGCATAATGTAAACACATGCACCTCCACACATTGTGCAGGGAACGTTATTTCCAGGATGTTGCCCTGTTCTGCGGTGAATTTTAGCTGCACCTTCTGGATCGATTGATAATGCTAATTGTTTTTCCCAGTCTAGTGTACGTCTAGCTTCTGTCATTGCAATATCCCACTTTATTGCCTTTTCACGTATCTTGACAAGATCACCTGCATGTGCAGCTATCCTATATGCGATCAAGCCAGCTTTGACTTCTTCTGCATTTGGCAATGCAAGATGTTCTGACGGAGTAAGGTAACACAGGAGATCGACACCTTCACTTGCAGATACGGCTGCACCTATTGCACTGGCAATGTGATCATGACCTGATGCAACATCAGTTACCAACGGACCTAAAACATAGTATGGAACATCACCAATAAGGGATTTTGCCAATCGAACGTTTGCTGCTACTTCGTTTAAAGGAACGTGTCCTGGCCCTTCTATCATCACCTGAACGTCTTTTTCATGTGCTCGTTTGGTCAGATCTACCATGTTTATCATCTCTTGAATCTGTAATTGGTCATGAGAGTCAAGAATTGAGCCTGGTCTTAATGCATCCCCTAAGCTAAAGGTTACATCATACTTTCGTGCCAATTCAATCAAATAGTCATAATGAGTGATGTATGGATTTTCCTTATCATGCTTTAGCATCCAAGCTGCAGTTAAGGTGCCACCCTTACTAACAACTCCGCCATATCTTTGAACTTTTAAGATTCTTTTTGCAATATCCTTTGTAATTCCACAATGAATAGTTGTATAATCAACACCGTCTTTTACATTATTTTCAAAAGCATTTAAAAAATCATCTTCCGTTAAGTTTAATGGGTTTTTGAGAACCTCAACACCGTAATTATATGCTTCATAGATTGGAACAGTGCCAAATGTAATTGGCGCTTCTTGCAATAAAGTTTGTCTAATTTTTTTTATATCACCTCCATCGCTTAAATCCATAATTGTATCTGCATGATATTTTATTGCAATCTTTGTTTTTTCAATTTCCTCTTCAAGATTTACATTTAGGGTAGAGGTTCCAATGTTTACATTTACCTTTGTTTTAAGACCCTTGCCAATTCCCACATTGTGAATTTTCTGTTTTCTTTCATTGTTACTTGGTATAATTATGGAACCCTTAGCTATTTTTGGAATCAACCAATCAAGTGTAACATCTTCATCCTTTGCAACTTGTTTCATTTCTTCGGTGGCGACTCCTCTACGTGCTGCGCTCATTTGTGTGCCCATAATTATTCTATGTTTTAACCTGATTTAAAGAATCATGAAAAGTAACTAAACATACTGATCGTTAAGAAAAATTCTTATCACTATAATAACAAAAATGATCGTTCTTATATGTTATAAAAACAATAAATGGTTTATGAGAACGGTTAGAGAGTGCAAGCATTGTGGAAGAGAATTCCAAAGTTTGAAAGATGAATTTTGCTCAGAGGATTGTATCAAACAAATATCCTGAAATTGCAATAATCAAAAAAATGGTTTTGGACGTTATTCTTTCTAAAATTATTGTCTAAAATGCCCAAATTACACCTAAACTGAGTTTAAAAGTAGGGAAATTTAAGGGAGTTACTGTATCTTTTGGCTTGTTGCAGATAGACCAAATTTCAAGAATAAATCTCTTCAACAAAAATAATTTTCAAATGAAAATAATTGGTTTCCCCTTTTTGCCTTACTTGGTTGACTCGCATGTTTTCTCAACTAAACATCACACCAAAACTAATGACAATTTCTTTGATGGTGTTTTAAGTGAGAAAAAAATATTTTGTCTTTGTAAGACGTGGTGGTATTGCAGACTGTATACATGGGATGCAATAAATCTCCTTGGGTTGGATCCCGAGTCAAAAGGATTTTTTATTAAATTAAAGCGAATATGATCTTTTTGCTATAAATCGTGTTTGAGAAAATAAAATCAGGCACTAGTTACAATTTGAAAAAATCTGTCCCATGCAAAAGATAAACAAATTAGTACAAGTTTTAGATAAATATCATGAACTTACTTTCAATTGGAGGATCTGATCCTTCCTCAGGTGCAGGAATTCAAAGTGATGTGAAAACATTTGCGTCATTAAATACACATGGGTTAACGGTGATTACTGCTATAACAAGTCAAAATACTTCAAAGTTTGGAATAATACAACCCGTATCAAAAAGAATTTTAAAAAATCAGATTGATTTAATTTTTTCAGATTTCATTATAGATGGAATTAAAATCGGTATGGTATACAATTCTGAAATAATTAAAACAATTTACAATGCTTTAAAGAAACTCTCAATTCCAATAGTAGTAGATCCTGTAATTAAATCAACTACTGGCGGAATGCTAATCCAAAAGTCGGCAATTAATGATTTTAAAAAATATTTGAT
>Ga0209987_10000899_pt1 | contig 15912 bp, 12 predicted proteins | sample N074metaG_FD_182134 | JGI IMG/M metagenome (GOLD analysis project Ga0209987, IMG submission 182134) | Deep subsurface microbial communities from Kermadec Trench to uncover new lineages of life (NeLLi) - N074 metaG (SPAdes) (version 2) | ecosystem: Environmental > Aquatic > Marine > Ocean trench... | reverse complement strand
CAGCGACGATCCGCTTGCGGGTAGCAATGCGCTCAGTATTTTTCGATTGTTTGGAGATTCGCAAGCGATAACGGCATTCATGGCCGATTTTCCGACCGACCACCCCGTCAGCCCCTTTGGCGTCGGACTCGAGAAATTCGTTCGGGATGACTATCAGGGAGCACTCGATACGCTGGCAACTATTCAGGCAGATGTAATCGGTATCCAATCCCGGGTTTATCCGTTAATGGTTCGCGCAGCGATACTATTGGAAGATTACGAGCGGGCACGGGAAATCCTGCTAGTGGATAGTCCGACACTATTCGCAGACCGGGCAAACGTTGTTGATCGATTTAATTTGGCGTCGGCCGTGATGCTCGCGTTTGTTGAGCAGCGACTGGGCAATGCAGATGCTGCAAACCGTCTGCTCGAACAGGCCCTTGTCGTAACAGCAAAAGTGCCGCGTGTCGGTTCCGCTGGACACGGCATACGAGACGTACAAATACTCGCGCTGCAGGGACACACATCTGCAGCGCTCGACCGACTTGAAGACGCTATTGCCGAGGGCTTTGTCAGCGTGATGCCGTTTGACTTCTGGACTGCCGACACTGATCCACTAATTGCGTCGCTACGCTCCGAGCCCCGCTTTCTCGAAATGCGCGAAGAGGTACAAGCGCGAATCGATGTTATGCGGCAAAACGTGGAGGCCGCCCGGGCTGCGGATGACTGGAGCGAACTGCTGTCGCGTGCCGGCCAACATCTGAGTGCCGCCACTCAGTAGGTCAAAGTGCGTTACATTTACAACCTAAATGCTGTACATTGTGCAGCATGCCCCGCAGCAAAGTCTCCACACTGAACCTGCGCATCAATCCCGATGTGAAAGCTGCAGTGCGCGAGGCAGCCACGCGCGAACATCGCAGCGTCGCGAACATGGTGGAAGTTCTGATTCGTCGCCATTGCGACCAGGCAGGCATTGCCATCCCCAGATCACAGATCGACCCAACGCCGAGGGAACACAATGGATGAGAGAACGCTAAAGGCTCTGGTTGCCGCCGGCGCTATTCGCAGAGTGACCATCATCGCCACGGGCGCGAGATTTCACATCGAGGCCAAAACAGCGAACGGCGCGATTACGGCCCATACGGGAAAAGGCAAGGTCAAGACCTGGGTGACGCTGGATGCTGCCGCCAAATGGGTACGAAAACTTGGCATCGGCGGCGCACGCGTCGATCTCACACACTGGCAGCCTGGCCAGCGCGAACTTCCCGTCTAGGGAAAAACGCCTCAGTCGCTCCGGTCCGCTGAGGGCCATTCACCGAACGGAAACGGCTTATCGTCGGTGTTGTAAGTCAGGTAATTAATTATCTGGCTGATGTAGGCCGCGATTCCCTGCCCCGTCTTGCGCAGCTGTTCATTTGTCTCGCCCGTAAACAACACCCAGAAGAAACCGAGAACAATAACGACGGATGCAACAAACGTCGTAACACCGGCCAAAATCCAGAACACCAGCATGAACACGAGCCGCAGCCATGTGGACCGCGATTTCAAATGTTCCTCGATTGGCGTCTTCTCGTTTTCGCCATTGGTCGCTTCGTGATCTACGGGCGGATTCTCGTCACTCATCTTAAGGCTCCTGAAAAACCTGCTGTAGTTAAATGCCTGTGCCCCGAAAATTGGACACCACAATGCTTACTATGGTTACAATCCCGATCCTTTTCAACTGCCAAACGACCTAAATAATGACAAAATCTCACCTGTTCGCCGTAATTGTTGTATCCGTACTCGTTGGCTGTGGCCGGCAGGAGCAAGCCGCTGAGGCAACACCGGATCTGCAATCCGAGGCCGAACGAATCGCCTATAGCAGCATCATTATCGATACCCACATCGATGTGCCCTACCGGCTGCAAAGCAAGCCGGACGATGTATCCAAGGCCACTGAAAGCGGCGATTTCGACTATCCGCGAGCAATTGCAGGCGGGCTGAACGCGCCGTTCATGTCGATTTACACACCGGCGGAACTGGAGGCAGACGGCGGTTCGCGCGCGCTTGCCGATGAATTGATCGATATGGTTGAGGGTATCGTCGAATCGGCGCCGGACAAGTTTGCGATTGCCTTGTCGCCGGCCGATGTGCGTGCACATTTCGAGGCCGGCCTTATCTCGTTTCCCCTCGGTATGGAAAACGGTTCACCCGTCGAAGGTAGTTTCGAGACATTGCAGCACTTCTATGATCGCGGCATCCGTTACATCACCCTGACGCATGGCTTGTCGAACCATATCGCGGATTCGTCCTACGATGAGAACAGGCAATGGAATGGCCTCAGTGAATTCGGTGTTGAGCTCATAAAAGAAATGAACCGCATCGGTATCATGGTCGACATCAGTCACGTGTCGGATGAGGCTTTTTGGCAAGCTGCAGACGTATCGGAAGCGCCGCTGATCGCATCTCACTCGTCAGCGCGGCATTTCACTCCAGGCTTCGAACGCAACATGAATGACGACATGATTGTGCGGCTCGCTGAAACGGGCGGCGTTATCATGATTAATTACGGCTCTGCATTCCTGACGGCCGCAGCGAATGAGTACTCGATGGCGAGGCGGGCTGCCGAAAAAGAATGGAAAGCAGATAAGCCGGAACTGAGTCGCAAGGAAGTCAGCGAACAGCACAAGTTTATCTGGGAGGCCGAACACGGCAAGCTGCCCTACGCGTCGCTTGAAGACGTGCTGGACCACATCGACCACGTTGTCGAACTGACCGGCATTGATCATGTGGGTATTGGCTCCGACTACGACGGTGTCGGCGACTCGCTGCCGGTCGACCTCAAGGATGTATCCTCGTACCCAAACCTGGTCAGGGGACTGCTCGAACGCGGCTATGGCGAACCGGACATTCGCAAGATTCTTGGTGAGAATCTGCTGCGAGTCTGGCAAGTCGTGGCAGATCATGCGACGCGATAGCGCGGGTCGGCCCGGTCAGGCAACTATTATCCTGGTTGTCAAAAATTCCAAACAAAAGCCGTGCCAATACGAGTGACCGATTCGCCGGAAACGCTATCCCGGCTATCGTCGAACAGCGTCAATTCATATCGATTATCAAATTGAATGCCAACACTGGCCGTGAGCGAAAGATGCTCATGCGCTCGCCAGTCAAAAGCCCATTCAAGCGCGTAAGCCTTGTAAACCAGTTTGGATTTTTTTCGCAGGTCCTGGTCAGCGACGTACCATTCGTTGCCGTCAGGAGCGATCTGCAATGAAGAAACAAGATTTTTTGATATGCGGTAACTAATTCGCGTAATTGGAAAACCCAATTCCATGTTCCAGTCAGGATGAAGTTGCCGATCAATACTGACCAAAGGATAAATTCGATAGTTTCCGAAACGCTGATCGCCACAAATCCCGTATCGAAAGCCGAGCTGAGCAGATACTTGCCTGTTCCAAACGAGGGCCACCAATAATTGCAGCGCATCAGCCGAGTATCCACCCGGATCTTTCATGACGTTGGACGAAGCGGATAGCGCGGGCGCAATGCTGAAGCGAAAACGCTTTCCCTCAGCCTGGCTCACCCGGTGCAAGGGAATAAAAAAAGTATGCAGATGGCCATTCGTCTGCAACTCCAGACCATCGACATTTAAGATCGTATAACGGTGCCCGACGCCAATCGCCCACTTGTTGTTCAAATCGAATTGCAAATCAAATTCGAAGTTTTCTTGCCTGGTCTCACCCAGGCCTCTCTCGAACGAAGACTTCTCGTGCTTTTGATACGCGATCGACAGATGCGAGTCCGCTGTCGGCTCCTGACAAATATCCACGCTGGCCAAACCGTTCGAGACACAGGATAAATAAAGGCACGCGATGGCCAGCCAACTGTGATACTGATGCGTATCAATCCTCATCGTGGATGTCAGTTAGCAGTGCCGCCGCCACGACCTGTGGTGAAGAGGGCGAAGGTATAGGCCATTGCGGCGCTTCAATTCCGAAAACAGCGACATTCAAATATCTAGCCTACTTTAGACTGGCCCACCTATCCTAAGCCTTCCATCAAAGTCAGGCTAGCCAATTACAGTATGAGTCGTAAGACGTCGCGCCGACCCTTGGTGAGCGCCTGGAACTATGTGGATACGTCTACGCCGCCACGATGTCCGTGAGGACGTAGCGCAGCAACACTTCGTAGCTGCTCCTGTCCAGTTTCATGCCGTCCGGTAATTCGAGTGTATGAATCGGCGTGTCATCCAACTCCCGAATATCCTGGTAATGCTTGTTATTCTCGCGGTAAATCCGGTACTTCACGTCACGCTGCACGCTGCTACTCAGTAGTACCTGGCTTTCAATCCAGTCCTGAATGGTCGCTCGTTCCATCTCGATCTCCTTAGCTGCCCAAGCCTGTGTAATCCACACAAGGCGCAATCCGTTAATCGGGTCATTGCAAAGCCTGTGCCAATATTCAGGCAGGCGACCAAAGACGCAACGAGTCTTATAAATCAGGTACTTAGGATTTAGCGAATCGGTGTGAATACCACAGCATGTGTCCGTTTTGTCACTTTCCGACCCACTATTCAGGCATTTGGCGACAGCGCTTTTACATAAATCTAAAGCGGCCAGACGACCAATATGACGGGCACCGAGACGACGACGATGAGGATTTCGAGTGGCAAACCCATGCGCCAATAGTCGCCAAAGCGGTAACCGCCAGGACCCATGATCAGCGTGTTGTTCTTGTGTCCGATCGGAGTCAGGAACGCGCATGAGGCGGCGACGGCGACGCCCATGAGGAACGGGTCCGGGTTAACGCCGAGTCGCCCGGCAATATCCACGGCCAAGGGCGCAGCGATGACAGCCGTTGCCGTGTTGTTCATAACGTCGGATAAGGTCATCGTCACTGCGATAAGCAGGGTCAAAACGAATACGGGTGACATGCCACTGGACATTGAGACAATGCCATCGGCGATCAAAGCCGTACCACCGGTTGACTGCAATGCGCTGCCTATCGGAATCATCGACCCCAGCAATACAATGATCGGCCACTCGATCGAATCATACACATCTCGTATAGGTACGATATTGAGGCCTACATACATGGCGACAACGCAACCCAGCGCGATCGGCAGATAGACGAGCCCCGTGCTGGCGATGATGATTGCCGCAGCGAATGCGCCAACCGCGATCCAAATCTTGTTGCGTTGCACGACGCGCTGACCACGATCTGCCAGCGGTAACAAGCCCAGACGGCCCATGACGTCTGCAAGACGTTCTTCAGATCCCAACAGCAACAGCACGTCACCGGGGTCAACAACCAGTCGACGTATCTGTTCACGAAATCGTTTGCCCTGTCGCGAGACGCCAACCAGCGCGACGCGGTAGCGGTACAGCAAACGAAACGACATCGCGGAGCGGCCGGCGAGTTTGGACATTTCCTGCACGACGACTTCGCTCAATGTCAGCTCATCGTCTTCAAGAATGCCCTGACCCTTGCCAACGTATTCGAGCTCCAGAGCACCCAATGCCTCATCCAGACTGTCGGGGCTGGCTTCGACAACCAGAATATCGCCAGCTTGAATCTCTGTCATGCGTGCGAGCCCGGGGAAACGCCTGCCCTGTCGCGTCAGCCCAATGATATCGATGTCGCTCTTGGCCGCGAGTTCATCCAGATCCCGCACGCGTTGACCAATGACGATCGAATCGTCCGGTACCCGAACTTCGGCGATGTAATCCGCCAGATCGAACAGCTCCGTGCCCGCAACCGCACCGCTGCGCCCTGCCGGCAACAAGCGCCAGCCGATCAAGGCCACATACGCGACACCGACCACTGCGCAGGCCAGACCGACAGGCGCGAAATCGAACATACTGAAACTCTCGCCCAGCGCGGCATTGCGATACTCAGCCACAACAATATTGGGCGGCGTGCCTATCATCGTAATCATGCCGCCAAGAATTGACGCAAACGACAGCGGCATTAGAGACAACGATGGGCTGCGGCCCGACTTCCTGGCCGCCTGCAGATCGAGCGGCATCAGCAATGCGAGCGCTGCCACATTGTTCATGATCGCCGACAGGGACGCTGCAAGCGCCGACATGATCGCAATGTGCGCCCCGAGCTTGCGCGTTGCATCGATGACATGGCGCGCGAGCAGCTCGATGGCACCGGAATTGGACAGCCCGCGGCTAATAATCAGAACCAGCGCAATAATGACTGTCGCCGGGTGGCCAAATCCTGAAAATGCCTCTTCTTTCGGGACCACGCCTGTCAGCAAGGCAATGAGCAAGGCGACGAACGCAACCAGGTCGTAGCGCCAGCGGCCCCAGATGAGAAATACGAACACAGCAAACAACAGCGTAAAAAGAATTGTCTGGTCGCCTGTCATCGCCCTACTTTACCGCGCTAGGATGGCCGCATGGTGATAGTTATTGTCATTGTGCTGGTGCTCGCCCTGATATTTCTGCCCGGCATCTGGGTTAAGCGGGTCTTGAGCCAGTACAGCGAACCCGCCGATCGCTACTCCGGCAGCGGTGCCGAACTTGCGCGCCATCTACTCGATCGTAACGACTTGCAAAGCGTCAAGGTTGAGATCACCGAGGGCGGCGACCACTACGATCCGATCGACAAGACCGTACGGCTGACACCCGACAAGTTTGACGGCCACTCGCTGACAGCAATCACGGTCGCGGCCCATGAGGTTGGCCATGCTATTCAGGACAAGCAAGCCTACGTGCCCCTGCGGCTGCGCACTCAGCTGGTCCGCATCTCAGGGCCAATCCAGCGTGTCGGCGCAGGCGTTCTGATGGTTTCGCCATTCATCGGGGCCATCACTCGCATCCCGCAGCTCGGCATCCTGATGTTCGCGGTCGGATTTCTGACGCTGGCAACGTCCACCTTGGTGCATTTCGTCACTTTGCCGACCGAATTCGACGCCAGTTTCGGGCGGGCGTTGCCCATGCTGGAGCAGCATCGAATTCTCAAGGAGGCCGACCGACCTCACGCCCGACGATTGCTGACGGCAGCAGCGCTCACCTACGTTTCTGCGTCGCTCATGAGCCTGCTGAACATCGCCCGCTGGTGGGCTATTCTGAGACGTTAGAAAGGCACTGCAGGGCTTGCGGCAGCATTGATTTCCCGCGCCCCGGTGTCATATCCCCATACGGCCGGAAATAGCCGTTATTTTCACTGGTTTACGCGTGGACGCGCTGCTATTATCCGCGCCCGAACGACCCTAGCAACCGCGACACCGCCAGATAACGCAAAGAGTTTAAGCAATGACAGATCTCAGCAAATACCGAAATATCGGCATTTTTGCCCACGTTGACGCGGGCAAGACCACGACGACAGAGCGCATCCTCAAGCTCACGGGCAAAATTCACCGCACGGGTGAGGTTCACGATGGCGAAGCCACAACGGACTTCATGGAGCAGGAGCAGGAACGCGGCATCACGATTCAGTCTGCCGCAACAAGTTGTGTGTGGCACGAGCATCGCCTGAACATCATCGATACGCCCGGACACGTCGACTTCACGATCGAGGTCTATCGCTCACTGAAAGTCCTCGACGGCGGCATTGGCGTGTTTTGTGGATCCGGCGGCGTGGAGCCACAATCGGAAACGAACTGGCGTTACGCCAACGACTCGGAAGTCGCACGCATTATTTTTGTCAACAAACTTGACCGTATCGGTGCGGATTTCTACCGAGTTGTCGAGCAGATCAAGGATGTGCTCGCGGCGAACCCGATTGTCATGGTGTTGCCTATCGGCATTGAAGACGATTTCAAAGGCGTCGTCGACCTGCTGACGCGCAAGTCCTACATCTGGCCAACGTCTGACGATCCGGAAGTATTCACCGTGGGCGATGTTCCCGAAGACATGCAAGAACTTGTTGAAGAGTGGCGTGAGAAGCTGATCGAGATGGCCATTGAACAGGACGACGATCTGCTGGAGCAATACCTGGAAGGTGAAGAACCGAGTGTCGATGCGATCAAGAAATGCGTTCGTGCGGGCACTATCAAGCTTGACTTCTTCCCGACCTACTGTGGAGCAGCCTTTAAAAACAAAGGCATACAGAATATTCTTAATGCAGTAGTTGACTACCTGCCGAATCCGACCGAAGTCAAGCCGCAGCCGGAAATGGACCTTGAAGGCAACCATACCGGACAGGTCGTTACAGTCGATCCCGACAAGCCGCTGCGTGCGCTTGCGTTCAAAATCATGGACGACCGTTACGGTGCCCTGACCTTTACGCGTATCTACGCCGGCAGAATCAAGAAGGGCGATAACGTATTGAACACGTTTACGGGCAAGACCGAACGTATCGGCCGTATCGTTGAGATGCATGCTAACTCGCGCGAAGAGCTCGACTCCGCGCAAGCGGGTGACATCATTGCCCTGCTCGGCATGAAAAATACGCGCACGGGTCACACACTTGCCGATACCAACCATCCGGCAACGCTCGAGCCGATGGTTTTCCCTGAGCCCGTAATCTCGATCGCCATTTCGCCGAAAGACAAAGCCGGCAACGAAAAAATGGGGATCGCTCTGAACAAGATGGTGCAGGAAGATCCGTCGTTCCATGTCGCAACCGACGAAGACTCGGGCGAAACCCTGATCAAGGGCATGGGCGAATTGCACCTCGACATCAAGGTCGACATTCTGCGTCGCACGCATGACGTCGATGTGGAAATGGGTAAGCCGCAGGTTGCCTACCGCGAAACGATTACGCAAACGATCGAAGATACGTACACGCACAAGAAACAGTCCGGTGGTTCAGGCCAGTACGGCAAGATCGAATACCGCATCGAGCCGGCTGAAAAGAACACGGGCTACGAGTTCGAATCCAAGGTAACGGGTGGTAACGTACCGCGCGAATACTGGAACGCGATCGAGAAGGCATTCAGGGGCTGCATGAGCGAAGGCACCTTGGCCGGGTATCCGCTCCTCGACGTCAAATTCACGCTGCTGGACGGCGCTTTCCACGCAGTCGATTCGTCGGCACTCGCGTTCGAAATCGCAACCAGGGCAGCCTACCGCCAGTCGATTCCGAAAGCGGCTCCGCAACTGCTTGAGCCAATCATGAGGGTGGACGTTTTCACACCTGACGACAACGTCGGTGATGTCATTGGTGACCTCAACCGCCGTCGCGGCATGATCAAGTCCCAGGACGCAGGTCCGACCGGTGTGCGCGTCAAGGCAGATGCACCGTTGGCCGACATGTTTGGCTACATCAGCCATCTGCGTACGCTCACATCCGGTCGCGGTCAGTACACGATGGAATTTTCGCATTACGCACCTTGTCCGCAGAACGTTGCGGAAGCAGTCATCAAGGAAGCGCAGGAACGCAAGGCAAACAAGTAAGTTACGCAGCCTTCTTCCTGCCTGCGCGAATCGCGTCGACACTGAACAGAATAACGGCGACCCATATCAGGCCAAAGCAAATCTGATGCGCGGTCGTCAGTTTTTCTCCGTAATAAATACCGGTTAGAAGCTGCAGCGTCGGCGCTAAAAATTGCATGAAGCCGATCATGGTCAGCGGCAAACGCCTTGCAGCAACCGCGAACAGCAGCAACGGCACGACCGTGATCGGTCCGGCGGCCAGTAACAGCATGGCCAGCGACATATCCTGTGTACTGAACGACGCCTGACCGGCCACGAGCAGCCATGTCATCCAGACCATGGCAAATGGGAATAGCAGTACGGTTTCGACAAACAGGCCCGGCATCGCGCCAATGGCCACACGCTTGCGGATGACACCGTAGGCCGTAAAAAAGACCGCCAGTGAGATCGCTACCCACGGAAACGTGCCGCCGCTCAATGTCAAAACAAGTACACCGACGCTCGCGAAAATGACCGCCGCGAGTTGCAGCGATCGGAGTCGTTCGCCGAAGAATAAAACGCCAACAAAAACGTACATCAGCGGATTGATGTAGTAGCCGAGACTGGTCTCAAAAATTCGCGCGTTCTGTACGGCCCAGATGTAGATAAACCAGTTCACCGTGATAAAGAGTGCGGACAGGCCGAGCCAGGACACCGTCGTCCGATCCGTGAGTGCGCGGCGAACCTCGGGCCACTGCCGGCGAAACAGCAGAATCAAGGCGCCAAATGGAACGGCCCATACGATCCGATGCGCCAGCACCTCGGTAGGCGCGACGGACTCGATGATCTTGAAGTAAACGGGAAACACGCCCCAGAGCGAATAGGCGATCAGTCCTGCAACGATGCCACTTCGGGTCTCATCGCGATCGGTGGAATCGGAGGCGCTCAATTTAAATGGGGTCCGTCACACGCTCCGGGCGGCCCAGTAGCAAATCCCACAGGTAACGCGACCTCGCGAAGCCGTCCTGTTGCAACATATACAGCGACGGTATCAGGAATAAGGTAATGACCGTTGCGAAGACAATTCCAAAGCTCAGCGATATTGCCGTGGGGATAACGAACTGGGCTTGCACACTTTTTTCCAGCAGGATCGGCGTAAGGCCTACTGCCGTTGTGAACGACGTCAGCATGATGGCTCTAAAACGCTGCGTCCCTGACTCAATAACAGCCTGTCGAATCGGCACGCCTTCGATTCGTGCTTTATTGATAAAGTCCACCATGATCAGGCTATCGTTCACGACAACACCAGCAAGTGCGATCAGGCCGAACAACGAGAACATGCTGATCGCCATACCCATGATCACGTGACCCACCACTGCACCGATGATACCGAACGGTATGACCGACATGATGAGCAAAGGCTGACTGTAGGAATGCAACGGGATCGCTATTAAAGCGTAGATCAGGAACAGCGCAACGATGCTCGCAACGATCAGACTGAACTGAAAGTCTTTCAGTTCCTCGCTGGACCCTTCGAGATTAAACGATACTCCGGAATACCGCGACAACAGACCCGGAATAAACTCGTCAGATATCGTGCGAATTATTTCCTGCGGCTCAACGATATCAGGATCGATGTCCGCGGATACAGTAACCGTACGCTCGCGATTGAGTCGGGAAATTTGCGAGTACCCCTGACCGAAAGAAATCTCGGCCACAGATCCGAACGGCACCTCTTCTCCTGACGGCGTCCGAATACGCATGTTTTCAAGATCGGCTATGGAACGACGCTCGTCACGTGGATAACGCACCATGACTTTTATCTCGTCCTTGCCGCGCTGAATACGCTGCGCTTCCTCTCCGTAAAATGCCTGCCGGACCTGTCGGCCAAGCGATGACATCGTTAGTCCAAGCGCTTCTGCCTCGGGTTTTATCGTCAGCTTGATTTCGTCTCCGCCCGCCAATGCAGAATTGCGAATATCAAATACACCCGTGTATTCAGACAACGCGTCTCCAAGCTCTTCCGCTGCACGTTCGAGTTTTTCGTAGTCTGCACCGCTCAATCGAAAGCTAAGAGGGGCCCCGCCACCAATATGGACTGCGCCCGCAAACGTCAGCTCTTTCATTCCCGGTATATCCCCGACACGCTCACGCCACATCTTCGCGACTTCTGTATGGCTGTACGGCCTGTCATCATCCTTCGGTAACTCAACCAACATCCGGGCGCCTGTCTCGCCGCGGGTGAATACGCCGATATAATCGATTATCGGGATGGCACCGGGATTCTCGGCGACGTACTCGGCGTTCATGTCGAGCAACGCTCTTTCTATTTTTTCGGCTGCGACATTGCGTGCCTCCGCTGCAGTGCCGCTTTGCATCTGGAAATTAACCTGTATGAAGTCACTGGGTATCTCCGGCAACATCACGACCCGAGCCATGCCGCTGGCGATCAAGCCAATCGTAAGAATAAGCACAGCCACGAATATCGAGAGCGTCACACCGCGATTGTCGATCGCCTTCTCGAGCATCGGTCTGTAGTGATTGTCGATTAGCCTGAACAGAGCGTGCTGCACACGGCGCTGAATTTTCAGAAAGAATCGCGGAAAACGCTCGAAAAAACCGATATGGCGTTGCGGATTGAACAGGTCTTCTTCGTCAACTGGCGGTATTTTCGCATGTACCAGGTGCGCGGGCAAAATCAATTTCGACTCTATGAGCGAGAAGATCAAGCAAAAAACAACGACCACGCCCATCGCTTCGAAAAAGGGTGCGGCAAAGCCGCCAATGAACAGCATGGGTGCAAACGCAGCAATTGTCGTCAGCACGCCGAAGGTCGCCGGGATCGCAACTTTATGCGCCCCTTGAATTACATTGTCGAGCGTATGCCCATCCTTGCGAATCTTCGTATAGACACTCTCACCGATGATAATAGCGTCATCGACAACGATACCTAACACGATTATAAAGCCGAAAATACTGATCATGTTGATTGTGATTGGCCACGCTGGCATCAACCACAACGCGCCCAGGAAGGTGATCGGGATACCGATGACGACCCAGAACGCGACTTTGACGCGCAGGAATAACGACAGCACGATAAAGACGAGAATGCCGCCCTGAATCATGTTGTCAGTCATCATCCCAAGCCGGGCCTTCAGGTAATAAGACAGGTCGATCCAGGTGTCCATCTCGATACCCGGTGGCATCGATTCTGACTTCTTCTCGATGTATTGCCTGACTGCTGCCGCCGTCGCAAGTTCGTTCTGCTGACCACCCGATACGACTTGAATCGTCACCGTGGGCCGCCCGTTGAAACGCCCCCACCCGTCTGTTTCCGCGAAGCCATCCTTGATGGTCGCAATATCGCTTAAGACCAGGCGCGTGCCGTCCGGAAAGGTCCGCAAGACCAGTTGGCCGAACTCATCCCCCGTATACACCTGGCCGATCGTGCGCAGGAGAATATCGCCACCCTCCGACTTGATCGTTCCACCCGGCATATCGATCGACGAATTCTTGATGGCTTGTGAAATCTCACTCATCGTCAGGCCGTACTGGCGCAGTGTGTTTTCGGAGACTTCGATGCTTATCTCAAACGGTCGATCACCAAATTTCTCGACCTGATTCACTTCCGGCAACTGCAGTAATTCATCGCGAACTTCCTGCGCGATGGTCTTGCGCATCAGCTCATCGAGATCGCCATGAATCGCGATCAGGACAACCGGATTGGTCACCTTTATTTCGGTGATGACGGGTTTTTCTGTGAGCGCCGGGAAGGTTGAGATCGCGTCCACCCTCGTCTTGATTTCACTCATGACCGCATTGAAATCCGCATCCAGTTCGATCTCTGCTGTTACGGTGCCGCGACCCTCGCGCGCTATTGATCGAAGCTTCTTGATACCTTCCACATCCTGAATTGCCTCCTCGACTTTTATCACGACGCCTTGTTCAACTTCCTGCGGTGCTGCTCCGAGGTAGGAAACACTAATTTGTACCCAGTTGAGATCTATCTCAGGCTGTGTTTCCTTGCGAATCGAAAATGCGGACAGGAGACCTGCGACAATTATCAACAGCATGAGCAAGTTGGCCGCAACGTGATTTGCGGCGAACCACGCGATCAGACCTTTTTGTTCAGTGACACCTGGCAATTGCATATTTACTCCGCCTCCACACTGGTCGCGAGCTGCGATGTACCCGTGTCTTCATCCTCGCTGATTTCCACTTTCATCCCGTTAATCGGTGTTTCGAGCGCCGTCATAACAATTCGATCGCCGGGTGCCACACCTCCGGTCAGATAAACATACTCTGCATCGGCTCGGACTATTTCGACTGCGCGTATTCTCAGACGGGAATCATCGTCAACGAAAATCAGCTGGTCAGAACCGCGCAAGGCGTTGCGCGGCACCCTGATGATTCCATCCAGAGTGACCCCTTCAATCCTCGCTGTAACAAATGAGCCCATTGGCAGAGGCCTGCCGTCAGTGCGCAATCGATAGGGGTCAACAAGTCGTGCGACGGCATAGGTAACCCGGCTGCTCTCATCGACAACACCTTCACTGCGAACGATTGTTGCTTGCCACTCTTGAGGCTTGCCCTTTTGAATTGCAGACAACACGACGCCTGGGCCATCGGCCCCGCCCGAAGCACTAATGTCAGTTGCGCTGGGGAGTTCAACGAATGCGAGATCGATGTCTGTCAACGGCAAACGGACTTCGGCGTAGTCGGTGGCGAACACGACACCAAGACGCGTGCCAGGGTTCACGAACTGGCCCAGGTCCGTTTCTTTGGCGCGCACCATGCCGTCGTAGGGCAATCGAACGAAAGTTCGTTCGAGGTCACGTTTGGCTCTGACCAATTCCGCTTCGGCCGACGCGAGGGCGGCGGCGGCGGCGGCGTATTCGGACTCCGCACGATAGCCTGATTGCCGGAGTTTCGCGGTCCCATCAAATTCGATCTTGCGCTGCATCACTAACGCAGTCGCTGTCTTTACTGCAACGTCATAATTTGTGGGATCGATTCGCAGGAGTACATCGCCTTTGGCGAAAACTCCCCCTGGAATGAATTTCGGCGAAATACTGGTCACCGTACCTGCAACCTCAGCGCTCAAAATCGTCTGCGTTCGTGGCTGTACTGTCCCCTGGCTACGAATCGAAAAACTTGCCGTCATGGTTTCAAGCACCAGGACATCGACCAGAACATCGATTTCCTCACGTTCTTTCTTCGGCGGCTCCGGCTTCATGCCAGCCATAATGACGGCTAATATAAGCGCTGCGACAATGATGGCGACAATCAGAAATATGCGCTGTGTGCTGCGGTGCATTTATCGGAATCCCCGGATTATGTGACGAAGCGTATTTTGAACTTTTTTGAGTTGAATAAAAGCCTTTTGTTCAATATCCGTGCGGCCCTCAGCCCTTCCTGATGATCTAATTCTGTGACATAACACCACGAATTTTGAGCACCTGTACCCCAAACTGCCCCAATGTACGAGAATCAGTTTGGGCTAAGTCGACGACCTTTTCCGGCGAACGCAGTGGGCGCCAGTGTATTCGTCGGTCCTCAGACTGCCAAATTCATGGCCGGCATGCGCAAGGGTCTTGCGACGAGCGAGGCCGTCGTCGTTGTGACAGGCAAGCCTGGCGTTGGCAAATCGACGCTGGTCAATCGTGCCATTGACGCCATTAGCGGCGACAAATTCATTATTCGCCTGTCGCGGATGCAACTCGGTCACGACGAAGTGCTCGATTTCCTGCTCGACAAACTCGACGCCAGCGATATCCCGGCCAGCACGATAAGAAAAATCAGTCAATCTCGCGACTTGCTTGCCAGGCTTGCCAACACCGGCACACGCGTTTTCATTGTGATCGAAGATGCAGTGCGCATTGGTGAAGATGCGCTTGCCGAATTCGAGGCATTAACCGCAGTTGATGCAGACTACCCTGCCGGCGCAAATATTATTCTGATGGGCGATGACCCATTGCTCGAAAAGCTTGATGCACCTGCCCTGCTACGTCTGAAACAACGGACACGATTGCGACAGGAAGTCCTGCCATTGTCCGCGGGCGAGCTTCAGGGATACCTGAAACACTGCTTTCGCATTGCCGGCGGCGAATTCGATCTCGCGTTCGCGGCGGGTACCGGCCAGATGCTTGCTGAGCTCTGCCAGGGCAATCCGCGTGTCGCAAACAAGCTTGTCGAGTCGATGCTCTCGGCCGCGGCTGAGCAAAAGGCAACAAAAGTCGATGCGGCGTTGATTGCTCGGGTCGCCAAGGACGATCATGGTTTGCGCGTCGACATACCCGTTACGGCTGGCGCACCTGTACCTGCAGCTGCGCCTGTCCCCGTAGCAGCGCCAGAACCAGAACCAGAACTCATCCAGGACACGTTGCCCGATCTTGATGTGATTGCACCAGGACTGGCTGCGCAAGGTCTTGTGATATCCCCTGAATCCGAACCGCTTCCGTCCACAGACGACGAGATTCCTACCTTGTTCAGCTCGACTCGCATGACTTCGCCGGCTGTCGAGAAGCCCGTTGCTGAGAAACCCGTTGCTGAGAAACCCGTTGCTGAGAAACCCGTTGCTGAGAAACCCGTTGCTGAGAAACCCGTTGCTGAGAAGCCCGTTGCTGAGAAGCCCGTTGCTGAG
>Ga0209987_10000898_pt1 | contig 15920 bp, 12 predicted proteins | sample N074metaG_FD_182134 | JGI IMG/M metagenome (GOLD analysis project Ga0209987, IMG submission 182134) | Deep subsurface microbial communities from Kermadec Trench to uncover new lineages of life (NeLLi) - N074 metaG (SPAdes) (version 2) | ecosystem: Environmental > Aquatic > Marine > Ocean trench... | reverse complement strand
TTGTTATCTGTCGGGCGGTCAGCAGCAAATGCTCGCGATTGCTCGCGGCTTCATGGCGCGGCCGAAATTGCTGTTGCTCGATGAACCCTCGCTCGGCCTGTCGCCGGCATTGGTCAGCGATATTTTTGAGATCATCACGCGCCTGAATCGTGAGCAGGGCCTGACGATCCTGCTGGTCGAGCAAAACGCGAATGTGGCGCTGCAGGTGTCAGCGCGCGGCTATGTGATGGAAGTGGGCGGCATAGTCATGGACGGCACGAGCGCTCACCTGCTCGAGAGCGAGGACATCAAGGAATTCTATCTGGGCAAGAAAGAAAAAGGCATCAGGGGGCGCAGGCGCTGGAAGAAGAGGAAGACGTGGCGATGAGTGCCGCAGACGTCACTATCGAAGGATGCGATACGCTACCCAAGCTGTTTCTCAAGAAATCGGCCGAGCGCGGCGAGCGCATCGCCATGCGAGAGAAAGATTTCGGCATCTGGCAGAGCTATTCGTGGAACGACTATCGTGCGTACGCTCTTGCTATCGCCAACGGCTTGCTGTCTCTCGGGCTACAGCGCGGCGACGTGGTCTCAATCCAGAGCGAGGACTGCAGGCAATGGCTGTGGGCCGACGTGGGCGCACTGCTTGCGGGCGGTGTCGTCAACGGCATCTATCCGACTTACCAGGTGCGCCAGGTCGAACATGCTTTGCAGGACTCAAAATGCCGTTTCCTGTTTGTCGAAGATGAGGAGCAACTCGATAAGTACCTCGCGATCGAGGCAGCTGTGCCGCACATCGAAAAAGTCTACGTGTTCGATTGGCGTGGATTGCGTGGCTTCGAACATGCAAAAGTTGCACCAATCGACGACCTGTACGAAATCGGCCGGGCGTTCGGCGCACAGAACGAGGGGCTCATTGAACGAATCGTCGAGCAGGGAAGTGCTGATGACCTGGCCGCATTGGTGTACACGTCGGGTACCACGGGTATGCCGAAAGGCGCCATGCTGTCGCAGCGTTACATCGTGTTTCAGATGAAACTGGCGCCCGACTACCTGCGGCTGACCGCGGATGACGAGATCCTGACCTACCTGCCGCTTTGCCACATCGCGGAACGCGTGTTCTCTGCATGGTTGCCGATGGCGCAGGGTGCGACGATCAATTTCGCAGAAAGCCCCGAGACGGTCGCCCAGAATCTGCAGGAACTGTCGCCAACCTATATCTTCGCGGTGCCGCGCGTTTGGGAGAAGTTCTATTCGCGGATTACGACGTCGATATCCGAGGCAACCTGGCTAGGCCAAAAGGCCTATAAGGTAGCGTTAGCCATCGGCATGCGCCGGGCAGAAAAACTCATCGCCGGGCAAAGCCTGAGCCTCGTCGACACACTTCTATATGGTGTTGCGGACCGCCTGGTGTTTCGCAATATCAAGAAACTGCTCGGCCTCGACCGTGCGCATTCGGCGGCGTCGGGTGCGGCACCGATCTCGCCATCGCTGCTCAGGTGGTACCTGGCCATTGGTCTGCCAATCGATGAGCTCTGGGGGCAAACGGAGCTTGGTATCATAACCACCACGCTCAAAGGCGTTTTTCGCCAGGGTACCGTTGGCGTTGCCGTTCCCGGCACCGAGGTGCGCATCGATGACAACGGCGAGATCATCGCGCGTTCGAGCGGCCAGTTCGACGGCTATCTGAACCTTCCCGAAAAAACGGCCGAGACAATTATTGACGGCTGGGTGCACACGGGTGACGTTGGCGAGCTGGACGAGGAAGGCTATTTGACGATTACGGATCGTCTTAAGGACATCATTATCACGGCCGGCGGCAAAAACATTACGCCGTCTGTGATTGAAAACGAGCTCAAATTCTCGCCTTATATGTCGGATGCCGTCGTCATCGGCGACAAGCGTAAATATCTGACCTGCCTGATCATGATTGACCAGGAAAACGTCGAGCATTACGCACAAACGCATTCGGTACCGTTCACCGACTACCGTTCACTGTGCTCGCGTCCTGAGGTTGTGGAGTTGATCGGTGATGAAGTCGCGCGCGTCAATAAGGATTTTTCGTCGGTCGAGCAAATCAAGAAATTTCGCCTGATCGATGTATTGTTGACAGCAGAGGATGAGGAATTAACGCCGACGATGAAACTCAAGCGCAGTTTCGTCAGCGACAAGTACGCGGATTTGATTAATAGTATGTACTGAGTTAGAGGACTAGTGGGGACCTGCAATGAAAAAGACAGCGATCTTGGCAATGGTTGTGCTGGCCGGCTGTGGTGGCACAGACGATAGTACGTCGGAGGGCCTGCCCCGTGGCGTCACGGCTGATACGATAAAGATCGGTTCGCACACCGATCTCTCAGGCGGTCTCGCGATCTGGGGCGTTCCCGCGACCAATGGGGAGCGCATGCGCTTTGACGAAGTCAACGCCGCCGGCGGCATCCATGGACGCAGGATCGACTTCATCGTCGAAGACAGTCAGTACCAGATGCCCATTGCGGTGAAGGCGACCAACAAGCTGCTCAATGTCGACAATATTTTCCTGATGGTCGGTGCCATGGGCACACCGATGAACATCGCGGTCATGCCGCGCATGTTTGAGGCCGGCGTGCCGAATTTGTTTCCGATATCGGCCGCCGTGCAAATGTACGAGCCTCTGCATCCGATGAAATTCAGTTACTTCGTGAGCTATCGCGACCAGGCGCGTGCCGGCATGGCCTACATGACCGAAAAATTTGACGTCAAGTCGGTGTGCCTGCAGGCACTGGCGACTGACTATGGCGCCGAGGTCGAAGTCGGCTTCAACCAGGCCGTTGAAGAACTGGGGCTTGATGTCACCTACGTTGGCCACCACAAGGGATCGGAGACGGAATTCACGGGCACGGTGACAGCGATCAAGAACTCGGGCTGCGAGTTACTGGTGCTCGGGCCGTTTGTCAAAGATGCGATTCTTTTGTATTCCGCCGCCCGGGATGCCGGTTGGGATGCACCCATTATCGGCAATATGGTGTCTTACGTGCCCGAAATCGCACAGGCCAGTGGCAGGCGCACGGAAGGGCTTTACACTGTCGCATCTTTCTATATGCCTGATTTCAAGTCGGCGCCGGCCGACAGCTGGATCAGCCAATGGTACGTACGCTACCTCGAGCTATTCGATGAGGAGCCGGCGGCGCAGTCAATCATCGGCTACGTTATCGCGGACCTGACCGTGCGCGCGCTCGAAGCCGCGGGCCCCGAGCTTACGGTAGAGAAAGTACTTGCCGCGCTCGAGCGCATCGACAATTACGAAGATCCGTTTGGCGGGCCCTCGTTGTCGTTCAGCCCGACGAAACACCAGGGCGGCAACTACCTGTACCTGTACGAGGTCGTCGATAGTCAGTGGCAAGTGGTCGAGGAAAAGATTCCGTTCTAGGCCAGACCTCAAGCAAGTAGCATTCGCGGCTGAAGCCGCTCCCACAGTTCTAAATCGTAACGTGGGAGCGGCTTCAGCCGCGATGCACCGGCGCCTACTTTGGTGCCAGTCTTTGCGCCCTTGCTGCCACCGATCAGGTCACCGATGGCAGCGGACCGCGCCGTACGCCCGACGGTTCTCCCGGCTTCGCCGCCGGTTCGCGCGGCGAGTCCTGCGGTCGCGATGGGATAGAGTTGATCGTCGATCATGATGTCAGTGAACTCCATCGACAGACTCGATTTGCCGGCCATTCGTCCGGACTGCTGCGCCGCTGTGATGGTGCCGTACAGGATCGTGCCGCGGGGCGCTATTGTCATTCGCAAAACGGCGGGCAATGATTCTTGTTAGGTTTTGTGGCACGATAATCTGCGGCTGTTTATGCGCAGCATTAGCGCTTCCCTTTGTGTTGTTTGTTGCATACCATGCAGCCCGAATTTAACCAACGGAATCTGAGAATGAGTATATTCAAGACAATAGTTATCGTAGCCCTGTTTTCGGCAAGCACTGTTGCCCTGGCTGCAGACGACGAGGCGGCGCTGGAGAAACCATCTTTATTTACCAGCCAGACAATAAAGGTCAATGCGGTGGTCGAGGCCATCGATCACGAGACCCGCGTAGTCACACTGCGTAAGCCGGACGGTGAGACGGTCACGTTTACCGCGAGTGATGAAGCCCGCAACCTGGAACAAGTGGCCGTTGGCGACATCGTCAACGCCGAATACGTGCAAAGTATTTCCATCAAGGTCATGGCCGACGACGGACGGGGTCCAGGCTCGGGCGAACTCGGGATTATCGAGCGTACGGCGGAGGGCGAGATGCCGGGGGCCGCGATCATAGAGGCGCAATTCGAGACTGCGGTGGTCGAGGCAATCGACCTCGAAGCCAACACTTTCAAACTGCGATATGAGGATGGCACCATAGAAGAGTACACAGCGCGGGATCCGGACAACCTCAGGAGATCGGAAGTCGGCGACCTGGTCATTATCACGATCGCCGAGTCCGTGGCGATCTCTGTCGAACAAGGGCCAGCTCAGTAACGCATGTGCGGCGAATGAAATATTCTGCATTACTGCTGGCGGGCCTGGATGTTGCGGGCAGCGACGTCGGCGAGGTCAATCGCAAACACGAACCGCCGGAAATTATCCATTCAACTATGCCGGCAATGCTGGTAACGATTAACGGTGATCCGGTGATGGAGGACATCGAAGGGTGCGCGTACGAGCGCGTGGTATACACGCCGTTTCTCATCGTTAAGGATGGACGGACACATTTGTAGGAGCCCGGCCCACCGGGCGATTGATGGCTGATGCGTGTGGTTAAGTTGAATCGCTCGCTTTTGTAGGAGCCCGGCCCACCGGGCGATTGATGGCTGATGCGTGTGGTTAAGTTGAATCGCTCGCTGGGGCGAGCTCCTACAGGCGCGCTCCTACAGGCGAGCTCCTTTTTGGATGAAGCGGCACCGTGCTGCACAGCCAGCGTATGAATTTCAAACTACGCTGAGCTCTCTGCACGAACCGTCACCCGGATACACGCGATGGTTGGCGCCGGGGCAGGCGTAACCGTTGATCAATACCCGGCGGTAGTGCTCCGACCGGTTCTCGAAACTCGCGTGCGCAGTGTAGGAACCAAAAAAAAGTGTATCGCCGGGCCCAGCCGTGATTGTAATGGCATCCTCTTCGCGAAACTGCGGTGGATTCCTGTGAGTGTAGTCAGGACTGTCGTAATCATGCTCGCCAAAATCGACACGGCCCCAGCGGGAGCTGCCCGGCACGAACATCAGAGGTCCGCTGTCGGGCGTCATCTCGTCAAGTGCGATCAGCGTCTGCACAAAACTCCCGCTGCCGTTGACGTCGTCCCAGGTTCCAGGGCCTTTGTCGCGATGTTGAATGTCTTGGTGCCAGCCGAAGATCACCCCATCATGCGGACGTTTGAAATGAGCCTGGCTCAGGATTTGCTCGAGCACGGTGCTCCGCCCTGGTGATCCAGCCGGTCTCGAAGAAATCCTCAATTTCCTGCGCGTGCAAACGGGTTGCAGTTTCCTGGTGAGGTATGAGCGTGTCCGTTGTCTAAAAGAGAGAGGCGTACTTTCACTGATGCCACCGGAGTTGGTAGTGTAACCGTGCCATGCCAAACTCCATAGGACACTCTGCTGCTCCGGTCCGCCTTATCGGCCACGAATTCTCGCTGTATTCAGGGAAGGCTCGCGCGTATCTGCGCTACAAACAGATACCCTTCATCGAGAGCAGCACACCGGAAGACCGCGCCCTGATCAGTGAGCAGGTCGGGCGTCGCGTAATACCCGTGGTGGTGACAGCCGATGGCGAGTGCGTGCAGGACACCACTGAGATTATCGATTACTTCGAGCGCCGCTATCCCGAACCGTCGGTGTATCCGGCAGGGGCCTGGCAGCGCCTGGTGTCGCTGTTGTTCGAGGTATATGGCGATGAATGGCTGGTGCTGCCCGCGATGCATTACCGCTGGCATTTCAAGCGACAGAACCTGGCCTATGTCCTCAGGAATTTCGGTGACATTATCAAGCCAGGCTGGCCTCGCTTGCTGCGGCCCATCGGCGGGCTGCCGGCCGCGATGGTTTTCGGCAATCTGTACAAACCGGTTATGGGGCGCAGCCGCCGCAATATTGGCGAGATTGAAAAAAGTTACGAGGCGTTTCTCGACGATTTCAACCGCCACCTCGAAGACCATGAGTACCTGCTGGGCAGCAGGCCGGGCATTGGTGACTTCGGCCTGGTCGGGCCTCTTTATGCTCACCTTTATCGAGACCCTTATCCGGGTGCACTGATGCGGCGGCGAGCGCCGAATGTTGCGAATTGGGTAGAGCGCATGCAGCATCCGGTGAGGTTTGACGGCAGCTTTTTCGCGGACGACCAGGTTCCGGAAACTTTGTATCCGCTGCTCAGGCGCATGTTCGATGAACAATTGCCGGTACTCGTGGATACGCTGCGCAGAGTAGGGCGGTGGGCTGAAGAGCACCCGGATGCAAAGGGGATTCCACGGTTTATCGGCAAGCATGAATTCACGCTTGGCGAGGTGACGGCGACTCGCTATGTCATGCCGTTTGCGCAATGGATGTTTCAGCGGCCACTGGCGCATTACCAATCGTTGTCGGCAGCGGACAAGGCGAGAATTGATCCGATCCTGGATGAGCTGGGCGGACTCGGTGGTTTGCAAGAGTCTGTTGCGGCGCCGCTGAAACTGGAACACTACCGCCTGCGCCTGGATCGCCAGGCTGATACAACAGCCGGGTGAACAAATAACGCGATAATGCGCATATTCGGGAGTAATCTGATGGATATTATTGTCGGATCAGGGAGTGACGTTGTTAAGATCCCGGGGATTCTTCCCCGCTGTCTGTGAAACGTCCGCTAACGAAAAACAACAAGAGGTAGCCCATGACAAACCCGGTTTTGCAGTGTGCCGCTTTTGCGCTTGCGTCGGGCGTGCTGCTGGCCCTGCCGGTCGCAGGATATTCGCAGGATTCGGCGGAGGCGGAGATCGATGAGATCATCGTCACCTCCAGCAAGATTGCAGTGCCGCGCAGGCAGGTCGGGACGGCCGTTTCCGTCATCGACGGCGAGGAAATCGAGCTGCGCGGCTTTGCCTCGCTGGCTGACGTTCTGCGCACGCAGCCCGGTGTTTCGGTATCGACCAACGGCGGAGTCGGCAACTCGACATCCTTGCGCATCCGTGGCGAGGAGAGTTTTCGTACGCTGGCAATCATTGATGGCGTGAGAGTGTCCGACCCCACCGCGCCACAGGTCGGACCGAGCTTTGACCACCTGCTGACCACCGGGGATGTGCAACGCATCGAGATCCTGAGAGGACCGCAGGGATTCATCTACGGCGCAGACGCGGGGGGTGTCGTCAATATCCTGACGCGCAGCGGTGAGGGCGATCTCGGCGGCCTCCTCGGCACAGAGTTCGGCTCATTCGGTACCCGGCGCGTCGATGGCACGCTGGCCGCCGGCAATGAGCACGCTGACTTTTTCGTGTCAGTGACAGATATGTCAGCCGACGGTTTCAACGTGCGCGAGTCGGACGACGTGCTGAAGGATGACGATGGCTACGATAACACCACCGTGCATGGCAAGTTCGGCTGGAACGCGACCGGGAATACACGCCTGGAGTTTGTCGTGCGAGACATTGACGCAAGGTCTGAATTTGACGGTTGTGGATTCCCGACGAGTCACGATTGCTTCTCCGACACGCAACAGACGACCTGGCGGCTATCGGGAAATACCGCGACCGGCAGCTTCACGCACTCGCTCGCGATCAGCAATATGAGCATTGATCGCGACAGTTTCACCAATGGCGTCAGCGCATTTGCCACTGCCGGAGGTCTGCAACGTGCGGAATACACCGGCAGCTTCAAGCCGTCGCAGACCATGACGCTGGTGTACGGCGCCGATTTCCAGAAGGAGGATGTCCTGACCAGCAGTGGCGACGATCTGGAGCGCGATCAGACTGCATTTTATATGGAATACCAGGGTGAACTCGGGCCCGCGTTCTATCTGTCGGCCGGCGCCCGCTACGATGACAATGAGGATTTCGGTGAGCACGTAAGCGTCCGCATTGCGGGCGCTTATGTGAGGGATTTTGCGGACGGCGCCGCGCTGAAGTATCGCGCAAGTTATGGCACCGGTTTCCGTGCGCCGAGCCTGTTCGAGATTTCCTACAACAACGGGCCGTTCGCGTTTCCGCCGGCATCCGGCTTAAGCCTTAAAGAGGAGTCATCGTCCGGGTTTGATGTTGGCCTGGAATACACCGCCGCCAACGGCGCCTACCTCGAGCTGACCTACTTCGATCAGGAGATCGAAGACGCGATTTTCTTCGACCTGTCGGGTTTTTCGGGCTACCTGCAGGATCTTGGGAGCAGCCATTCACGCGGCATCGAGTTTGCCTGGGATGTGCCGCTCGGTGATCAATGGAAGGTGCTCGGCAACCTGACCTGGAACGATACCGAGGACACGTTAGGTGCGCAGCGCATCCGCCGCCCCGAGTTATTCGGCAACTTAAGCGTAAGGTTTACATCGGGCAATGAGAAGTTTCGCGTGCTGGGCAACCTGCGGACGGCGCAGGACGCCGTCGACGAAATCTTCGGCGTTGGCCGTGTGCCGCTCGCAGACCATACCGTGCTGGACTTCACTGCATCGTATGCACTCACTGATGCCCTCGAGGTGTACGGGCGGATGGAGAACGTGTTTGACGCGGAATACCAGGAGACCACCGGTTTCCGTACGGGTGGCAGCGCCGGCTACGCCGGAGCCCGGTTCCGTTTCTGACACCGCGCGCATGGATCCACAATGGGGCATCGGCTGAAATCATTTGCCTGGCTTTGCGGGCTCCTGCTCACGGGCCTGTCGTCCTATGCGGACGACGTCGATCTCGTGTACCTGTTTTCCGACGGGCAGATGCCGGTCACGGCCCGCGCTTACCAGGACCTGCTGGCCGAGCACCCGGAACTCCGCGAGCAGGTCAGGATCCACTTTATTACCGAGTCCGTCTTCAACGAGGTCGATGTCGAGGCGGTAGTCAGTGCCGATGTGCTGGTGCTGGACATCATGAACCAGCAGATGCTGGACCGCTTCAACGAGACACACGAGACAGACCTGATTAAGGCGATCAGTGCCGATGGCGACGTGGTGGCGGTTGGTCTCGGGCTGCTGCCCAAAGAGCACTACATCGAACTCGGTGCAACCTGGGACGATCGCGCCCAGGCCTACTGGCAGAATTCCGGAGCGGCGAATCACTTAGGTCTGATGAAGACGGCGCTGACGCTGGCCGGTGTATCCGGCCTGCGGCTTCCCGATCCCGTTGCAGGTCTGGCGTTCGGCTATTACTACCCTGATGGTGAGCAGGGACAGGTTTTTGCCAACTGGGAGGCGTTCGATGAATTCAGGACAGCCGCCGGCAAGACCATGCAAGGGTCGCCGCGCATTGCCATTGGCTTCTACAAATCGACTTTTTATACCGGCGACACAGAAGCGCTGGATGCGTTGATCGCCGAGGTGGAACGGCAGGGGGCGGAAGCGATTCCGTTCTTCGGCTATCCCGCTGCACAGGCCTTCGAGCGCATGCTGATTGATGAAGCCGGTGATCCGCGCGCTGACGCAGGCTTAAGCTTCCTCTTTCGCTTTGCTGATTTTCAGTCGGCGGAGGCGCTTGGCAAACTCGATATCCCGGTCCTGAGCCTGATCACCTTGTATGGCAGATCGGAAAAAGAGTGGCGTAGCTCCACCAGTGGCCTGTCGATATTCGAGGGTACCTTCCAGGTCGCCGTGCCCGAACTTGCCGGGCTGGTCGCACCGACGGTCGTCGGCAGTCGCGAGAAAGTCATCAGTCCGGGAACCGGGCTGACGGTGATTCGCACCAGGCCGATTGCATCGCGCTTGCCGGTTGCCGTTGCACGCGCCCTGGCCTATGCCTCCTTGCGCGTCAAAGACAACGCCGACAAAAAGCTGGCACTTATCTATTACAGCTATCCGCCCGGCCGGGCCGGCATCGGTGCGAGTTACCTGAACGTCGCCGACTCGCTTGCCAATATCTTGCGATCGTTAAGTGAGGCAGGTTACGACGTTGGCGAACAGGACTTCTCCAGCGACGCCGTGCTGGAGGAAATTACGCAAAAAGCACGCAACATCGGCAGCTACGCGCCGGGTGAACTCGCTGCCATGCTTGAGAAGGGCGATGCAGTGCGCGTCGGTATTGATGAATACCGGGGTTGGCTGGAGTCGCTGGCCCCGCAACTGAAAGACAAAATCCTCGCCGACTGGGGTGCGCCGGAAGACGTCGAATTGATGTCGGTTACCGAGGACGGACGCTTGAGCCTGATCGTACCGCTGGTGCGCTTCGGCAATGTCGTGCTGATGCCACAGCCGGCGCGCGGCTGGGCCGAGGACAAGGAGAAGCTCTATCACGCGCAAGACCTGTCGCCACATCATCAGTACGTCGCGGCCTATGCGTGGCTACAGAATCGCTTCGGCGCCGATGCCATCGTGCATCTCGGCACGCATGGCACACTGGAGTGGCTGGATGGCAAGGATATCGGCCAGTCGCGCGAGGATGCGACGGACGCACTGCTCGGCAGCCTGCCGGATCTGTATATCTATAATGTCGATGTCGTCGGCGAGGGCCTGGTCGCACGAAGACGCGGCATGGCGACGCTGGTTGACCACATGGTGCCGCCGTTCACGCAGGGTGGGCTTTATACGGAGCTCGCGTTACTCGATGAACGAATCGACGACTATTACTCAAACCTGCAAAAAAATCCCGTGCTTGCTGCGGCCTACGCAAAGGAAATTCGCGAGATGGTGGTGGCGCTCGGCATTGCGAAGGACCTTGATCTCGACGTTTCCGACCTTGCTAACCTTGCCAACCTTGCCGATGTAGCGCATGCGCAGGCGGCAAATCATGATCTGCTGCACGAGGTCGTCGATTACATGATCGATCTCAGGAGCCAGAACATCCCCTATGGACTGCATGCCTTCGGGAGATTGCCGGACGATACTGCGCGCGCCAGCACCGTCGACGCTATCGTCAGCGCCGACCGCAGCTTGCTGCCCGATGCGATCGAGGTCATGTCGGCCGACATGGATGAGCGCATCATTGAGTCTGCGAATCGCGAACTGGACAATCTGATTGCGAGTCTCAATGGCAGCTTCATCCCGGTCGGTGTTGGCGGCGAGCCGATTCGAAACCCCGATGCCTACCCGACCGGCAAGAATTTTTTTGGGCTGAATCCGGACAAAGTGCCGAAGCCCGCGGCGTGGAAACTCGGTGTCGAGCTCGCCGATATCATGCTGACGCGCCATCAGACAGACAACGGTGCCTGGCCGCAGAAGGTGTCTTTTGTCATCTGGGGCGATGAGACGATGCGTCACGAGGGCATCCTCGAATCACAAATCCTGTATCTGCTTGGCACGCGGCCGGTCTGGGACCAGCGCGGCAAACTGGTCGATGTTGAGGTAATTCCGAGTGTCGAGCTGAAGCGGCCGAGGGTCGACATCGTGATTGCCAGTGCTGCCGAGGGCATGTTCAACAATGTTACGTTGCTGATAGACAAAGCCGTGCAGATGGTCAAGGCGATTGACGAGCCGGACAACTACGTGCGCGATCACTATCTTGCGACACGGGAGGCGCTGATCGGTCTTGGTTATTCAGAGGAGGACGCCGCCCGCAGGGCGGGCGTGCGGATCTTTGACGAGCCACCCGGCACCTACAACCTGAATACCTCGAAGATCGTCGAGGCCAGCGGCACCTGGGACACCGACCAGGGCATTGCTGACGATTACATCCGGAAAATGGGCCACGGTTTCGGCAACGGATTCTGGGGCGAACCGATGGCGGATACGTTCCGTTTAGCGCTGTCCGGCACCGAGAAAATCGTGCACTCGAGCTCGACAATGCTCTACGGGGCACTCGATAACGACGATTTCTACATGTACATGGGTGGGTTGGCGAGCGCGGTAAGAAGCATTGATGGAGAGAGTCCGGAACTCGTCGTTGCCAACACCCGCGATCCCGGCAATCCACGAATGTCGTCGATTAATGAGTTTATTGGCAGCGAATTCAGATCGCGCTATGTCAATCCGACCTGGATCGAGGGCATGCAAAAGGAAGGCTATGCAGGTGCCGCAGAGATGCGCGCGTTCGTCGAATACCTCTGGGGCTGGGATGCCACGGTGACCGATACCGTCGATGATGCGATGTGGCAGCAAACCTTCGAGGTTTACGTCGAAGACAAGTATGAACTCAACATGCAGGCGTTCTTTGAGGAATCATCACCATTTGCGTTCCAGGAAATGTCCGCGCGCATGATGGAGACGATTCGCAAGGGTTACTGGGGCGCGGATCAGGCAACCAAGCGGACCCTGTTGCAGCGTTACATCTCCAGTGTCAATCAACATGGTGTCGGCTGCTCGGAAAATACCTGCGGCAATCCGCTACTGATGGAATACGTCGTCATCCAGTCCGCTGCCGCAGGCGTTCCGTCCACGGAGGTCGAAAAATTTCGCAGTGCCATCGAGGATGCGACACAGGAAAAGATTGAGAACCTTGCGGCATCAGCGCGCGATTTCATTCAACAAAACGAGGCGCGCATTGCGGGCTTGCAGGCAGCAATTCCTGATGCGTCCACAACGGAGCCGACGCTCGAGTCGGCCGAACTGCAGAGTTTCCAGCAGCAAACGATGGGTGATATTTACGCTAATGCGGACACAGAAGCCGGTTCGCAGCAGGCCGGTTTGGACAGGTCACTCGCCTGGTGGGCTGCAGTCGCAGCGGTACTGGTATTGCTGTTCGGTATCCGCGGTTACCGCAGACAATGACATTGGTGCTGTTGAAGAGTTGCGCGCTGCGCAAAGAGGATTTTGTTTCCGTAGGAGCTCGCCCCAGCGAGCGATTCCGATGACAGGATGGCGCGCGTTGTGTCGTAGGGGCTCGTACCAGCTGGCTATGGTGTCAAGCCGATTTTACCCACTGCGCAACGAGGAACGCGTAAGATTGATTCTTGGAAATTTCGGAGGATGTGTGTATGAGTGCAGAAGGTAATCTTGCACTATTTTGTGATTTCGAAAATATTGCATTGGGAGTGCGCGATGCAAAATACGCCAAATTCGATATTCAGCTGGTGCTCGAACGGCTGCTGGTGAAAGGCAGTATTGTCGTCAAAAAGGCCTACTGCGACTGGGACCGCTACCAGCAGTTCAAGGCCGTCATGCACGAAGCCGCATTTGAATTGATCGAGATCCCACACGTCCGCATGTCAGGGAAGAACTCGGCAGACATTCGCATGGTCGTCGATGCACTCGATCTCTGCTACACCAAGGAGCATATTGATACCTTCGTTATCATTTCCGGCGATTCTGATTTTTCTCCGCTCGTCAGCAAATTGCGTGAGAATGCGAAGACCGTGATCGGTGTTGGCGTGAAGAACTCGACGTCGGATCTTCTCATCGCCAATTGTGATGAATTCATCTACTACGATGACCTGGTTGCCAAATCTCCGGCGGCAAAACGAAAAACCAAAAAGACCAAGACCAGAAAAACCGGGTCCGGAAAATCGGCAGGGAAGAAGCAAGCGAAACCTGATCCGATGCAGGAAGCAATCGACCTTGTTATGGATACTACTGAAGCGCTTTATTCCGAGCGTGGTGATCGATCGAAAATCTGGGGATCGATGATCAAGCAAACGCTGAAGCGCCGCATGCCGCAGTTCAATGAATCCTTTTATGGTTTCAGTTCATTCAACGACCTGCTGGAGGAGGCGCAGGCGCGCGACCTGATCGAGCTCGAGATGGATGAGCGATCTGGTGGATACATCGTACGCAGCAGCAGTCGGAAGAATCGCTAGGAACGGAGAATTTCGCCTGAAGCGGCGGTTTTGCGGCCTGGTTCAATATGTTTTCGGCGTACACAACGTTGCACCAATGACGGATTGGACGGAGGCAATTCGAATTCGGTAATTCAATCGATCTGTTACGAATACAGCTGATACGCGGGTCGCACCATTGATGCGCTTCAGTTTCGCTCGGTTTGGTCAGAATAGGGTGTTGCGCCCGGAGGAGTGTTAGCTATTAGCGTCGGTCTGCCGGAAAGACGCGTTCTGCGAGTGACGGATAAAACCGACGGCAGATTTCGCGGCGCCTGTCGGATTCGGAAAGGTCCGGTGAGATCGATGCTTCGACGAACGCACGGGCTGTATCGTACATCCTGATCCCAATCAGAAACCGTTCTTCTGAGCTCATCGCGGAATACCGTTCGCGCACATAATCCGCAACCTCTGGCGTTGTGTCATTCATTCAGGCATTCTTGCAGCATCACATTTAGTCCCAGCTGCGATGACCAGTCATGCAGGTAGTCCAGATCAGGCTCGGTCGCGAGTAAATTTCGCACATCATTGAGTTGTATTTCTGATTGCGAATCTTGTGCCCACAATAGTTTTGACAGTATCAGGTCTTCCTTGCTGACAATCCATGTGACAAGCTCACCTACCCGGATTTGTTGGCGCCGATCAAATTCCAGCCGGCGATAGTCGGTTTCATTCCTCACGATCAGATCGACCTTGACTACATTCTCAAAATGCACGAGGTTGAACATCCTATAGTCACGTACAGCATCGAGCACCGCATCAGGGGACAAGTAGTAGACGTCCTTGAAGATCTCAATGACCTTGTCTGTATCGGTGTTCGCCAGAGCGACGACAATATCAATATCCCGGGTCATGCGCGGCTCCGCATAGTAATTCATTGCTATGGAGCCTGTCAGCATGTAATCAAAGCCAGCCGACTCGAGCCGTGAAACGACATCAGACAATACCGCTAGTTCCATGTTCTCGGTCATAGACGTGAATTATACGGTTTCGTGCGGGAGTTCTTGATGAAATCGGGCAACATTACGCACGTACACCGCACGGACTCTGACTGAAGTTTTCTGAGAAAATGTCAACATGAGCATCTCAACGAATCGCCCAAAAATATCAATTGCACCGATGACGGAATGGACGGACAGTTTTTGTAATCAGTAATTGCAACCGTCAGTTACGTAATAAGGAAATCTTGATGTCGCACCAATATCGCACTTCATTTCCACACGGATTCGTGAATTATGACGCTCAAGATTCTATTCGATTTCGGTTTGTATGCGGAGTTTGCGTCCCGGGCAATACAGCGCAAATGAAAGAGTATTGCTCATGATAACAAATAAACGTATAGTGTTATCATAATGATTAGAACTCAGATCAGCTTGTCAAAGGAAGAGTACGACGCGGCGAAGCGAGAGGCGCAACGCCTCGGCATTTCATTGGCCGAGTTGTTGCGGCGGTCTTTACGAAGAGTGCTGCCTTCAGACGACTCCAAGCCGTGGATGCAGTACGCGGGCATGATTCAGTCTGGTGACCCGGACTCCAGTCAACACATCGACGAACTAGTTTATGGGCACAAAGATTGAGGGCTACGTCGATACATCTGCGCTGATTGCATTTGTCGATTGCTCGGATTCCTATCATTCTCTTTTTCGGCGTCTGTTTTCAGACCCGCCGGGACTCATAACAACAACGCTGGTGGTAGCCGAAGGCCACGCCTGGTTTCTTCGAAGATACGACAGGCATCGTGCATTGCAGTTTCTCTCAATGGTAGAGGTGATGAAGCCGCTACGAGTACTAGGTACATCAGCAAAGGATCAAGCTGCCGCTACTGAACTCCTGCGAAAATTCTCCGACCAGGATCTAACGATGACAGATGCTGTCGGCTTGCAAATCATGGTTGCAAAAAACGTCAAGTACTGTTGGTCGACAGACTTTCATCTTGGTCTTACTGGCGTGCCATTGATCGTTCATCAACATTGATGGTGAATTGGCTGAGTGGGCGGGTGTATATGAGCACAAAGTGTAGCAGGGGAAATGCAGCATAAAGTATTTGTGGCCCGATAATGAATTGGCAGGATATCATTCGAATTCGAGAGGCCGATCGGCAGGTTA
>Ga0209987_10000897_pt1 | contig 15921 bp, 17 predicted proteins | sample N074metaG_FD_182134 | JGI IMG/M metagenome (GOLD analysis project Ga0209987, IMG submission 182134) | Deep subsurface microbial communities from Kermadec Trench to uncover new lineages of life (NeLLi) - N074 metaG (SPAdes) (version 2) | ecosystem: Environmental > Aquatic > Marine > Ocean trench... | reverse complement strand
AATGAACAACGTTTGTATCGCGCTCGCAGCAGTGCTCCTGCTCAGCGCCTGCCAGCCGGGGTCGGACCGTGCTGCACCAGCCGCGGGACCGGCGACCCCCATGGAATCGGGTATCGACTTCGAGGGCATGGACAACTCCGTCAGGCCGCAAGACGACTTTTTTGCCTATGCGAACGGCAGCTGGGTTGAGACCACCGAAATCCCTGGCGACCAGTCGAGTTGGGGGTCATTCAATATTTTGCGGGACCACGGCCTCGCACAATTGCAAACGATCATCGACAGGTCCGCCGCCGACGCCCGCGAAAATGACAGCGGCGCAAAAATCGGCGATTTCTACAACGCCTATATGAATGAAGAGCGCGTCAATGCGCTGGGCGTAGCGCCGCTTCAGGACCTGCTCGCCCGTGTTGATGGCCTGCGAAACCACGATGAAGTTGCTGCGTTTTTTGGTTCGAGCAACGAACTGGGTCTGGACGCACCGTTTCAGCTCTTCATCGATCAGGATGCGAAGAACCCTGATCACTATGTCGTGATTACCTGGCAATCCGGCCTGGGCCTGCCCGATCGTGACTATTACTTCGACGAGAGCGAGCGCGGCATGCAATTGCGTGACGGTTATCAGCAGTTCGTCGAACAGATCATGGGACTATCCGGCTACGACGATGCTGCAGGCGCCGCCGAGCGCATCGTAACGCTGGAGACACAACTGGCCGGACATCATTGGGACAAGGTTGAGAATCGTGATCCGGTAAAACGCTATAACAAGGTATCGGATGCCGAGCTTGGGGAGCTGCTCTCCAACCTGAATCTGGACGGATATTTCACCGGCATTGGCTCCGGCCGCCAGGACTACGTCATCGTGAGCCAGCCTTCTTATATGAAGGCACTGAACGAACTGTTTCCGACCGTGCCTTTGGATACGTGGAAAGAATTCCTGCGTTATCAGGCATTGAACAGCTACGCAAACTTCCTCGCGCAGGATTTCGTGGATATCAATTTCGAATTCTTCGGCAAGACCTTGCGGGGGCAGCAAGAACCTCGGGCACGTTGGAAACGCGCGATTCGGTCAGTTAATGGAAATCTCGGAGAATTGCTGGGCCAGTTGTACGTGGAAGAGCATTTTCCGCCCGCGGCCAAGACCCGCATGGTCAAAATGGTCAACTACCTGATACTCGCCTACGAAGAGTCGATTCGGAACCTCGACTGGATGGGCGACGAAACCAAGGCAAAGGCACTTGAGAAACTCTCCAAATTCACGCCCAAGATCGCTTATCCGGACGAATGGCGAGACTATTCAGCGCTGCAAATATCGGGCGATGACCTGGTCGGCAACATCCAGCGCGCAAGAGTATTTGCTCACTACCGCGAAATAGACAAACTGGGCAAACCATTGGACCGCAACGAGTGGTTCATGTCGCCGCAGACCGTCAACGCTTATTACAACCCGCCGATGAACCAAATTGTGTTTCCGGCTGCGATCCTGCAACCGCCGTTTTTCATGCTCGATGCAGAAGATGCCCGCAACTACGGCGCCATCGGGCTCGTGATCGGACATGAAATCGGCCACGGATTTGACGACTCCGGGAGTCAGTACGATGGCGACGGCAATCTCATGAATTGGTGGACAGAAGAGGATCGTGCCCGTTTCGAGGAACGGACTGACAGACTCGTCGCACAATACGACAGTTTCGAAGCGCTGCCAGACCTGTTCGTTAACGGCAGGCTGACGCTGGGTGAAAACATCGGCGACCTGGGTGGTGCTGCTATCGCATTACGCGCCTACAAGATGTCCCTCGAGGGCAAGGAATCGCCAATCATCGACGGCTTGACCGGCGACGAGCGCTTCTTCCTCGGCATGGCACAGGTCTGGCGCTCGAAGTACAGGGACGAAGCGATCGAGCTGCGCGTGAAGAGCGATCCTCATTCTCCGTCGTACTACCGAGTGAACGGTGTGGTACCCAACGTGGATGCGTTTTACGAGACTTTCAACGTCAAAGAAGGCGACGGTCATTACCTGGCCTCCGAAGATCGCGTCAGGATCTGGCGTTAAATAAAAAACTGGTCGACGTCCGGGAAAAAACGGCTGCTATGGAAACCCCGCTTCGGCGGGGTTTCTTTTGATATTAGACAGATGTCGCCTTCTAGCCGTTAGCAGATTCTAAATTCAACTGTTTCTTGCCAGTCAATTCGAGCCTTCTAAATCAATCCCACTTTTCGTTTTCACTTCGCGTGCGTGAAAATAATGGGTCGCAAGTACCATATGCGTCTTCGCGGCGTGCGCGCGCAAACAACGTTTGCAAAACGTGATCGGTCGCACACTGAATTCGATTCCGACGCGATACGTTCACTCCCGGCTTAACGGTTGCGCAACCAGGCGCTCAAATGAATGTCACGAGCGTGGTTGTCGGTGACATTGAACCTTGTGCCGATGCAATAGGGAGATACAAGCATCAAGACCCTAAAAAAAGAGCAACTGATCGTCGCGCTTGTCTTGCTGACGGGGACAATTGCCAGCTCCGCCTGGGCACAGACACAAAATGAAATCCAGAAACTGCTGGCCAACGACGGCGCAGCCGGTAGTCCGTTTGGTAACTCAGTTGCCGTGGACGAGGATACTGCCGTGATCGGGGTTTCTGGGGACGACGACAACGGCGGTAATTCCGGCTCGGCTTACGTATTCACCCGTGACGCGGGCGTGTGGACCGAGCAACAGAAGCTCGTCGCCGGCGACGGCGCAGCCGGCGATATGTTCGGTGTCTCGGTTGCAGTGGACGGGGATACCGCCGTGATCGGGGCTTTTTTCGATGACGACAACGGCATTAAATCCGGCTCGGCGTACGTGTTCACGCGCAGTGGCACGGCCTGGACCCAGCAGGCTAAGCTCATCGCTAGCGACGGTGCCGCCCACGATGTTTTCGGTGAATCAGTTGCCGTGGATGGGGATACCGCTGTGATCGGTGCTCGTTTGGACGACGACAACGGCGTTGCTTCCGGCTCGGCCTACGTGTACATACGCAGCGGCACCACGTGGGCCCAGCAGGCGAAGCTCGCCGCCGTCGACGCGGCAGCCTTGGATCGGTTCGGTTTCTCGGTTGCCGTGGACGGGGATACCGCCGTGATCGGGGCCCATTTGGATGACGACAACGGCGGCGCTTCCGGCTCGGCCTACGTGTTCACCCGCAGTGGTTCGGCCTGGACTCAGCAACAGAAGCTCACGGCCAGCGACGGCGCAGCCTCGGATTTTTTCGGTATCTCAGTGGCAATGGACGGGGATACCGCCGTGATCGGGGCATCAGGCGATGACGACAATGGTGCTGGATCCGGTTCGGCCTACGTGTACATACGCAGCGGCACCACGTGGGCCCAGCAGGCGAAGCTCGCCGCCAGCGACGGCACAGCCTTGGATCGGTTCGGTGCCTCGGTTGCCGTGGACGCGGATACCGCCGTGATCGGGGCTCATTTTGATGACGTTAGAGGCACTGATTCCGGCTCGGCCTACGTGTTCATACGCAGTGGCACCACGTGGGCCCAGCAGGCGAAGCTCGCCGCCGGCGACGCTGCACCCGTCGATCGGTTCGGTTTCTCGGTTGCCGTTGACGGAGATACTGCCATGATCGGGGCTTTCGTGTTCGGCCTCTCAGCCTTAATCCCGGCACCGAATCCAAATGCCGAGTATAAACTGAATGGTTCTTTCGCCGATGAACTCGGTGGCCCGTACGACATCGTTCCCAACGGCCTGGGTGTTCTCGGTGCAGATGGTTATTCAGTGACGGGACACGGTTCCGGGCTGTCGCTCAGCAGTGTGTTGAATCCCTCCAATTACTCAGTGGAGATGGTCTTTAGCCTGGATGGAAATCCCGATCCCGCCGACTGTAACTTCGATGTCGCCATATGTGCGCACAAGATTATGGATTTCAAAGACCGCACCACTGACGACGGTCTTTATGTCTTTTCCTTTGACGGCGACCAAACGAGTGGCGGCCTGCGGTTTTTCCCGCTATTCATCACCGGTGAAGGTGTATTTCAGTTTGGAACCCTGCATCACCTGGTCGTGACCAGGTCCGGTACGACTGACGTAGTAACGGTTTACGTGGATGGGATTGAACTGTTCTCCCAGGCTGATCCGGGCGGCGTTGGCATATTCAGCGGGTGGTCCAGCATCGCACATTTCTTGACAGGCGATTTATTTTTTGAGGACGACGCCCCTATTGGCTTTATTGGCCAGATTAAAATTTATAATACACCGCTGTCCGCGAGTGCTGTGGCCGATTTGGTCCCCGATACCGATGGAGACGGTGACCCCGATTTCCGGGACAATTGCGGGTGTGTATTCAATCCAGATCAGCTGGATAGCACCGTTCCGCCCGACGGCTTCGGGGATGCGTGTATCGATCCGTTCGTGACGATCCCGCCAGGGGTGCACATTGGTGAGTGCGTCACCATTGGCAGTGGTTCCATGATTGGAATTGGCGCATCCATTGGTGACAACACGAAAATTGGTGACGACGCCACCGTCGGCAATAACAGCACGATCGGAGCGCACAGCAAGGTAGAGGACAGGGCCGGGATCGGTGAAGGTGTATCCGTCGGTGATAACTCGAAGGTCAAAAAGAATGCGAAAGTCGGTGATGGCGTAACCATCGGTGACAATTCTGACGTCGGCAAGAAATCAACAGTTGGTGACAACACGATCATCGGTGATGGCAGCAAGATCAAAGGCAATGTCACAGTCGGCGATGGTGTACTCATCGGTGACGAGGCAACAATAGATAAGGGTGCCGAGGTGGGTGACGGTGTTGTCATGGAGGACCGGGTAAAGGTTGGAAAAAATACGTCGATTGGGGCCAATACCACCGTTGGTGAAGAGAGTCAGATAAACAGCAAGGTTAAAATCGGCGTGGACGCTACTATCGGTGCGGGTGTGACGATCGGTGGCAACAAAGCCGGGAAAGGGAACTTGAACTCGTTGATAGGCGACCGCGTATGCATTGGCGATGGCACCACGATCAAGGAAGAAACGAACATTGGTGACGACACCAGAATCGGCTCAAACGTCACTGCCGAAAAGAAGGCCACGATTGGTATGCTGGTCGAGATAGGGAACGGCGAGAAGATCAAAAAGAAAACCAATATCGCTGATGGCGCGAAGGTTCCGTTAGTGCCTGTCGTGAGTTGTCCGAACTGATCGGGATTGGCGCTCTAATCAAGACCGATTCAGTTGCGCCTGACGGTACGACCGTTTCGAGCGGAGGAAAAGGATAGGAAATTCTATCTCATCATTGATTCGCTGAGTATCGCACGCTCTTTTGCTGGATTCGTATTACCGCGCAAACATCGTGGATCACTGCTAAAAAATCTGGCTCTTTTCCGGGTCGCCGATAACTTGCGCTCGTTCTTCCGCTACTCGTATAGTGTTTTGTGGATAAACATCGGGGGGCTCAGATATGGCGTGGACGATCAAGGGAGAGTTTGTAGAGACATGCAGTTGCAATATGCTCTGTCCATGTTGGTACGGTGTGCAAGAACTGATGCTCATGGAGCGGGGCTGGTGTGCGAGTCCGTGGCTGATTCGCATTGAAGAAGGTGAATCGAACGGCGTGGATATCAGCGGCTGCAACGTAGTCCTTACAACGTATTTCCCCGGACCCACGCTGTTCGATGGCGACGGCACCGGCCGCGTATACCTGGACCAAAACAATTCAACTGAGCAACGCCGAGAACTGGAAGCAATTTTTACGGCAACTCGCGGGGGCCCGCTGGAGGTTATCGGGTCGCTCGTCAATAAATGGCTGCCGACGCAGGTCACCGACATAGTCGTTACCGAAGAAGGCGGAACGATCAAGGCCGAAGTCGGCGATTTCGGTTCAATCGTCTCTACGCGAATGGTTAACGAAGAAGGCAACACTGTAACTTTGCACGATGCCGGCTTCTCATTGGTGTGGCAATTCAATAACAACATCACCGAGATGGCGCCGAGTGATGGCACCAGTTGGCATGATCCGGATATGCCACTGGAATGGGAGGGCCGGTCCGGAGCAGTCGGGCACTTTATCTGGAGCGTTCAATAGCGTTCTCGACATTGTCGACCCTGGCTGCTCTTTCGGCAGTATGTTTATAACAGCAATTCGCGACCGCAAGCTGGTGATGCTATCCATTTTTGCGATGTGCGCCCTGGCCTGGGCGTACCTGATTTACCTGACCTCAGGAATGCCGTCCATGGCATCGGGCACGACTCCCATGAGCATCGCAATACCGTCCGGCCATGACTGGGCATTGGCGGATTTTGCTGCGATGTTTCTCATGTGGTCGGTGATGATGATCGCGATGATGCTGCCTTCGGCGACGCCGATGATCCTGCTCTATGAAAAGATCAACCAGAAGCGGGAGTCGCAGGGCCGGGCCGCTGTTGCTCTGTTCATTGGTGGTTATTTGCTGGTCTGGATCGGCTTCTCTGTACTGGCGACAATGCTCAACTGGGTCTTGCACACGGGCGGCTCGTTAACCAGCATGATGGGACGGGTGACACCCGCCATGGCTGGTGCGGCATTGCTTGGCGCAGGAATTTACCAATGGACATCGCTGAAATATGCGTGCCTGACGCATTGCCGCTCCCCGGTTGGATTTTTGATGGCTCATTGGCGCACAGGTCAGTGGGCAACGGTGCATATGGGGATCCACCACGGGCTCTATTGTTTGGGATGCTGCTGGCTGTTGATGGCACTGTTGTTTGTCCTGGGGGTGATGAACTTGCTCTGGATTGCAGCGCTGACAGTGTTGGTACTGGCTGAAAAGGCGATCCCGAGAGGTCACCTGCTGAGCCGCATTTCTGGCTTGTTCATGATCGCCTGGGGTGGTTGGCTTATTATTTTCCCAGTGTAGGCAAGTTTTATGGGTATCGAACGCTTGCTCCAGAATTCGGAATTGCATAGAGCCAGCGCCCTTTTGCTGGCACAATCCGCTGTCTTCCCGAAATCTGAGTGCGCTAAATTTTGAATATCGACCGCGACAGAATCTTTCAATTATTTAAGTATTCTGTCTACGCACTTCTCACTCTTAATGTCTACCTGTTCTTCGCCGAGGAATGGGCCGCGTCGGCGCACCGCTATGCTGACGGAATAATTCTGTCTGACATCATCGAAGGATTCGCGGCCACTATCGACACGGCGGCATGGGTGGTTCTGCTCCTCATGTTCGAACTCGAAACCTGCGTGCTCGATGACCGGCAATTCACGAAACGAATCACCTGGACCCTGCATGGTCTGCGTGCGGTCTGCTATATCTTTATCGTTTACGCGTTTTACGGATATTTCAGTAAACTCATTTTCTTGTTTGGCTCAGGACCGTTACCCAACATCAGCGATATCTGCTCTCTGGTTGACGGCCAATGGGCTTATGCAATCGATTTCGACGAATACCAAATCCTGACTGCCGCAAACTGCGCCTCATTTTCTACGGCGAACTCGTTCCTGCAATATCCAGGTATGTTTGCCGTTGTCGATCAGACAGGACTTGCGGATATCATCAGGCTCGCCTGGGCCGACGTGATCAATGCCGCTGTATGGTTACTGGTCGTGCTCGTGTTGGAGATCGATGTACGATTACAGGAGCGGCACAAACTCGAGGGGACCGTCCTTTATTTAAGCAACGCCAGTAAATACATTCTGTATTCAGTCTTGTTCCTGGCTGCTGTTTACTGGGGTGTCAAAGGCGACTTCGTCGATTTCTGGGACGCTTTCCTGTGGCTCGTGGCCTTCGTCTTTATCGAGTTGAACGTAGTTGAATGGCGACAGGAAAGCACCGAAACACAAGATTTTGCCGTGTCTTCCACGCCATGATCCAAAATCGGGGAATTACCGTATATACTCACCACCTCTCGTGGATGAGAGAATTCACACTGGCCAGCCAATAAGAGTCATAACAATGAGCATCGCAGATCTTAGCAACGTATTATCAATCTTCGGCGGATCCGAGCCGGATCCGGAAGCACAAAAGGAACTATTCAAGGAAGTCCTGCTGATGACGCTGGCACGCGCATCCAGCTCGGATTCGAGCATCCAGCAAATTGAAGTCGAGAGCATTCAGGAAATTTTGCAGCGTGAAACCGGTGATGAGTTCAGCGTAGCCGACGTTCGCAAAGCCGCACGGTCGGATCTCTATGAGAAGGTGCCGCTCCCCAAATACATTGCCAGCGTGACCAAAAAATTGTCATCAGAATACAGGGTGAAAATCATTCAGACCCTGGCGGAGGTGATCAAGAGCGACACCGAAGTCAGCGTTCTTGAAATAGACTTCTTCAATTCGATTGCAGAGGCCCTGAAAGCAACACCCGCAGAATTGATCGGGCTCTCTTCCGACTAGTCCCTCCTCCTCCAGCTGCTATTTATCGCGATCGTTCAGGACTGCGTGCGGGAAAGTAGTGCCACCGCTATTTTGTGGAAATGCCGGTGCGGCCGCGCGCCCGGACAACGGGACGAGACCGGTTTCTGCTGCTTCAACCGTCCAACAAACAAGAGCTTAGGCTCGATCAGGTAATGATCACATCTTCCTTAGGAAAGCCTCGCGGCTTCATCAATCAATGAGGGACGCAAATCGACAGTATCGGTGCCTCAACACTGACTGGCTGGAGCAAGAACATGAATCACGAAATCCACGAAGCGCGTTATCAGGAAATTGAACCCGGAATATTGGTCCTGGGAGCCGCGTATGCGGCCTCATTGCTCGGCATGATTTTTTGGGCAATGGTCTAGGGGACTAGCGAGAAACAGAGAACTTCGGATCATCGTCCGCGGCAGCGCCAAGATTCTCATCGGCGTCACGGACGGATAGTGAGACCAAATCGATGTTGGCGTTGAGCGACATCAGGAACGGATGCCAGCGATCAGACTCATTACGCCGATAATAACCAGACACTTCCCAGCCATCGTCCGTCGGGTAGATATAGACTTTGCCGGCTACGCGATTCGGCGCCAGCGCATCTGCAATCTCGATCTCCCCGTCGGCCGGAACGTAGGATTTCAGGATCTCGCGAGCCGAGATTACGACAGCCTCTTCCCGCGCCCGTTGCCGCGCAGGTTCCGGGTCCGAGATGCGCTCGAACGCATACAGCGCCAGCACAATGCCGACGGAGAATGCGACGACCGGCCTGATAATTCGATGCAGCTGCATGATTCAGGGAATTCCCAGGATCTTGTGCGTTTGCAAGCTCATTTTCCAGCGTGGATTATCGAGACAATATCGCACCACTGCCTGCATATTGCCTTGCAGGTCAGCGCTGTCCATTGGCTGCAGATAAAAATGCGCAAAGTCCATATCAATGAATCGATCCGGCTGCGCTTCCGGCTCCGGTTGCGGATACACCAGCTTGAGTTCGTCGCCGGATGTCTGCACCACCGTTGCACCGGCCTTCGGACTCACGCAGATCCAGTCGAGACCGGCGGGCGCCGGTAACGTACCGTTGGTTTCCACGGCGATTTCAATCGTGGCCTTGTGCAACGCTTCAATAGCGGCGTCATCAAGCTGTAACAATGGTTCGCCTCCCGTGCAAACGACATACGGTATTCCAGACGCCGAATGCGGCCATTTGTCGTCCACGGCCGCCGCAAGGTCTGCTGCGTTTGCAAACTTGCCGCCACCCGGACCATCGGTTCCGACAAATTCAGTATCGCAGAAACTACAGATCGCGCGAGCCCGGTCCTTTTCCCTGCCGCTCCAGAGATTACAACCGGCAAAACGCAGGAACACCGCAGGGCGCCCGGTTTGTGCACCCTCACCTTGCAGCGTGTAAAACATTTCCTTGACCGAATACGTCATGCTGAGATGAGCGGATCTGCAATCCCGGCTTCAAGAAATCCATTTGCACGTAGTTGGCATGCAGGACACTGGCCACACGGTGGCCGTTTGCCGTTGTAACAGGTATGGGTTAGGGCCATAGCATTCAGGGCGCCCAGGTCTTGTGCCAATTCCACCGTCTCTTTCTTCGACAGATTCATCAACGGTGTATGAAGCGTAAAGGTGCGTTCCATGCCAAGATTCAGCGACTGTTCCAGGGCGTCGATCGTGTCGCGCCTGCAGTCCGGATAGCCAGAGTAATCCGTCTGCGCGACGCCACTTACCAGGTCGACAATACCGCGTTGCCAGGCGAACGCAGCGGCAAAAGTCAGGAAGATGAGATTACGCCCCGGAACGAAGGTATTCGGCAAATCGTTGCCGGTGGCTCCCTCCACCGCGATGCCCGAATCCGTCAGGGCATTGCCACCCAGCGCCGCAAACGTGTCGATAGGCAAGGTCGCGTGTAGCACGCCGGCATGTTTCGCGATCTGCCCGGCACAATCGAGCTCAATGCGATGCCGTTGGCCGTAATCGAAAGTCAGCGCCTCGACCCGGCCAGCGCCAAATCGATCCAGTGCCCAATACAGGCAGGTTGTTGAATCCTGACCGCCGGAGAGGACGACCAATGCTCTGTTTGTCATCGATTTCCTTTGCGCGTCCTGATTCAGTTCGGACTCTTTTTTCGCAGCCCGTTTTCGAATTCACTCCAGTCGGGCCGCTGATGTTCGACCAGGTAATCGCGGGTCAGTTCTTCCGAAGCCAGCCACAGTCGCGACGCCTGTTCCCTGTCGTGCATGTGGTTGTCGCCGATGATCGTGACCGCATTGCAGTCTTCGAAATACTGGCCGCTGGTTGCCCCCAGCAGCGGGCTGGTCGCGACATAACAGCTGGTTGCCGCACCCTCCTCGATGGTCTTGCCACCTATCTTGGTCAGCAGGCCGAAACCGGCCCTGAGAATCGGCGCGACGTTCCTGGCGATATTCGTATTGATCACACCCGGGTGCAGGGAATTCGATGTGATGCGGGTCCCTTTCAGCAGTCTTGCCAGTTCATAGGAAAACAGAACATTTGCCAGCTTCGAGTGCGCATAGGCCTGGCTCGCACTGTAGTCTTGCGTTGCGCGCAGGTCGCCGAACTGAATGCCCTCCTGCGGCGCGCTGCTATAGGCAGCCCTGCTGGCAACCACAACGACTCTACCCTGAAAAGAAAAAAACAGTCTGTCCAGCAGCCGATTCACGAGGATGAAATGGCCCAGGTGATTGACGACGAAGTGGCGCTCGAGCCCGTGCACGACTTCGCGTTCGGAACCGCGCATCCCGGCATTGCAGATCAGCATATCGATCGGTGAATTCATCGCCCGAATCAGTTCCGCACACCTGACGATCGAGTCGTAATCAGACAATTCCATCTGGATCGGCGTGGTGACGCCTATGACCCGGGCACAGGCGGCCTGCGCCTTCTCCAGGGTCCGTCCGGTGCCGATGACATAGGCGCCGCGCAACGCCAGCACACGCATGGTCTCGAAGCCTATCCCTGAGTTACATCCTGTGACGACGGCAATCTTGCCGGTAAGGTCGATGCCCGCCGTCACCTCCTCCGCGGTTGAATCCTCATCGAAGTTGCTTCTGGGCACCTCGGTCGCAGGCACGATATCGGGGCCACAGCCTGCGATGACCGGCGCGACGGCTGCTGCCGATGCATTTTTCAGAAACTTCCTTCTGTTCATCCTCATAGCAGGCTACTTCTCAAAAAGATCCTCGGCGCCTTCAAGTAACTCATCGTCATCAGGCGTTACGCATTTCTCCGCACCGAACAGTACCGCGAGTTCGCTGTGCGCACGGGTTTCTGCGGCGGCCTCTTTCGGATTAAAAACCGCGATACCCGGCTTGTACCACTCGCAGAAATTCGCACGCTGTTTCTCGAATACTTCTTCCGCATCGTCTTCAATGCATTGCTTCGGGACCTCGGGGTCGAAGAAGTCACACATTCGGCACACGTGCAGGCTGACCGAACAGGCCGGGCACTCATCCTGCCGGGCAATCGGCAGCGTCAATTCTGCCAGTGATGCACCGCACCGATAACAAAGCAGTTCCGTCGACATCGTCAATTTCCGGTGCTCAGGCCACTTGCGGGAGCACGAATTATAGCCTGTTGAGATTTTCACGACGCCGAACTTAAGTAATGAATAACTTTAAATATACGTTATAACTTTTTGTTTATTAAAATGTTATATGATCAATACATTCGCACCGCGCAGGTGACCTGCGCGCAGATCCTGCAACGCGGCGTTGGCATCTGCGAGCGCAAAGGTTTGCACCTCGGGCCTGATCGGAATGAGCGCCGCGACCTCGAGAAACTGCTCGATATCGCTCGCAGTCACGTTTGCGACCGTCTTCAGTTCCTTTTCCATCCACAAGTGTTGTTCGTAGCTGAGCTCTGCCAGCAGATGCCGGTCCTCATTCGCCTTGCGGATTGCATTTATCACCAGCCTGCCGCCCGGCTGCAGATTCCTCAATGACGCCATGACCGGCCGCCAGGCAGGCGTCGTATCAATAATGGCCCGCAACAGAGCCGGCGGCTGGTCCTCGATATCGCCTGACCAGGCGGCGCCCAGCTCCAGCGCGAACGCCTGCTCCGTGGCACTGCGGGCGAATACATAAATTTCACTGGCCGGATACAGATGCCTTGCGAGTTGCAGCACCAGGTGCCCGGAGCCACCGAATCCGGTCAGACCGAGCGGTTGTCCATCCAGCAGTTCGGTCAACCTGAGGGCCCTGAAACCTACCCCGCCGGCGCACAACAAAGGCGCTGCCTCCGCATCCGGGAACACCGCTGGAATCGGATAGGCATAACGCTCGTGCACCGTCATGTATTCGGCGTAGCCGCCATTGACATCGCGCCCGGTGCCGAGAAATTCAGGACTCAGGTTCTCATCAGCGGCGCCGGATGAGCGAAATATCCAGCCGACGCCGACGCGTTCGCCAACCTTGTGTTTTCCGGCCGCATCGCCAACTTCTTCCACATAGCCGATCACCTCGTGACCCGGCACCACGGGAAGACGCGGTGGTGGAGTCCGGCCTTCGATTTCATCGAGTTCCGTGTGGCACACGCCGCACGCCGCCACCCGGATCAGCACCTCGTTGTCAGCGGGCACCGGCCTGGGAAGCTCCACCAACCGCAATGGCTGCGGGTTGTCATCAAGCGATCCAAGTTGCTGAAGGGACATTGCGCGCATGGCTGATCAACTGAAAACCGGTACTATGCCGGCATTGTAAACACCTTGAGTAACGATGGTTTGCAAGCGTCGCCGCTAAATCCATGCGATTACTGAATACAGTCCTGTCGACCCCGCAGCGCGCTCATGTTTCGACCTGGTGCCTGCTTGCCGCTGCCTGCTGTGGACTGATGCTCGCAGCCTGCGGCTCACAAGGCCAGCCTCTCAACAGCGAACGCATTCAACAAACTTTTGGCAGCTACGGTGTGGAGGTGCTGCAGTCAAGCAGTGAAGGGCGCGTCTCCAGCCTGTATAGCGGCAGCGGCGACGACAAGGTCACCCGGACCTTCGCGGTGGTCAAATATTCCGGCCGGATCAGACCCGCATTTGCCGACGAGCACGCGCGCGTGGAGTCGGGTCAGTCTATCGGCGCCGTGTTCAAGTCCGCAGGGTGGGAGATCGAGAAACACAACATTTTTGTCGGCGAAATGGAGATACCCGCAAAATACGGCCTGTTATCGGAGCTGATGCAAATAGACCTGCCACAGTACCTGGCGGCACACGTCTACCTGTTCGTCATCCGCAAGGGCAAAAATTTATACCGCTATGCGACCATCACCGAGCTTCACCATCCGGACTACCTGTCCGCGGCAGACCTCAGGGCGACCTACGGCGAAATTATTTTTGATGACTCGGACCGCAGCAGCATTGACGATTTCATCGACCCGGAAATATGGAGAAATTGAGACAGACGACATAGGCCGACCCCCGTAATGTGACTAAACTCGCACAATCGTTGCATTGCAATGAATCACGAGGATCACCGCGATGACGTCCAACTATTGGCCTGGGGCAATGCTGGCTGGCATATTGCTGCTCGCATCGGGCAATGCCATTGCACAGGAGGGTCCCGCTGGCGATCAGACCGTTGACGACCAGGCCGCCGTTTGGGCCGCTGTGGAAGCGCTTTGGACGGCAGAGGAAAGCGGCGACGATAAGTGGGTAGAAGAAATGCTGTCAGCCGACTTTGTGGGATGGCCGAACAGCTCGCCGGCGCCGCGCAGCAAGTCGTCGGTACGCATGTGGAACAAATTTGACCAGGAGCAAACGAACGGTATTGCTCACGAGCTGTACCCGTTATCCATCGTCGTGCACGGTGATATGGCCATCGTTCATTACCTGTATACCAACGCTGTTCAAACGAAAGCCAAGAAAACCGATATATCCAGCGGACGCTATACCGATGTCCTGGTTCGCGACGACGGGGCCTGGAAATTCATTTCCTGGCACGGCGGCGAACACGATTGATTTCTTTAAGAATACTTCTTTTTAATCAGTAAGTTACCACTAAATAACCGAAGTTTAACCAAAACTTAGGTAATACTTAGTTAAAATCCCGTGCAGAAATGCGCAAATTTCAGCCTACCTCAGACTGTCGAAAAATAGCCTAAATATTAGCCAAAAACGGTGTTTTCAGACCCTCTGAGGATTCACTGACAAAACTGACAGAACCTCTCCGACCCGCAACATTCTGTATCAGATATACGCTACGGCCCCACCCAATGTCGGTACCGGTGGCCTTACTTGTTTCTCAACGATCTCACCACAATCCCGGCACTTGAATCGAGACCCTGTTACTGGCTTGTCGCCTTTGCCGATCTTCATCAGCCAGCCCAAGTTTGCCTCACCCCAGCGGTCGCAGGAGATGCAGTAAAGGGGAGGGTGTGGTTTTGCCGTTGAAGTTGCTCAAATGTCCCGATGCTGATCATGGGTGCAGATTAGCATCCAGGCTATACAGGCTGCTTCATCATTTAGTGTCTGAGCATCCCAAGCCTCCCAAACCTGGTCAGCCAACTCATCATCAACCAAAAGGGCTTCGATGTAGATTTCGCTGAGCATGGCCAGAGGATGCCTAGCCAGTAAGGTGAGTACACCGGCGCGAGCCAGCGCTGCAGCGTATAATTTGCTGTCCGCAACTAGCGGAGATGACCGATGATTTCTGACAGCGAAATGGAAGATTTCGAAGCCACCATAATTCAAGCCGGGTTTAACGTCGCGGATTTTAAGCGGGCACAGGATCAAGATCCGCCGACAGCAAAGGAGCAGCACCCGCTAACTGGCACAGTGGCGGTGCTCAGGATGTCGACGGGCGATTCCATAACATATCGCGCCGGACATCTTTCGACATGGGTGACGGAGTTTGAGATCGATTTGCACGAAGGCAAATTCGGCCAGCCATAGATTTGAGCACCGCACACTAACATGCCGTCCTCCTAAGAAGACGACGTCTGGGGTCACGACCCCTTTGTCTTGAGCTGGGGTTCGTTCTCTTTTATGAAGGCGCGGATATCGTCTGACATGTCGAGCAGTTTCTCCCACTGCTCCTTGTACAAAGTCACCGGGAAGCGGCCCAATCCGTAGACTGAGACACCGCCCTTCTGACTGACTTTGAGGGAGAGGCCCTTCTCGCTGCGCTTCTTGAGCGCTTCATTCTCAGTGCGCAAGCGATCAAGTTCTTCCTTCATTTGCTCCGGTGTGATGTCGCTCACAGTTCGTCTCCTGGGTCGTGGATCTATGACGCCCCTATTACACACAAGATTGAGGTGAATTCTAACGGGCGGGGGTGAGCGAAGCGAGCGGACCACTTCTGATCTGATAGGCGTCGTTCAGACCCGGTTGTATGTATGATTGGATTTGAGTCAGTACAGATAGGTCAGCCAGGCGTTGAAGATTGAAACCGCTCGACGCCGAACGTGGCACTCACCCGTCGCTAGAGTTGCCGGGAGTGTTGTTATCCCGGAGCCAGTCGAGCATTTCACGGATGCTCCCACTGGCGAGCGCGATCGTCGTGTCTGCCGCGCCGTAGTAGACATTCAGAG
>Ga0209987_10000894_pt1 | contig 15943 bp, 12 predicted proteins | sample N074metaG_FD_182134 | JGI IMG/M metagenome (GOLD analysis project Ga0209987, IMG submission 182134) | Deep subsurface microbial communities from Kermadec Trench to uncover new lineages of life (NeLLi) - N074 metaG (SPAdes) (version 2) | ecosystem: Environmental > Aquatic > Marine > Ocean trench... | reverse complement strand
GGCTTGCGCCAGGGGCACAGCATCTTCGATATCTTCAATGACAATGACAGGTATCACAGAGCTGGTAGTCATAATTTGCTTGATGCTGTACATAATTTTCCTTCGTCTCTGGAAGTTTTATTAGTGCTAGATAAATCGGGGTGCAATCAGGGCGCCCAGTAAACTTCAACGGGCAGCTTATTCTGATGCAAGATTGCGCTCACCGGCATCAACATTTCATCCGGGTTTGCCAATGCGCGCCGATAAACCGCCAATTTCTCCGCGCCGGTAATCAACAAATGCAGTTGCCGCGACTGCAGCAGGCCAGCCAGGGTTAACGAAAGTCTCTCTGTCAATTTCCCGGTGACCTCGCTTTGCCTGGCCGTGATGGCCGCACAAAGATTGCTATTTCCAACAGCCAGTGCGGCTTCCAAACCCCGGGCAGCGGGAAACAGTGAAGCAGTATGTCCGTCTGGCCCCATTCCCAAAATGGTGAGATCAAAGGGCCGCTGCAATTGTCGATAGGCTTGCTCGCACAAGCTCTGCCCCAAAGCCGCCGTTTCCGCCGCCGTTTTCATCGCGACAAAATGTGCGTCTGCCGCCTTATGTTGCAACAGGTTTTTGTGTATGAAGGCTGCATTGCTGCCGGCATGGTCGACATCAACCCAGCGCTCATCCACCAGGGCCACGGTAACCTTGGGCCAGGCAAGGTCTGCTTCTGACAATGCCTGGTATAAAGGCCTGGGCGTACTACCCCCTGAAACCAGCAGAGAGGCGAATTGCTGATCTTCAATAGCGGTACGCAGTCTTGTTGTGCAGTCTTTTAGCAAAGCCGCAAACAGCCTGTCTCGATCGGGGAAAAAGTGCTCAGAAATCACCGCTATTCCCCTGCCAACACTTCGCCGTTATTGAACCAGCGGCGGCCATCTTCTTCCAGCAAGGCATCGGATTCATCCGGCCCCCAGCTACCGGCGCGATACAAATTCGGCACTGACCCGGAGTTGTGCCAGGCCGCAATAATCGGGTCTATCCAGGCCCAGGCCTGTTCCACCTCATCGCGGCGAATGAACAAACTCTGGTTGGCTGCTGCCACATCAAGAATCAGGCGTTTGTAGGCGTCGCTGCGGAAATGGCTATAGGTATCGGAGAAATTCAGGTTCAAGGTAGCTGGCTGCAATTGCATATCCAGAGTTTCCAGGTTTTTCGACATCAGGGTTAGCTGGATGAGTTCATCGGGTTGCAAGCGAATTATCAAGCGATTGGGCGCCAGCGGGCCGGCTGAATCATCGTAAACCCGGTGAGAAACGTCCTTGAACTGTATAATGATCTCCGCACAGCGCTGCTTCATTCTTTTCCCGGTGCGCAGGTAAAAAGGCACCCGCGCCCAGCGCCAGTTGTCGATATAGACGCGCAGGGCAACAAACGTTTCCGTGGTGCTATCGGCAGAGCCTAATTCTTCGATATAGCCCGGCACCAGGTCGCCGTTGTAACTGCCGGGTACGTATTGCCCGCGCACGGTGTGCTTCTCAACATCCTCACCGCTCATGGGTCTCAGTGCCTCAAGCACCTTCAGCTTTTCTGCACGGATACTTTTAAAGTTAACTTTGTTCGGCGACTCCATCGCCACCAGGGAAAGTAATTGCAGCAAATGGTTTTGCACCATATCCCGCAGCGCACCGGCTTCATTATAAAATCCCGCACGGCCCTCCAGCCCCACCGTTTCTGAAATACTGATCTGCACGTGGTCAATCGACTTGGCATCCCACAACTGCTCAAAAATCAGATTGGTAAAGCGCAAGGCAAACAGGTTCTGGACTGTTTCCTTACCCAGGTAATGATCCATTCGATAAATGCAGCTCTCGTCAAAAACCCTGGCGATATCAGTATTAATCGCGTCTGCAGATACCGCGTCATAACCCAGTGGTTTCTCTACTACCACGCGGCTATTTGCGGTAACTAATGCTGCTTGTGCCAGATGCTGACAACAAACACCAAAATACGTGGGCGGAATTGCCAGATAGAAAATTCGCACTTTTTCCGGTTCAGAGTTCAGCAAGGCACTCAGACACTGCCACTGTTCGTCGGCTACCGCGACATCCAGCACCAGTGGACACAAAAACTCCTTAAACTGGTCCCAGGCATCCGGGCAGAATTCTTCCGCTGCCAGGTGCTCCTGCAGTGCCGGTGTTACCTTCGCCAAATAATCTGCAGCATCCTCCGGGTTGTGGCAAGCGGCGATCACGCGCGAGCCAGACGGGAAACTTTCTTCACGGTAAGCGCGGTATAAGGCGGGTACCAGCTTTCGAAGCGCGAGATCTCCCGAACCTCCAAAAATGACAATATCAAAGGGCTCAGTCATGGCTGCTCTCTCTTGTGACTGTGTTGTGAACTAAAATATGGAAGCACCATCTTCGGCATTGCTCACCAGCGACCGGAAGCCGGCAAATAACTCTCGCCCCATACCCACTGTTGTTTGATCACTCACAATACAAGCTTCCCGCGCCAAAAACTCATCACCTATCACCCGCAGCACACCGGCGTTGGCATCCAGCTCGATAACATCACCATCGCGCAATTTTGCAATCGGCCCCTGATCCAGTGCCTCGGGCGAAAGATGGATGGCGGCGGGTACCTTACCTGAAGCGCCAGACATGCGGCCATCGGTCACCAACGCGACTTTAAAGCCCCGATCCTGCAACAGTCCCAACACCGGCGTTAGTTTGTGCAACTCGGGCATACCATTGGCTTTCGGACCCTGAAAACGTACCACCGCGACGAAATCCCTGTCCAGCTCACCGGCCTCAAACCTGGCGCTGAGTTCATTTTGATGTTCAAAAATAACCACGGGGGCTTTCACATACCGATGCTCCGGTTTCACCGCCGACACCTTTATTACCGAGCGGCCCAGATTTCCGGTTAACAGCGCAAGGCCCCCCGTCTCACTAAAAGGGTGGTCGTGGCTGCTAATGATCTCTGTATCCAGGCTTTTTACAGGACCCTGGCGCCATTCAATCAGATCGCCCATTCCAGCACCGTCGACATCGCCATCACCCTCAGCTTCACTACGAAGAAAGGGCTCATCGCAATAACGCTGCATACCACCCTCGCCCAATATGGTTTTGACATTATCGTGCAGCAAACCGGCACCCAGCAATTCCCGAATCAACAGAGACATTCCGCCGGCCGCCTGGAAATGATTCACATCAGCCTGGCCATTGGGATAGATGCGACACAGCAGGGGCACCGCCGCTGATAAATCAGCCATATCCTGCCAGTTAATGATCACACCCGCCGCACGGGCTATCGCAATGATGTGTATGGCATGATTGGTGGAACCGCCGGTGGCCAACAAGCCCACTATGCCATTGACCAGGCTGCGCTCATCAATGATTTCACCCAATGGAGTATAGCCTGCGGACAGGGCAGTCAACTGCACCAGTTGTTTAACGGCGGCGCGGGTTAACTGTTCTCTGAGCGGGGTACCCGGATTGATAAAGGAGCTGCCGGGCAGGTGCAGGCCCATCATTTCCATCAGCATCTGGTTGCTGTTGGCGGTACCGTAAAACGTGCAGGTACCGGCACTGTGATAGGACTGACTTTCGGCCGCCAGTAATTCTTTTCTGCCGACTTTGCCTTCCGCGTAGAGTTGCCTGACTTTCACTTTCTCGGTATTCGATAAACCGCTCCGCATGGGGCCCGCGGGAATAAATACAGTGGGAAGATGGCCAAACGCCAGCGCGCCAATCAGTAAGCCGGGTACAATCTTGTCACATACGCCCAGACACAATACACCGTCAAACATATCATGGGACAGGGCCACACTGGTCGCCATTGCAATCAGGTCGCGGCTGAACAGGGAGAGTTCCATGCCATCCCGCCCCTGGGTAACACCATCACACATCGCTGGTACACCGCCGGCAAACTGCGCCACAGCACCCGCGTCACGGGCTGCCTGTTTAATTATTTCGGGGTAGTCCTGGAAGGGCTGGTGGGCCGATAACATGTCATTGTAGGAGGAGACAATGGCCAGATTGGCCGAGCGATCAACCGCTAATGTAGATTTATCCTGCGGCCCGGAGGCCGCATAGGCATGGGCGATATTGCCGCAGGAAAGACGGGCGCGGGACACCCCCTGCTGTCGAGCGCCAGTGATTTTATCCAGATAATCATTTCGACTGGCCCGACTGCGCTCAATAATCCGCCCGGTAATTTCAGCAACTCTGGTATCCATTATTCAACCTTGACCTTCTGTGGCATAAAACAATCGATTATTGTAATTTAACTACATAAAGAGTTCTGATAACTCAAAGTGCAACGAGTACATTCCTCATTGGCCCGATGTGGCCCGTGTAAGCACGCCTCCAGGTTCCAGCTTATGACACCACAATTAGCCTGGCCTCCAAAGGAGATAGGTCCAGGGACAGGGATTCATTATCGTAGGGAAGGCTTTCAGAGATGGCCCCCTGGATACTACTCCACAAGGCATTCGCCTCTCCGTTTAGATCGGGGTATTCCAGCTTCTGGTTAACTGCAGACCCGGAAAAATTCAGGGCGCTGATTTGCCAGGCCTGGGTTCCACCTTCCGCTCTGGGAAGCTTGTTCACTAAAATCACCACCCCTTCGCTAGAAACAAAAGGCACAGCGACCAGCTCGCTTTGGGCAATTCCAAGGGAATCGCGGAGGGACAGCAGGGACTTCAGAAGATAAACAAAGGAATCCCGGTTCTCCAGCTGGTCAGGTAGACTGCCATAGAGCGATCGTGCTCTGGGAAGTCCCTGGATGGATCGATCCTCACTTTCCGCGATTCCCAACAGGTCATAACCGCCTCGGTTAATCCAGCGAGCATCATTATCGGCCGCGAGTTCTTTAACCGACGCCATGGGGATGGGTAAGGCTCCCACAAGATCCCACCCGGAAAGTACAAACACACCCGCTTGTAGAGCGTTATAGGCTGCGGCCAGCAGATGGATTTGCTTAATTTGCGCTATCTCCTCGGGCGTAATTTGGTTGAGGTCTTGAATCCCCAGGGTTGCCGCGATTAATCCCGGGAGGGTGGAACATACTCCCGGACTCATGGCAAAAGCCTGGTTATAGGGCGCATGATCGCCCGTGGTTTTTCGAATCACGGTTTGATGAATCTGCTCAAACAACCGATCACCCCGCTCTTGCGTCCCTTCGTAGTCAAACTCCCTGTCGCCATGGATTTTCAAATGGGTTGTTTCCAGCATCAGTTCATCATGGTTCTGCAAGCCATGTACCATTCTGATAGGTTGTATCCCGTATTCCAGCATTTGCCGCAACATCAACCTTAGCGGGCCCCCATCTCCCACGACCAGGGCATATAAATAGCCGGGGCGGGTGGTAAAGTCATAATTGAACTCCGGCCCGGACGACAAGGATTCCCTAAGCTTATCCAAATCTGTATTGAGTTCCTGGAAGCTAAAACCACCAAACTTACGGATCATCATGCCCAGCAGATCTGTTACCTGGGTTGACATCGGGTGACCCGCCAACCAGCCTTTCTCCCGGTCGGGACGGGCTTCAATACCCAGAAACATCGTGGCATCCAGGCGCAATCCCCTGGTGCCCAACACCTGCAGGGAATGAAGCAGGTCCGCGGTCAGCAGACGATGGGCTCCAAAGCTCGGATCTGACCAATTGAGGGACGGTTGTCCTTCTTTAAAGATATGCAAATAGGCCCAGCGGCGGTCTTGCCCATCGACACCCCGGACAATATCGGTAACGCTCCAACTACTTTCCTTGATTCCGGGACGTGCAAACACCTCCGCATCCAGGGGCCCTATTACTCCGTAACCCCTATGTTTGAGGGTTTCCGCCATAGACTGGGAGAGGTTCACACTGTCTTCTCCGGGTGGTATCGGGGGCAGAACAGGCCAGTCTTCGGGGTCAATTTCAATCATGGTGAAGAGGCCCGGAAACCCCGGGACATTCTGTTCTGCCAGGCGAAAGTCGGCGCCTTTTCCCGTATGACCGGGCACGAGATCACCAATAATGGTAATGCCATGTTGCCGTGCGGTGCTCACCATCTGTCGATATTGGGATTGGTCACCATAATTGGGATCGACACACTGTTCGATGCGATCAAAATTGCCATCAATACTCGGCCCGTAGTCTGTTCCAGTGATACTCCCCGACCGTTTCACCGGGCCGGTGTGGACTGCTTGAATGCCGATTTCCGAGAGTGTCTGATGGAGTAGAGGGGTGCCCAGAATTTCCAGGACTTTAGCACCCTGGCGCCCCATCAGAGAATCGGGATAAGCCGCAAACCAGACAGAACTCAGCTCAAGGGCATCTTCCGGTCGCGAGCGTCCATAGGCGTATTGCCATTGACTCGACTTTCCTGCAAAGGACTGGATCAAGGGCTCATACTTCAAAAGCATGGAGCGGCTTTTTAGCCATTCAATATGGCTTGAAAGCCCCGCTTGAGTCGGCGCTGCCGGGGTTTGGGAATTATTGCCCGTGGACACACGCGATAACAGTCGATTGATAAAGTTGGGAATCTCCATAATCTGACTTCCGATTTACGCTAGCCCACGCAGCCCGCATGACGGGGTGCCGGCAAAGGGTGCCCATATGCGCTGGCCGTACTCACGATGTTGACTCAGTCGCCGGAACGACATGCCCTTCATGATCTGTCTCCGGTATTTGATCGGTTGCTCGTTTAAACAGGTACAAAGTGAACATAACCAGGGTGATGGGTATCAGCGAGCAGTAGAAGGCCGTTTTACCGCCGTACAATTCAAACAAAGTACCGGTAATAATTGATCCGGTGGTACCGCCCAGCGCGGAAAATACGACAATCAGACCCGCCATCGGAGCGTGTTGTCGCTTCGGCAGAGCAGACAGTATCACCGAATTGATCGCAGGATATATCGGTGCGATAAATAGCCCGATCAGCGGAAACATAAACGCCGCCAGCGGGGCATCGGACAAACTGCTAATGGGCTGATCGCCAGGCGTCCCTACAAGGGGCAGAGTGACAAGCACTAAAGCTGCGGCCACCGCCAGACAGGTCACAAGAACCTTGAACCAATCCATCCTGCTAAAGACAATAGCCGCGATAAACCGGCCCAGAGCCGTTGAGGCCGCCAGAATACTGGCCATCTGGATGCTGAGCGATGGTGCGAGGTTGAGTATCTTGCTGTTGAAGGTCGGCAGCCAGGTCATGATGCTCTGTTCTATCATCACATAGAGAAATGCGCAGATGATGAAGATTAGCACAAGAGGTTTGATGCCCAGCCGCAGCATGTTAGCAAAGTCATCTGCAGGCGATATCGACGTGTCGGCATGAACCGCAGATTCATCCAAGCGCGTAAAGAACAGCAGGGCGAAGCCGAAAAAAGATAGCATTGACAGCACATAATATACGTTCAACCAACTGTGTGATCCCGGATTCTGATCATCGACAAAGGCGCTGAAAATGAAATAGCCCGACAACACGCCTATCATGAAGAAGGACTCGAGAAAATTCATCAGACTGACGTGTTCTTTCTTGCTGTCGGTAACCAGACCCAGAGAGGCAAATACCGAAATCTTGACCAGAGCAAAGCTAAAGCCGGTGACTGCGAACATCAGCTTTGTCATCCAGAAGACCGGGACTTGTGGCATTGCCAGGCAGACGGTGCCAACGAAGCCGAGCCCAATCAGCATCATACGCTTGTACCCGATACGGGCCATGAAAGAGGCTACCAGGAAGGATGTCAGTGCGACACCCAGGTCCTTGAACGCCTCCAGCACACTGGCCGAGGACTCACTGACATGATAGGTGTTCTGCACCTGGAAAATCACGGTGCCTACGCTGTTCAGCAGGATCGCGAATATAAAGTAATTGATGAACAGCGAAAGTTTGATGGCCCAGAATTTCATCTGTGAGTTTCTCCGCGCCGTAAGGGCCTGGTCCGATTATGTCTCATCATCAGCACCTTGAACTCGCGGAGTGCTGTGCCAGATACCGATTAATTTTCCAATGATAATAGTCTTTGAGAAAAAGGTCCGGCGTTCAATCCCTTGAAGTATACCGGGCTACTCTTACAGCGCGCATGGTGACAGGGTTCCAAAACTCCACCCGGCCCTGCCAGGGGCAAGCATCAGAGACTATAGCTGATGCTGAACTGGAAGTTCTGCGGCATGATGAAACGGCCGTTGGGTGCCGCCGGATTTCGAGGATCTCCTTCTGTCAGGCCGTCTTCATCAGTGAGGTTCTGGGCCACAATTTGCAGCGAAAGCCGTTCGTTGTAATTGAAAATAACACCGAGATCCACGGTCTCGTAACCGTCCAGTGTTACCGTATTACCGTTGTCTGAGTAACGATCATCGACAGCCGAAATAGTTCCGTAAAACGTGGCAGACATGCCATTGTCGAACTGCATGTCGTAGCTGGGCGTCAGGCGCACCTGCCAGGGTGGCTGACGTTGCGCTTCGTTACCTTCGTTGTCCGGGCTCTCGGTGATTTCCGTTTCCTGGATTGTGGCGTTGACCTTGAGGGTAAAACCGCTTTCATGATACCAGGTTGCGTCCACCTCCAGGCCGTAGGCTTCATTGGTAAAGGTTTGCACCGGTCCACCCGGGACCGCGACAAAGGTGTCGCCCTCGATCTCGTTGTAAAAGAAAGTCACGTAGGCGGACAGCGTCTCGAAGCCGGCTTTGTATCCCAGTTCGTACTGGTCAACTTCCTTGATCAAATCATCTCCATTCTGGAATGCGCCGTAGTTGTCCCGAAAATCGTCGAAATACGGGAACTTGTAGCCCTTGCTATAGCGGGCAAAGACACCCTGGTCTGTACCAATATCCCAATTGGCGCCGAAGGTATAGGAGGTCTCATCCTCGTCGTACTTCACGAACTTGGTGATAACACCATCGAGTCCTTCATCGACACTGTAATCGACCTCGTGTCTCTCCTGACGGACACCGACATCCACTGCCAACTGATCCATCACACGGTAAGACACGGCGAGATACCCGGCGGTGGAGTCTGCATCGCCATCCGCATCGATATCGTAATTAAACCCGCCGGGGCAGCTGTCTATATCGGGGGCATTGCAGGCAATGCCGTCAATATGCTCGCCACCTCGCTCGACCACATAATAGTCCTGATTTCCCAGCGCCCACTTCTCGTCAACCGATGCAACGTAGAATCCCACTGTCACATCGAGCTTGTCATAGCGGCCTGTCAAGGCCAGGTTGTTGGTGAAGGATTCAATCTCCTTGCGTACCTCCCAGATACCAAACTGCTGGATATATTCTTCGTCGCGAATATCCCGGCCGGTGATGGTCCCCGTCAGCGGGCCGATGACCACGGCGTTAGGATCCGTGTCGGGATCGGCCAGCAAATCACCGACGTTGACCGCGCCGCCTGAGGGCACGAGGCCGAGCGTATCCGCGTCGCCGGTGGTGTAATTGAGGGCATTGCTGATGGACCAGTGTTCATCGATTTCAAAATCAAAGTTAATGCCCGCAACCGAGCCATCCCAACCGCGCCCGTCTTCCAGGTCGGTAGAGCGTCTCTCCTGCTCACCCGCCGGTCCAACCAGTATCGTCCCCTTGCGGTTCAGGGTGCCAACCTGCGTATACTCGTTGTCATCCGCTTTAGGTGCATTCAGCGCACCGGGCAGATACCAGGTCCCCTTGTCGTCGGTAGTGCGGTAATAACCGCTTATGGTGCCACTATCCAGTTCCTTGGTGAGCTTGACCGTGAACTGATTGCCTTTCTCCGCCGTGTAACCAGCATCGCGGATACCGTCTGTAGCTTTCACATAACCGCCAATCATGTAGTAGAGGCCGTCGTCCAGCGGCCCGCTCATGACCGCATCGAAACGTTGCAGGTCATAGTCAGACGTGGTGTATTTGACGAGACCTTCAACTTCATCACCGCCCTCTTTGAGCAGGAAGTTGGTAGTCAGGCCCGGCTGGCCGTTATCCTGGATCGATTGTGGACCACCGCGAAGTCCCTCCATGCGCTCGACGGTTTCATCAATGCGAAACAGCGTGGTATTTTCCAGGAACGACAGTGTCGGTGGTGGATAGACCGGGGCGCCCTCCAATTGCAGGGTCAGGAATGGCGCGTCGCCACTGGCGGGAAAGCCCCGCACAAACACATTGGCCCCCGACACCCCACCGGAGCTTTCCACCCAGACCCCGGGTATGTTCCTCAGCAGGTCAGCGGTACTCTTCGGCGCAAAGCGGCGAATGTCCTCCGCAGTGACATTGGTGATTGCAAAGGTCGCGTCCAGCTTGCGCATTTCGCCACCGCCGGGCGTGCCCGTCACGATGACTTCCTCGAGTATTGCCTGCCGGGTTGAGGGCTCCTGCGCCAGGGCGACGGTAGGTATACAAAAAAGCACACTCTGAACGGCTATTGTCAGTTTTGATATTTTCATTGTATTTCCCCTGCTAGCTTAATGTTGGACTTATATGGGTGAGCGGCAACATTCACTGCAACAGATTTCAGCATACAATGAAATGCATTGCAATAATCAATGCAACGCATTTCAATACTTTTTTGCAATGCATTTCATTTCTCCTTATACTGAATCGGAATTAGCATGGCCGCCGGGTAGTGGTAATCGACTCAACTAATTAAGAAGCAAACGCCGGCAAAGGGAGGGTACTGGCCAAACCCCGGCAAGGAGTAAAAAGCTAGTGACTAAAAGGCGTGCCATTACAATGGACGATATCGCCGCGCTGGCGAAAGTATCCAAACCCACGGTGTCGCGGGCACTCGGCAATAGCCCGCTGGTCAATGCCAAAACCCGTGAGCACATTCTGGCAGTAGCTCGCCAGCAGGGCTACGCGGTCAATCGCAATGCACAAAAACTACGTCACAAGCGCAGCAACACCATCGCGGTATCGATCGATTTTCAATCACACCAAAAAAATCATGTTTCGGACCCGTTCATCTTCGAGCTGCTCGCCGGGGTATCCGAAGCGCTGGGTGATCTGAATCAGGACTTGCTGCTTACCGCGCCCACCCACAATGACCGGGAATCTTTCCAGCAGTTGCTGCTGTCACGCGGCGTGGACGGCTTTATCTTCCTCGGCCAGGGTCACCGCGAGAGCATGATCGAGGAATTGGCCGCTACCGGCGCCCCACTCGTCGCCTGGGGTGCGCGCCGAAATAAAACCAAATACTGTGTGGTGGGAAGCGACAATTTTCTCGGAGGACAGCTGGCTGGTAGCTATTTTCTCGAGCAGGGTCGCCGCAACTTCCTGTTATACGGTGACACCTCCCACAGTGAGTTCTACTGGCGCCGCAAGGGCCTGCAGTCCGCTGTAGACGAGTGCGAGGATCAGGTGACACTGGGCGACCTGGTGCTGAACAATTTCTCCTATGAGTCGGCATTTGAGGCCGCGAAAAAATACATCGCCAGTGTAAATACTCCGCCGGATGCGGTGTTCGCACACGGCGACACCGCGGCGATGGCATTCGTTCGTGCATTCACCGACATGGGGTTGAGCATTCCGGGCGATGTTTCAGTCGTTGGCTACAACGATATTCCGACGGCCGGGTATATAACCCCCCCACTCACCACCATAAGGCAGGATACCCATAACGCCGGAGTGTTGCTGGTCAATAAGTTGATGAAAATTATCGATGGCAAGCGAGTTCGCTCCGATACAATCAAGACTGAGCTAATCGTCAGGGAGACTTGAATCATAGCCAGGTCTCGTCGGCGGATACCGCTGCCCCACCCCAATTCACGGCATCGAGGGCACTGGGATTATACGCCCATGTTATGAAGTTGATCATTCCGTCGAGCCAAACAAAAAGTTTCAGCTCATGTCTTTAAGCCGCGATCTCAGCTTTGTTCAGGAGGTACAACAAGTCGCGGTACTCCTGTGCATGGTGAATTGTTAATTTACGAATAGATTCAGGCGGTTAGATCTTGCCAGCACAGTCCGCAGGCATGTACCGACCAACCTCTCGCCCGGCACACGATTGCCAGCTCCGGCGGGCTCCGCTATAGTTAAGATTCTATTAGGTTCTTACAGAATCTCGGAGATGCGCTATGTCAATGAAGGCAACCTCAGTCCGGCTGGATGATGAAACTCTGGAGCGGGTTGGTCGTATGGCGGAAGCCATGGATAGACCCCGTGCCTGGCTCATGGCACACGCCATCAAAAAGTTTATCGAGCAGGAAGAATGGTTCATCCGGGAAGTGGAGCAAGGCATAGAAGCGGCTGATGAAGGACGACTGATAGAGCATGCTGACGTAAAGGCCAAATGGGAGGCCAAGGGTGCAACTGCAGTGGACTGAGCCAGCGACGCAAGACCTCGATAAAATCGAGGAATATATTTCCAGAGAGAATAGTCCAGCAGTTGCTATCGACATCGTACTGGGAGTTATCGAGACAGTGGAGATGATCTTGCCGGCTCACCCACGAGCAGGCCGCATGGGACGAGTCACAGGCACCCGTGAATTAGTGGTCGAAGGCGCACCCTTCATCGTCATATACAGACGATTCGGCGCTGACCAATTGCACATTCTTCGCGTGTTACATGATGCACAGCAATGGCCGCCAGCCGATTAGGCGGGGTCGGAACGAGTTCGGTTTTTGTTTTCTCTTACAATTCTTCGACTTGCCGGCAGGTTGCCGGGTGATGACTTACGCTCTGCCGTATGTTCAACGATGCTACTTCTGGACATAGCTGGTTGGACCATCCGACTATGAAAGGCGTAAAGTCGGATGGTGCGCGCGCTGTGGCTTGCTGGCGCACATCAATACTGGCTGTCCCTCCTGAATATTCTATCGTCTTGAATCTGTCGAGGTTTTTGGCTCCGGATAACGGATGGCAGGCATACAATTTTATCTATCGAAAGTGACCCAGTTCGGCTCGGCCCTGGTTAGTATTTCGTTTCAGGTGCATGGTGAATTGCTAATTCTCCAATAGTATTAGCTCAGATAATGACCCACTGTTCCAATACCATCGATGGAAAGCCAATCTGCGGGCGCTCCAGATAAAGAAAATCAAGTCACTTGCCTATCTGCCAATGTCTCATCCGTTTGTTGAGAGACTGACTGGCAACACTCGAAGAGAATTGCTGGACCTCACCGACTTTCAATGGAAAAGACACTGCCGAGGACTATTTGAGCTCCCGGTAGCAGCTCTAATTATCAATTCGCCAGAGACAGGTTTCAAAACACCCCCGCGGCTACCTCAGGGACACTGGGCTTCTACACCACATTCTGCAAATCCCATCGCACAGGCGTTTGCTCTCCCACCCGCAGATGGGGGCAAGCTGGGAAGGTTAGGTCATTGAGAAAATTCTCAGATCCCTGAACACGGCGGGAATTCAGCACTCGGCTTATTACTATCGCACCTCCGGTGGTGCTGAAGTCGATTTGATCGTAGAGGGAAAATTTGGCCTGATTCCCTTCGAAATCAAGCACAGCCAGAGCGTCAACCCGCGGCACTTACGCGCTATTCGAGATTTCGTAGAAGAATTTGACTGCAACTTTGGCACCATCGTCAACAACGATGAAAAAGTCAGGCTGTATCATGAAAAGTTACTGGGTATACCCTTTTCGCTGTTAACCAGGGAGTCGGAGACTTAAAGCAACTGCTTTACGGCCGAGGCGATGTGCGATTTCGATCAGTGTGGCTTTTTCCACATCGGTAAGCAGCAATCGGCCCTTGATTTGAGCCTTGAGTATCCGGTTTTCCGCCACAAGGTATTCATTACGCAAAAGGAGCTCCTGGTCCACAGTCCCTGTGATATAAGCCAGTATACGTGCCCAATCCATGCAAAATCTTTGTCCAGCTGGTAGTGTCTTCTCATAGCAAATTTTAAGCCAAACCCGAGGCAGTGCAAGTCGGCATTGAAACAGGTGCACGATTTGCTAAGCTATTGATTTCTTGACGTGGATGAGCTTTTTGACCGCACGGCTATCAGGCCATGTACCTGAAACCCTAAGGAAAGAAAAAGCAGAGCGAGACTGAGAGAAAAATCCGGGCGCAGAAGGACTATTTGCGCAGCAAATTAACCAAGGGTGAACTCCAGGAGTTCCCGGGCTATTTGGAGCGATGCACAGCGGACTGAAAGTCATTCGATCGAGCCTGGTGCCACTCACCATGCCCCTGGTGATGATTGCCGCAATTCCTATTCTGCTGTTCACCGGATCCCGGCGCAAAGCCATTAATTATTGCACCGGTCTCTGGGCTGATTTAACCAGTGCATTGATCCGCATGAAAGTGCAGGTCAGCGGAGCAGAACACCTTCAGTCTCCCCGACCGGCGGTGTTCATTTTGAATCACCAGAGCAACGCAGACGGCTTTCTTGTAGCCAAGCTAATTCGGCGAGATATCGCCTACCTGGGTAAAGCGGAGCTCACCAAACAACCAATACGATCCCGGCTTATGCAATTTGGCGGCCTGATACTGGTAGATCGCAATGACCCCGCAGCTGCCAGCAATGCCACGCAGGCTCTGATTAACGCCATACGCAAAGAAGGACGCTCTGCCGCTATCTTCCCCGAGGGCAGCCGCAGCCATTCGACCACACTCCGTCAATTCAAGAAGGGGGCTTTCCTGATCGCCCTGCGGGCCCGTGTTCCCATCGTGCCGATTGTGATCCACAATTCTATCGATGCCCAACCCCGGGGTGAAAAGATCTTTTTCCCCGCCACCGTCAAAATCGATGTATTGCCCCCAATCGATACCAGCACCTGGAAAGTAGGCGCACTCGATCAGCACATGGCAGAGGTCAGAGATCTGTTTCTTGATTGTTTGGGGCAGTGAAACCCGGGCCTGATTGCCCTCATCACACCAATATGTCATTGTCGCGGGGTGAGGTTTTTATTGCCCAACCAGGCACGAAACTATAAACTAATAGGCATTAGTTAGCGCAATCTCGAGAGGCGCCGCACATGTTGGCGGATTATTCCATCCTGTTGATCGGAGCGATCCTGGTCAACAACTTCGTTTTGGTCCAGTTTCTGGGCCTGTGTCCCTTTATGGGGGTTTCCAACAAACTGGAGACCGCCATGGGCATGTCAATGGCCACCACCTTTGTGCTCACGCTGGCCTCCGCCTGCAGCTATCTCAGCTACAACTACCTGCTGCAACCACTGGGGCTGGGCTACCTGAAAACCATCTCCTTTATCCTGGTGATCGCGGTGGTGGTGCAATTCACTGAAATGGTGGTGCGCAAGTCCAGCCCCCTGCTACACCGGGTTCTAGGTGTGTACCTGCCCTTGATCACCACCAACTGTGCGGTATTGGGCGTGGCCCTGCTCAATATCAACAAGGATCACAATTTCCTGCAGTCCCTGTTCTACGGTTTTGGCGCCGCACTGGGCTTCTCCCTGGTGTTGGTGCTGTTTGCCGCCATGCGTGAACGCCTTGCGGTCGCCGATGTGCCTAGCCCCTTCCAGGGGGCTGCTATCGGCATGGTTACCGCTGGACTGATGTCACTGGCCTTCATGGGCTTTGCCGGTCTGGTTTAACTCTTATGTACGAACTTATTGCACAGTATCCATTCCTGGCCGCACTGGTAGCGCTGGTCGGAATGGGCCTGTGCTTCGGCGCTCTGCTGGGTTTTGCCGCGGAGAAATTCAAAACCGAGGGCAACCCGATTTCCGAGCAGATCAATGCGATCCTGCCCCAGACCCAGTGCGGGCAGTGCGGTTATCCCGGTTGCCGCCCCTACTCTGACGCCATCGCCAGTGGCGACGCCGCCATCAATCGCTGCCCACCGGGTGGCGAGGCCACCATCGCACAGCTGGCGATTTTGCTGGATGTCGAGGCTATCCCCCTGGACGAGGAGCACGGCGAGGAAGAGCAAGCCGCAATAGTGGCGTATATCCGTGAAGACGAATGTATCGGTTGCACAAAGTGCATACTGGCCTGCCCGGTGGATGCCATCCTCGGCGCCGCCAAGCAAATGCATACGGTTATTGTCAGCGAGTGTACCGGTTGCGATCTCTGCGTAGAGCCCTGCCCGGT
>Ga0209987_10000892_pt1 | contig 15956 bp, 27 predicted proteins | sample N074metaG_FD_182134 | JGI IMG/M metagenome (GOLD analysis project Ga0209987, IMG submission 182134) | Deep subsurface microbial communities from Kermadec Trench to uncover new lineages of life (NeLLi) - N074 metaG (SPAdes) (version 2) | ecosystem: Environmental > Aquatic > Marine > Ocean trench... | reverse complement strand
CGATAGCAAGTTCCGCCAACTTTCCACTTCGAATTTTGTGCGATGTTCAATTGCTTGAGCGTGCCCAAAGCTAGTCTTTAGGATACTAACACCCCTGATGATAGCAACGGTGGTCTTAAAGCCGGCTTCTTGTCCGGCCCAGATGTATCCAGTCATTTGAGAGTCTAAAGACCAACCTTTAACCCACTGATTGCCTAGTTGAGACGTTGTTTTGTCGTCATAGACTGCAGGTTCAGTGGCATAGTCAGCAAACATATCGAATCGGCCAGCGTATAGAATGGGGTCTCCGTTCGGGTGTACCTGTTCTATAGGTATGGCAAAGGAAAATTCGATAGCAGGTTTTTGATCCCGATGTCCTAGGGGTGCTACCCAGTCCGTGGCCATTGGCCAGGTCTCAAAGAAGTACAGCAAGGCACATAGGCAGTTGGTTAAGGACTTCTGCTCTCCAATTAGGGGATCATCCAGTTCGGTAGCCCACTCCTTGATGATAGCAAGTAGAGCTTTACCGAGGTAATCCTCTTTGTTTATGTTTCCCTTCTCGTAAAACTCCCTGCGAGCTACCTCCAGTCCCTTTGCGTAGGCGCCTCCGAATACTAGATGTACCGAAGGCTTGCCAGCTCGTAGGTTGTAGATATGACCAAGCAGAAATTTCCGTTGGCATGAGTCCCATGCAGTGCGCATGGTGTTGTCCACTGCTACAGGAAACTCGTATTTAAGTTCAACTGTCATCAGGCTTATCCTCCTTAGGCTTGAATAGATCAGCCAGGTTTACAATGGGTTTGGACACAGTTTTCTTGGCTGCAACTGCACCCCTTGTACTGTGCAGGGCCTGAACAGCTTTGTATATGTCCGCTGGCTCAGGGTCAGGTTGGTTAGGATCAAGGACGATAGCCCTCATGTCCAGAACCGTTTGCATATTTTCTTCATATGATGGCATCTTTTGGTTCCTCGGTTGTAGCGTTAGTAGTAAGTTCCTCAGCGTCAGCTTTAAGCTTAGCCTTGGTCAGAGAGTTAACATATCCATTTTTAGCAGCTCTATGGGCTAGGGGCTGGTTACGACGATAGCCTGAATACCGTTTCCTGAATAGCTTACGGAACTCAGGTTTATCAATGCTTCCGTGATCTTTCCAGATTGATTCCCCAATCTTATAGCCTACATTGTAAATGCTTTGTAGCCGCTGTTTTCGTTTGGACATGCGTTACCTCTGTAAGATGATGTCAGTTAGGTCGCTGACGTCAATTGTTTGTACGTTGTGCTTAGCTGCTGTAATTAAACGTGTTAGCAATTGTTCGACAATCAGAGATTTCTTACCATAAGAACTACGGTTGGCAAGAGGGTCTTGCAATAACAGTTCGAACTGGATTGCAAGGGTCTCATCTATCCTAAAGGTCACGGCCTTTGTTGGATTAAGCAGTTTGCGCCTAGCCATGAATGAACTCCTGAGCTTTAGAAAATGCTCGTACGCCTGAAATATGTTTTATGGCTTCAGGGTAATCTTCATTAAAGCGTAAGAAGACTTCAACAGGCCACTCGGCATAAGTCATTTCAATTGGTAGGCTGGCCATACCTTTAATTTGAGAGTTTTCAGTATGCTCAAAATTTAGTATGATTGAACCCTCGGAGCCAGATGGATGATCTAAAGGTGGATCAACAACTTCAGCTTCCATTAATTGTAGATATCCAGTTTTGGTAGAGATTATTTCAGTGTTCATGGTTGATCTCCTGTATATTCATTTGTTCGTTCGCTGTTGCAAAATACTTCTGAATCACAACAGTCACTGCGCCACACCCAATCATGGTGCCAGTCTTTAATCCCCCAAAATTCCGTGGGGCCTATGCCTTCATCAACATTTTTTGGGTAGCAGGCTAAACCACAGCTACCACACCAAGCATCATTTTTATTCTTCAGGCACTCACCACCTCCCTCGCGATGAGGGAACTTGTAAGCACCACAATAGCAGACTTCTGTGTTGTTGACGAGTGTTGCTGTAAATCGATTTAAGTAAATGTCACGGCCACGCATAACACCTGATAAAACTGTTAAGTATCCGCAGCGTATATTAGCGGGCATCTTGCCTGATCCGCAGTTATCTAGGATTGGGGATTTAACCCAGACGTTCCTATCTAATAACTGAGTACGGTAGGGGAAATATCCTGACTCTTTTAGCACATCAGTTATCAGATAGCGGCGGTGTAGCTTCAAGCACAACATCAACTTCCTCCCATGTATAAGTAGACTTAACAAAACAGACTTCACAGAAGGGAATTTTAACTTGAATTACATCAGTAAAGCGGGGAAGACCACTGAACTCGTTTATATTCTCATACGCTTCGAAGTGCGTCAGGGTCTTGCTTACCTTTTTAACAAGAGGCCATTGATTAATACATTGATACTCCTCACCACACGCACAAGTCTGATGAGTAGCTTTTAAATGGACGGATTCAGGAATACAAGCATCCAGTTTTAGCTGTCGTAGGTATTCCTTAGTACGCTTAAATTGATCGTCGCCAGTTTCGGCTTTAGAACGCTTGGGGCGTTTCAGCCCCTTACGTCGTTTAGCGTCTGCGATCAGGGCTTCAAGACCCATCATGGTGTGGCCACCTCCCAATCAATAGTGAGGGTAATGGTGGCTACTGCCCTTATATACTCATTATTCTTATCCATTTCCCATACTTTGAGGGCATAAGCATCTGCATCAAGGTTTATATCTTGAAGTATAAAATGCTTAGCCTGTCGTATTGCATCATGATAGTCAGTGTAGCCACGATCTATGCAATCCCCATCAGAGTCTATGATAGCATATCTCATGCGGCTAACTCCTGTAGCATTAAAGCTACAATTAGTAAGCCGACGATAACCGCGAAGTCGAGGAAGGTGTTCATATATCACCATCCTGCCCGAAGGAACAAACTTCAACGAGTCCCAATACGGTACGGGTGTAACTGGTGATATAGTTTGGCTCACCACCAAGTGACACTGCCGCCCATCCCGCATATCCAGGGCCGTCCGAAATATAATGATCCCAGACGGCTATCCAGTCCGACTCGTAATCGTCACCGAAGTGAGCGAAGTTAGCGTCGGCTATTTCCTTCTGTTCTACAACAGTAGGCTCTCGAGGTGTATACTTTAGGTTAGGAGGCATAGCGTTTATTCCCCTTTGCTGGCATCCACTTCAGATCGAACAAAGAGGGGAAGTGTTCCGATTCCTTTCGATCCTCAGCCATAACAACTATCTTACCCGTTGCGCCTTCTTGAAGGGGTGGAGTTCCACCGATCAGCTCATATTCCATACCGTCTGGGAGTCTAACTATCTCACCCCACGGTAATTCCATATCGCTGTTAGTGTCAATCAGAATCCATCCGTTACAGGTGGGATATTCACGCTCGGGTGATCCGCCATCCTTAGCAGGGTCGGGTTCATCTTCCATCATTCGCTCCCGTTCAATAAAAGCGTCAATGAGCTTTGCAATCCCCCTACCTGCCTTGTCATCCCTAATCTTCCGGCGACATATATGAATGAATCCCTGTATCGCCATTGGCAGTTTATTAACTTCCCAGATTTCTTCCGTGTCGGGTATTAATGCCTTAGTATCGGGGTCTAACTCTACTGAGGCTATCCAAGGCCCGTAGCGTTTAAAGTCCTCTGTACTAGCAGGTTCCTCCATTTTCAATCCGTATAGCTTACCGGATTCGTGATCGTCGAACTTGAACAAAGCAATGCTTTCTCCAGGGCAACGTGGTAGATCATCTCGTGCTATTGGTTTCATATTACGCTCCGTATGCGTTAAGTGTTTGAATATGGGCAAAATACGCCCAATGTAATTATTGCATATTGGGGGTCAGGTGTCAAATGATATATTTCAAGGGGGGATTAAAAACGAGGGAAGGCCGGAAAACACACAACTGTTTGACCTTCCCTCTGAACTACCATATGTAGGCACACAGGGTAGATTCGGCAGTATAGCTACGGAGCCAACTACCGCCAAATTAGCGCCCCCTCTATAGCAGGAGGACTTTAGCCGAAGTGGCCTTTCTTATCCAGGGGATTGGTGCTATAGCTTAAATGGTAATTGGAGCAACGTCGTCGCCAAGCTCCGCTTTCCGCTTTGCAGCTTCCTCGGTGGCTTTACGCAACTTGATGTCCGCAAGTGCTGCTTGTACAGCAGGATGATCGCGTACGGTTTTCTTATCCGCATCGCTCATGGCCGATAGGGTCTCAACACACTTATCGACAGTTTCACCGGCGGCCACTGATAATGCTTCAGCCAGTTGTGAAATGCGAGGTGCGCCACCGCCACCGGAACGTGCTGACCATTCGCCTTCCTGCAGGTTCTTCAGGACACCCGTAAAAATAGCGTAACACTTGTCAGCGTCTTCACCAGAATAAGAATCGCCGAGTTTCTGGCTTAACCCGTGTAACATAAGTTGACGCTGTAAGTCTTTCGACAAGTCCGCAGGTATAACTTCAATTGATTCACCAGTTGCGAAGTCGAACGTGACTGAGGCATCGCCAACAGTTTTTGTAACTTTCCGATCTGCCATAATTAAATCCCTCCGGATTCATTGATTAATAGAGGGGGGATAAAAGCTATCCCCACAATTTTATTTTACGGATTTGACCCAGGATGTCAAGCCCTTATTTCGATGGGTCAATATAATCGGGGGAGCTCGGATCGATATTCTTCTCGGTCAGCACGTTTAACCCGACTGCCTCTAGGCTTTCGACTATTTCCCCCTGCATATCCTTTGCGTCCTCTTCCAACTTTTCCTGTTGCAGATCGGGGGGCTGGGGGGTGGGTGCGGTGGTTTGGTCTGCGTTGATGTCAACGTCCAATACAGCTGATTCTAATTCCGGCACTGATATACCGAGGGCTGCACCGAAGGCCGGAGTGAGTTCGTATTGCTTGACTTCGTTCGCGCCGATCCGGATGGTCTTACCAGTGTGACGAATGTACTCCCGCTTTACAAGTACCTCAGCGATGCCACGGTTTTCCGACCAGTCCTTAATGAACACTAAGTGTGGCGGTAGCTTCGCGAGGTTGACGGTCGGTTTGGCTTCGATCAGGTTATCTTTGCCTAGTAGTACGAGGCACGTATTATCGTTTTCAACGTACTTAGTAGCGGCGATAGTGAAGCGCTTATTGCGCCATGTAATTTGTAATTCAGACATCTTTATTTACCTTTGTAGTGTTAGAGGTTGGATGAAACAGCTTGTGTATAAGATCCTCTTGCGTGGTGTCCACTTCGGTCGGTGGCATCTCGAGTGGCGTAGCGTTATTATCCTGCTGAATAGGAACATCAGGTAGGCCGGCCAGTACCGATTCGATTGCGAGTATCTCCGACGTGAAGCGGCGGTTTTGCAACAGCAGGGTGTTCGTTGCCTTATCAGCGGTTAGCTTGATTTGCCTGAATGCCGGCGACAAGCGTAGTTCGAATGATATAGTCAAACTCTCTTCCTGTTTATCAAGCGCCGTGATGTAGGCGTACATGCTGCTGCGAGTCCGCATTAATTCCTGAGTATTTGCAAAAGGAATTGTGATCCCCGAAGGAACATTCGCGGCGGCTGCTAACAGCTTAGCGAATGTTTCGGGGTAGTTACCTGGATGTCTACTTCTTGGCATGGCGGCAGATTGCCGAAATTTTCTGCGTGGGTACACCAAGCATATTAGCAATGAGGTTCTGCGCCACACCGTCACGTTTCAGACGGACAAACAATCGTGCTAAATCCTTGGTAGGGAGTGTAGTTTCGTGCAAGGGCTTGCTAGTTTTACTAACCATGAGGGTCTCGTAGCGTTATTAATGAATCCCCATTGAAACACAAATCTTGTAAGGTGTCAATTAGACGTTTTCATTTCCCGTTTTGGTACACATTTCCCCAGCAGTTCGCCTGAGTTCGCCTGTGTTCGCTAGTTTGCAGTATACCCCACCTATATCCCTCATTTAGTCAGGGGGTGTCTTAGTTAAGTTAAATTTAATAAAAAAAAACTTATATATTATACTATTACGCTTATAGACGTGGGGGGTGTGCAAACCGGGGGACATGGAGAACTCTTGGGGAACTCTTGGGGGAATGCGGGGGACTAGGTGGGGGAATGCGTCTGGACATTCGGCTCGATGTTTGGTAGACTTGTGAGTCACCAACTATGTGTGGAGTTAAAATGAAAGAGTCAATGAAAGTGTTAGTCGAGGCGGTTAAGGCCCATGCCCTGGATCATTACGAAGAAGGCGGTTGGGATTATGTTGTTGAGTGTTTCAGTGATGATGAAATTGCTGAGGACATCGGTCAGGCACGTACTGTTGAGGGAGCGATCAAGAAAGTTAAGTGGCATGCAAATTTGCTTGGCGAACGTCGCGATGAAATCCAGGCCGAAATATTCTAGTCACCACGAGGCGCACGGATGCGCAACCCTGACGTTTGTTGATCTAAGCCGTTATCCGGCCAAAAAAAAGCCCCCGATCAAGGGGGCTAGTGCTACACGTTCTTACGTTGGTGTACTCGCTCGATTACCACGTACCCTGGGGAATATGCCCACTGGGTCTTTTTCCCGAAAGCGCGCTTAGGTAGTTCGCGCCTCATGTCTTTCTTCAGGGTAGCAATTTCGCTGTCATCGTAGCGGATTGTCCACCGCTCCTTAGACTTAGGCATCCACCGATGAGTGATTGTCATGTGAAATCACGCCGCTTTTTAGTTGATGTTTCCAACTCGTCTGCGCGGTGGTCAATCTCCGAATCCATTTCGCCTTCAAGTAATCGCAGGATCTCTGTCCAATTTGCACCCGCCTTAAAGTTTGTCGCTTTATCTACCTGACGGCGCGCGGTGTTAAGGATTCCCGAAATCTTACCAGCCATTATAGCGGTAGAAATCGTGGGAGCTTTTACCTTGTTACTAAGCAAGGTCATTATTTCAGCTTGGTTCATATCAATATCCTAAAAGTGGGGCATCCCTGCCCCGTGTACATCCCTTAGATGGTTATAGCAGGCGCGTCACTAGCGTTCAACTTCTCAGCGGCGCGTTCGACGTCGATCTTGGCCTTCGCGAGTATAACGTCAGGGTGCTTTTTAACTTCCTTCCGTTCATCTTCGCTCATGTCATTCCATGCGACCATTGCCTTCTCGAGTGATTCACCTGCGGCATGTGCGAATGCTTCCACCCATACGCCGCCTGTGGTTCCACCTTTCCGGTTCCAGTCACCTTCCATGATGCCGTTCAAGACATCTTGAAATTTCGCCTTAGCGTCGATGACATTGCCACCTGAACTAGCGTAGGCATCGCCGAGCTTTTGCGAGATTCCATGCTGGAAGGCGCGTTGTACCATCGCCTCTGGAATGTCCGACCAACTAACAAAGGTGGTCGATTCATCCGCCCATGCGAATGTAAGGCCATCATTTGTTATCATCTTTTTAGCTATTTGCATTTCAATATGCTCCGTATTATGTGCGATTGAAGGGCGCGCACAAAATCGCCCGTAAAACTAAATCAGGTTCCGAATTGTTAAAGACCGAGCGATGCGCGAATGGGAATCTACCCAAAATAAGGCGGGTATGCCGCCAAATCTAACATAACTAAGCCTAACATGTCAACCAACATAATACTGTCCTAAATGCGACCCCTACTTACCTCGATCAAATCCCCCGCGCCCGCCCGATCGATCCTGAATGCTAATGATTCCCATTCGCAAGGCGGCCATCACCCCCCACCCACCCCCCTCGGGCGCCTCTATCTAAGTCCACTTCCGTATTCAGTAAGGAGAATTCAAAATGCAAGCGTTCCGCATTTGAAATATTGCATCTTAGATTCTAACATACAAGCATTCCGCAACAGCAGGCCAGAAAAGTCTTGACTCCGCCACGAATCTGTGATACGCTGTTGCGTTAGAAATTAGAGGTTTGCTATGCCATATCATTACCAGCTGACGAATATATCAGTCACTCAAAACGCGATAGCGGACTGGTTGATCGCCAACCCTGGGAAGGGTCAGAACGCCGAGTGTGCGTCTGCTTTTAACATTACGCAGTCCTGGCTTTCCACTCTGCTGGGCACTGATGCGTTCCGTGCCATGATGCTGATAAAGCAAGGTGCGGTGTTCGAGGAAGTTGTAATCCCGCTGCGGGAAAAGATCTCCGGCGTGGCGCACAGGTCGATAGAGAAGATGGGAGAAATCCTTGACAACACGAACGACGAACGACTGGTTAGAGAGATTGGAAAAGATATGCTGAATAGTCTGGGCTACGGCGCTAATGCCAAGGGCCCTGTACACATTGGAGATGTTCATAATACACTGACGGTCAGTCCGGAGAATCTAGCAGCAGCTCGGGAACGGCAGTCTAAACACTACAGGAGAGAACTTGAAAGTCCTGCCGAATCCGAGCCACTTGCACTTGAAGCTGAAGCCACCGAACTTCCGTACGATCCAGAAGCTGATGTGGGCGAAGCCCGCGACATCCGTGCCAGCCATGTTAACCGCTCCAAAGAAGTTCACAGGGATACGGAAGAAGGGGGTGAAGTACGAAGCGAGAGTCCAGCATCACCTGAGCTCGATCTATGGTGACGCTTATATACCTGCCCCTTGGTTTCAGTATCAGGAAGTCGGTGAATCCCGAGTCCGGTATTGTCAGCCGGATGGTCTGTTGTACAACAAGAAGCTTGACCGTGTTACTATCGTCGAGGTTAAACTCAGGCATACTGACAAGGCTTGGTGGCAGCTTAGACATAAGTATGGACCTTTGCTGCATCACATCTTTCCGTGGATGGAGGTCGCCTATGTGGAATTTGTACAGTGGTATGATGTCGCTATTCCTTTTCCTGAGGTTGTGTACCTACGCCCTCACGTCTGGATGGCGCGACCGGATCAAATCCAGGTAACAATATGGAAACCGTAGTGTTAGTACCTAAGCTTCCCCTAACCTATTGGCAATGGAAGCCTTTCAGAACATCCTTTCGCGAGGGATGCGGCAGGTTTAACTTTCATGTTTCGGCACACCTGGTATATGTGTGCGTGATGGGTAAGAGGTTTATATGGAGGCTTTAAGACTTCCGCCGCGCAGCATTAGTAGTAAGATATCGCACGACTTCACAGCGGAGGAAATCCTTAACCTTGGAGCTATCGACGGCGAGTTTTACGGTCGGCAGTGGTTTCCGAGGGCGTACCGGCAGCCGAGTCCTGAATTTCATAAACAATGCTGGGAGGCTATGGAAGGTGGGCACAGGACAGTGTCTTTTGAGATTTGGAGGGGTGGAGCCAAAACGACCCTCACGCGGGTATTTACCTCGAAGCGGATTGCCTATGCGGAGTCACGAACTATCCTAATAGTGTCCGCATCTCAGGACCATGCCAAACGCACAGTCCGCTGGATTAAGCGACAGGTGATGTTCAACTACCAGTGGGCTAATTTTTTCAAGCTGACAATCGGTACAAAGAAGACGGACGAATGGCTGGAAATCCAGCATGGTATTGACGACACTCCTATCACTATACTGGCGGTCGGTATTACAGGCCAAACGCGTGGTGTCAACCTGGACGACTTTCGTCCTGACTTAATAATAGTGGATGATCCTTGTGATGAAGAGAATACTGCAACGCCTGAGCAACGGAAGAAGATCAGTGATCTATTCTTTGGAGCTTTACTTAAATCGCTTGCGCCTCCGGTGGACTCTGATAACGCCCTTCAAGTATTACTGCAAACTCCCCTTAACGGACAAGATCTTATTTCTAGTTGTCGAGCGGATCCCCAATGGTACAGTCTCACCTTTGGCTGTTATAATGAAGAAGGGCAGACTAGATGGCCACAGAGGTATCCACAGAAGTTTCTTGACGACGACAAAAAGGCGCATATGGCTCGTAATGACGCGGCACTATGGCTTAGGGAGATGGAATGTGTCATTGTCGCTGAAGCTACGTCGTCATTTCGATCTTCGTGGTTAAAGGAATGGCCTGCAGGAGTTGAGCCGGTCGATTTACTGAAAGAAGGGGGGCAAGCTTATTTATGGATTGATCCAGTTCCTCCTCCGTCAGAACGTCAACTCGCACTTGGCCTGAAGGATAAAGACTGGGAGGTTTTAGCTGTTGTAGTGAAATTTCAAGGTGCTGTATATCTGGCCGAGTATGCTATGAACAGGGGGCATGAGCCTGATTGGACGGTTATGGAATTTTGGAGGCTTGTAGATAAGTACAGGGTCACTCAGTTTGGGGTTGAAACTGTGGGATATCAGCGGACTCTTAAGTGGTTACTTGAGCAGTCTATGAAGAAGATGGGTAGGTACGTTACTGCGTATATAACGGATAAGGAAGATCGTCGTAAGAAGTCTTATAGGATAGTGGATTCCCTGAAGCCGATAACATCGCAGGGGCAGTTTTATGTGAACATGCAACTTCACCATGAATTCATCGAGCAGTATACGGCGTACCCCGCTGTAAACTTTGACGATGTAATAGAAGCGGTAGCTGAGGCAACTCGTATCGCACAAGAATCTTTAATCCTTGAGGGTCGTTTTTATGAAGACGATGACGAGGATGCTGACCGAAAACAAATTGGAGCTTGCCCATGAATGTCTCAATTCCCTATAAAGGGCCTTTACATCGTAAGATAGAGGATGCTTTACGCAATCGTAAGCGCATGTGGAATAATGCTACGGCAGATCGTCGTAGGAAATGGGCTCGCGACCTGGAGAATCATCAATCTTTTATTCACGCATCTGACGATGACAAGAATAGGAAGGCTAAACAATTTGAAACCAATGTTAAGGAATATACGCAAATCGAAATACCGTACTCGTACGGCCTCATTATGGCGTTCCATACCTACCTCAGCTCGGTGTTCTTGGCGCGGTCTCCAGTATTGCAATTTCAAGAGCGTCATGGAGCGCGAGAAACTTCTGTCCAGGCGATTGAATCCATTATGGACTATCAGACGTCTGTTGGGGGTCACTTAGTCCCTTACTACATTTGGCTTATGGATGCTACTAAGCATGGCGTCGGTGTAATGGGTCAGTACTGGGAAGACGAGGTAGTTCGCGTTTCGAAGATTGTGGAGGAAGTACCGTCTTTTGGGGGTATAGCGCTCCCCGGCGCTAGACCCAAGAAAATTAAGCGTACTATTGAAGTTCCAGGTTATAAAGGAATGCGGAAGTATAATGTCCGGCCTCACGACTTTATATTCGATACTCGTGTTTCCTTGTCTATGTTTCAGACAGGGGAATTTTGTGGGCGTATTTTGGATATGTCTTGGCTTGATATTACTGATGGTGCCGAGAAAGGTATTTATATGAATATCGATCAGTTGAAGAAGACTGCTCGACACGGTAATACTAATTTTGACGAGCATCGGGATTCTGACGAACAGGTAATTGATTTGCCAGATCGGGCGGATAATAAGTTCTTTGGTTCCCAGATAACTGGATTTGATATTCCTCGGACTGATCGTTTGGAAGGGTATGAGATGTTTGTTCGGCTAGTACCGTTAAACTGGCAGCTAGGTAAAAGTAAGTCTACTGAGAAGTGGGTGTTTACTGTAATTAACGACGTTATTATTGGTGCTCGCCCGTTTGGAGAGTTGCATGACAAATACCCTTACTCGGTTATTGAAACCGAAATAGATGGCTATGCGTTATTCAAGCGATCCATGATGGAGATAGCAGAGCCGCTTAACGAAGTTCTTTCGTGGTTGATAAACACTCACTTCTTTAATATTCGTAAGTCATTGAATGACTCTTTTGTGGTCGATCCGTCTCGGGTAATAATGAAGGACTTTAAGAATCCTGAGTATGGTCTTGCAATTCGTATGAGGCCTGAAGCCTATGGTCAACCTGTTGGAAACTTCGTGCAGCAGTTTAAGGTGGGCACTGTAACGCAGACGCATATGAATGATACGAAGATTATATCGGAGTTGATGCAGCAAACTTTGGGTATTAATACCCAGCTTATGGGAATGTTGCAGGAAGGCGGTCGGAGAACGGCGACTGAGGTACGGGGGTCTACCGGATTCTCTATGAATCGGCTGAAAACCCAGGCTGAATACATATCAGCTATGGGATTCGCTCCCGATGCTATGATGTCAGTGCAATCAACGCAACAGCATTTGGATATTGAGCGATATTACCGCATGACTGGTGATTTATTGCCAGGATCGGACCCAACGGTACTCGTTAGTCCTGAATCCATTGCTGGGTTTTGGGATTATATCCCTGTAGACGGTACAATGCCCGTAGATAAGCTTGCATTGGCGAATCTGTGGAAGGAAATTATGATGGGTGTTGGCCAGAATGAAATGCTGATGGCACAATATGATATTGGCAAGATATTTGCGTATATGGCGCAATTAAGTGGGGCGAAGAATATTAATCGCTTTAAAGTACAATTAACTCCAGATGAGGAGATTATTAAGCAACGTGCAGCGGGTAATTTGATACCTGCAGGAGAATTAGATGGAGCAAGAATCAGTGACGAAACCTTCAGCAACCCCAGTCGATCTGCAGCAGCTGAGTCGGGACGCCTTGAGGACACGGTTAACCGAGTTAACGAGCCTAGCCAGCTCAGCGGGATTGGACCTCTATCATGAGTATTTGCGTATACAGATAGAGACACGAAAGAATACCATAGCGTTCACGCCTTATAAAAGTGTGGACGAATGTTTAGCGGGAGAGTTTATGAAAGGGGAAGTATCGGGAATATATACTGCCGTGACTCTAATTCAACCGTTAATTGAAGCCCTTGAAGCCGAATTAACTGAACGTGGCCCAGAGGAAGATGAATCTGAAGATTAAATAAAGAGGTTACTTGACAATCATGTTTAAACATTATATAAATGCAGAACTACGGGAAGAGACTCCGAGTGCGGAAGACCCACCAGCTTCTACGGGAACTCCGCTACCAGAAACTCCCCCTGTAGAGACACCGCCAGAAACTCCTCCCAAGGATACTGGTCAGGATGTTATCCCTGAGGAAGAAGATTTGTGGGGTAGTTTAGCCACTGATCTTGATGAGTCAGAGGATTTAGATACGGAAGAAATTGTAACTCCTCCGGCGGAACCAAAGGTGGAACCCACCCCGACCCCGCCCGTAGAGCCTGCAGTTGAACCTGTGGTAGAGCCTCCAGCCCCTACTGAGGAACCTGTGACACCACCTGTCACACCTCCTGAGCCAGTGCCTGTTGAAACACCACCTGCAGTAGAACCGGTACCTCCGGTAACCCCTCCTTCGGAAGACGAAGTGAAGGCCGAAAATCAGAAGAAGTATGACGATACTGTCACAGCTTTAACTGAGCGGTTTTCTATCACTGAAGAAGAGGCACTACAGTTGGTGACGGAACCTGCGAAAGTATTCCCTCAATTGCAAGCGCGTATGTTTGCAGATATGTGGGAACATATGACCGCTTACGTTAGGCAGAATTTGCCTGCCGCAATCGATCAGCACACGCAGGTTCGAGAAGTGCAGCAAGAACAGGTTAATATGTTCTTCGACAGGTTCCCGAAGTTGAATAAGAAAGAGCATGGTGCAACGGTGGCGAAAGTCTCTGGTGTGTTCAACCAGCTTAATCCAAATGCAACTGAGGAAGAGATTTTAAACCATGTGGGTATTCAAACAATGATGCTCCACGGGATAGCGCCAGATATGATTCCGGCAAAACCTAATGGTGATCTTCCTGCAGTACCGGAAACTCCTGTAACTCCTCATGTCCCTGCAGCTGTTAATACAGGCAGACCAGCGCCTATACAGCAATCAGACAACATCTGGGCAGCTATGTCTGAAGAACTAGATGATGACTGATTAATACTTTTTATTACCAGGAGATATATGATGGTAGCTTTTGCAGGCCTGCGTGGAACAGGCGATTGGGGAGTCGACGAACGACCTAAGAATTTTCGTGAGATGATTCTGTGGCGTAATCCGAACGGCTCTGCTCCTTTGACGGCTTTAATGGCCAGAATGAAAACCGAGAAAACGGACGATCCTGAGTTTGCTTGGTGGGAAGAAGAACTGAATGCGGTTCGTGTTGTGGTCGATGGTGCTCAAACATCAGGTGACACTGCAATTGAACTCGTTGCCGGTGGATTATCGCTCGTAATTGGTGATATACTTTTGGTCTCTAAGACAGAAGTTGCCGGTTATGATAACGAGATCATTGAAGTCACGGCAGTTACGGATGACACGAACATTGTGGCGGCTCGGGGTGCAGCAGGTTCAACGGCTGCAGCGATTACGGATTTGGATTTACTTACCAAGATCGGTAACGTCTACGCAGAGGGCACGAACTCTCCTACCGTATCAGCGGACAACCCTGTTAAACAGCTCAACTTTGCGCAAATCTTCAAGACTGCGTATGAGTTGACTGGTACTGCACAGGTTACCCGCGCACGGACTGGAGACCCGCTGAAGAACGACAAGAAGCGGCGTATGTTCTCGCATTCTGTTTCTCTGGAACTGGCCTTTTTGTTTGGCAAGGCGTTTGAGACTACCGGCTCTAATGGTAAGCCTAAGCGTTTTTGTGGTGGACTCCGTGAGTTCATTACTACCAACGCAACGGTCTACACCGGAGCTGTAACGGAAGATACCTTCCTCGATGACATCTATCGAGTGTTTGATTATGACGCCGGTAATGCTGGAAATGAGCGAATCGTCTTTGCAGGGAACGTGTTCCTGAATGAGCTGAATAAAATCGCCCGTTTGTCACCAAGCACCAGGGTCAACTTCGACGGTACAGTTAAGGCCTACGGAATGGAACTTCAGAAATGGGTTCTGCCGCAGGGTACACTGTTTGTCCGGACTCACCCTCTGTTGAACACTCACGCGGTTTATGAAGCGAGTGCGTTCATCATTGATCCTTCCGCCATCATCTACCGCCCGCTTCGCGATACGAAGCCAATGGATAATATCCAGGCGAATGATGCTGACACAAGGAAAGGTCAGTGGATGACAGAAGCCGGTATCGAAGTACGTCATGAGAAAACTATGGCGTATCTTGGTAACTTCTCCGCAACTTAATCTGACGGGCATGGGGGCTTTCGAGCCCCCCGCTGCCCATTGTTGTTTGAGGATTTACTATGCCTACATACGAGTTTCCTGTTCCGACGATTGAATCTGAAGTTCAAGCAGTCGCGGAGCATTCTGTACATCTTCCCATTAGTAAGGAAATTGCCGACGAGTTAAAAGTCGATGGTAGAGCGGAGGTGCGTTTTACTGGTGTGATTAAGGAGATTGATTCGGGATATTCAGATGACGCTGATTACTCAATGCGAATTGATATCAGTAAGATTGAAGTTTATCCGGAAAATGAGTTCTCTGAGTTGTCGGAAGATGATTGATGGCTTACTATATGGTACACAAAAAGAACCCCTATTTCCCTGCGGGGTGCATGATTGAGCTTTTCGAGCATGGTTTTCAAGAGTGCATAGTTGAAAAGGTTGGACACCGAACTAAGGTTATAGGGAATAAAGGATTGGTGCATTTAGAGCGTTCAGTTAAGCCTTTCTGCATTAAGATTCTTAAGTCGGGGCTGGACAAGCCAGGACTGCGGACACGGAAGACCGAGTATGCCTGATTCTGAAAATCTTTTTATTCAGGGTAGAGGGCCACATCGACAGAACGCTGGCAGGGGGAGTGCTTGGGTTCAGGAGATGGGAGTATATGCGAAGCGAGTAGAAATACGCACGTCAGGTGCGATCACCACTATCTATAAGGGCTGGGCAGAGTACGGAACTGCGGAAGCTGCAGGTGCTTGGATGATAGTTAAGGTTACGTTAGATGCAACGGTTGAGTTAGATGTTATAGAGGGCATCGCAGGCGGAGTGATTAACGTTTTCACTTTTACTTGGGATGGCCGTGCAGGTCACGCGTATTCATAATGCCTGATAGATTAATGACGTATTGGCCTTTAGGTGTATTTGTGCTTGCTATGGTAGGCTCAGGTATGACTTATTATGTCAGTATGGCAGCTGTAGCCGCTGAAGTACAAATTATT
>Ga0209987_10000889_pt1 | contig 15995 bp, 13 predicted proteins | sample N074metaG_FD_182134 | JGI IMG/M metagenome (GOLD analysis project Ga0209987, IMG submission 182134) | Deep subsurface microbial communities from Kermadec Trench to uncover new lineages of life (NeLLi) - N074 metaG (SPAdes) (version 2) | ecosystem: Environmental > Aquatic > Marine > Ocean trench... | reverse complement strand
CTACGGACAATATTAGTGCCACAACGCCCCCCCTCTTTATTGCTTCTTATCTACCACCCATATCGGGTTTGTGTATGCAAACTTGCCGTGTTCGTCCTCAATTACCAGGCTGTACCAGGTTTTTGAGTCTGGTTTGACTGAAAAACTGACTCGAACAAAGTCGGTCTCACCGTCAAATGCCCGCGAAGCAAATTCCTCTCCGCCCTCAATCAGCTGCACCGTTCGCAGCCCTGACACTGCCATAACAGAATACCCCAGCGCCAGCGTATCGCCCGGCGGATTGCGTATTTCGCTGCCAAAGAGTATGTCTGGAATCACCAACGGACCCTGGGTCGCATATCCGTGCCCGCTTTTCAGTGCCGCAACGAACTTGTCTATGCTGAGTTCACCATCAATCCACACGTAGGATCTTGCCGCTCCGGACTCTTCGATCCAGACATCGTGCACATCGGAGCCTGCTGCAAGGTATGCTTTTTTGTCTTCATTCCACATTCGCCAGACGCGGCTTATCGTTTTGCTATTGTCTCCGCTGGTGATTTCGACCAGGTCAAACCCCGCGTCGTAACCTCCGGGCACCAATTCCTTTTCAAGGCTTTCGAAATAGCCATATTCCGAATAAGGATGATTCACGGCAACGATGTCGGCACCCATGTCGCGCGCTGCCGCGAAAATTTCCTGCACAGAAGCCTGACCCGTGTCTATGTCGACTGTTTTCCCATCATCCAGTGGATAAGCATTGAAATGTGCCCAGGACGGCGACAATTCCGTAGCTGGAATAAACTGCATGCCACGCTCCCCGGCAAGAATCCGCATCTGTTCGTTATTGATAACGGAATCGTGATCGCTCAGAAAGGCGATATCGACGCCCGCCGCAAGTTCTGAACGCAATACATATTCCGCCTCTGTAAAACCATCAAGCACATCGGAATGATGATGCAAGTCTGCGCTGTACCAGCCCTGCTCACTCGGCGTCGCACTTACCTCAATTTCGGCTGTTACGTCGTGCTCCTGACCCGAACCGACGCTGAGCTCTATCGTTTGTGGCCTCGACGTAAAACCTCCACCGGCCGATATCTCAAACACATAATCTCCAGGCGCGATCGAAGTCGTCACTTCGCCCACTTTATCCAGCTGTGTAAAAAACGTGTTTGTGCCCAGGTATCGTATTAGCGCCGTGTAACCTCCCCGAATGGTAATTCTGGCGTCGAGAGCCTGTTGCGTTTTTTTGTTCAGCACTGCGAAGTGCACTACACCTGGCGGTAGCGCATTGTCAAAATCTATCGTTGTTTCGCTGCCGTCCGTTACGGTGATCGTTTTGCTGCTGCTCTGCGCGTAGCCTCGGGCCGTGGCATAAAGATCATATTGCCCCGTTGGCAACGTAATTTCATAATCACCATCGTTGCCCACAGTCCAGGTAAACGGCTTGCCGTCTTTGAGAACAACGACGACGGGTTGCTCAACTGACTTTCCGGCACTGCTCACCACATGGCCGGCTACGCGACCCGATTTCAGGCGCCGAAGGTCGATCTCCGTCTGCACCAGCGGCGCAAGCGTTCCTTTATTCTCTATCTGCAACCAGGCCTCAAACGAACGCGAACCTCCCGCCGGCAAATCGTGCCGCAAGTAGCGGTCGCGACCATCATAGGCGACGAACTCGGCGAATGGTGCATGCAGCCCAAGTACCCAGTCTTCATCGTAGGCCGCTGTCCAATCGGCCAATGCTTCATCTTCATTGCTTTGCTCGACTCCATGCAGACCCGGCACGCCGAAAAGATAGCCGCCGTCCGGCCAAACGACATATCCGGACACGAGTCCATCAAGCGATTCGTTCCCTTTATTCGTCATGCGCGTAACGATATGAATCTTGCTGTCGCCATCACGGATGTGAAATGTAGTCTCGAGTTTTACTTTTCCCCAGTCTCGCGCAGTGAGAACAATCACTTCGTCGGCGGACTGTTTTTCAATGCTTATGCGTTGATAGGTTGTTGGCCAGCTCGACCATTTGTTCGGCATGAAGTCTGCGAGAGACGCAATGTCATAGCCTGGCTTGCCGTCTTTTACAATCGCAATGTCAACGATGCCGCCCCGCGCGACTCCCCACGGTGGTGCAGTATCAACCGCAAACGCAACAACAAACAAACCATTGTTAATCGTGATATCCCTGGCACCAGTAGCATCGCCGCGCAGAATTGTCGTTGGACCAATGACAACGGAAACGCCCGCATGTGCCGTCGACAAAGGCAGCAGAGCACCGGACACAAGGATCAGCAGAAAGGCTCCGCGCAAAAAAAGTGAATATGGCTTGGTCTGTGGCATCAAATTCAATGTCTCATTACGCATCGACGGTCGCAGTTGCCCGCCTTGAGGCAATTACCTGCAGTCGCCACGCGGCTACAGCACCCAGCAGTCCCATCAATACGATCCCGGAGAAATAGATTACATATCCTGGCTTGCCCGGAAATCGTTCCAGCACTGCGCCATTGATCAGGGGTAGATATATATCAGGTGAATATCCGATTAGTGAAATAATTCCTATCGCAAGTCCCTTGATTCGAGCGGGAATCTCGCAGCTGTCCAGGGTCGCCCAGTATATCCCTCTAATCGCGTACGTCAGAAAGCCGACGAGTAAAACAACGCTCAGCAATATACCGACACTGGCCGAAAGCGGCAGGATGACCAGCATTCCGAGCGCGGCAGATCCTGCCAGCATCAATCCCGCCAGTACTTTTTCCAGGTTAAATCGATCGCCAACAAAACCGGCCGCAATGGCGCCTATTGGTCGCATCCATAACTTGGCAACAGTAATCGTACCGACGGCCACCGCCGTCATGCCGTAGTTATTCTGCAAGTACCCGGAGAATGAGTATGTCGCCCAAAACAATTGATAGGCACACAAGATTACGACGGCGACCAGCCATAATTCGGATTTGGATAAGAGATATTTCGTATCAATCCAAAGATTGCCCGGCGATTGTCCGGAACGATCGGCTTGCACCTCTTCTGACGCATCATCGAGGATCAAAGCGACGACCGGAGATAAAAGCAACATGAACCATACGTACAGGTAGACAACTTTTTGTAAGGCGACGTCGGTTGACTGACCCAGAACATCAAGCGAATGGGCGAACCAGGCGACAGCGATAGTGGCAAGAATCGCCTCTATCAGTCCCCTGCCACCGTCAAGAATGCCAAAGAACCTTCCTTGTTCATCATGCCTGGCCAGCACCGCGACACCCTTTATGAGTGCAGCCCAAAAAGTAAGGCCGGTCGCTATGCCCCAGCCGGCGAAAATAACCAGGAGTGCCTGAAAAGACGGCACGGTCGCAAACCACAGTCCCAGCACGCCGCTGAATGCCAGTGAAAACGACAGCAGCCAACGCGGTGACATTCGATCCGCTAGCCAGCCACTGGGCACATACGTCAGGACGAAAATTACGCCTAACATAGCGTAGCACTGGCCAAGCTCGTTATTGCTTATGGCGTAAGTATCAAGTATCGATATCTCGAAATTTTGCCGCAGGTAAATTAGTGGATAAATTGCGCCACCGGCAAGAATCAGCACACCAAGTTGGGAGTAGCGTCGAAATGCGCTGCCGGCGGCCGAATTCTCAATGCCCGACATCAATTTTCCAGCGTACCAAGGTCATGCATTGGATTGTCCGGCATTACACCTGGCCAGTTTGTACGCCAAACATCTTTCGAGACGTCACCAACATGGACTTTTGATCGATCGAAGTCTGCTAGCGGCGTTCTGATCGGTTCAACGACAGTGTCGAAACGCGGCACGGCGAAGTACGGAAAACTGTAGCGATGCTTGCCGCTGCTATTGATTACTTTGTGCGGTGTCGAAACAAAATAACCGCCAGACCACAACTCAAGAAGATCGCCGATGTTGACGATCAATGCATCAGCGGGTGGGTCGGCCTTGATCCACTCCTGATCATCTCGATGCCTGATAAACAGACCGCCGACCGCTTCCGGCGCCAGGATTGTCAGGGCATCGGTATCTTTGTGTGGGTGAATACCGAATCGAGTTGATTCGTCATCCTGTGGCGGATAATGCAATAAAGTCATATTTGTTAGTGGCTTATCAAACAACTGCAGGAATTGATCCTTGGCGGTTCCGAGTATCTCGGCCATGGCACCAAGCAGTTCAAGCGCAACCCGGTCACATTCACGCCAATAGTTGAGCACGTTTCGCTTAAAGTGCTTTGGCCTTCGCGGCCACTTGTTCGGACCATACAAATCACAAGCCGCACATACTGGATCGGCGACCTCAATCTCCTGGTGAAGTTTGTAACCTTCATAACTGTCAGCGGCCGTACCGCCGCTATTTGGGCTGAAAAATCCCTGGGGGATGTATCCCCGATAGTTTTCCTGGCTGATCTGATCTTCGATCTTTAGGTCCGACGGCAACTCAAAATAATCAACCACGGTACTGCGTATTTGCGAAATTACTTCTGACGATATGCCATGGCCTGCAACATACATGAAACCAATATCATGACAGGCATTCTCGATCGAATGAATAACGTCAGCCGTGCCGCACATATCAATGAGCGGGATACCACGCATATCAGCGGTTGCTTCCTGCTGTAGACGCTGACAGCAGCTTCACTGCAAGCGTACTCCCTGACGAATCAACTCGGCCTGCAGCAACTCAATATTGAGATCCGAAAATGCCTGGCCATGCTTAAGGGAAATCGCCGCCGCCACGCCTGCGCCCTGACCCGTCACAGTACAGCACATCATGTTGCGAGTGGCAGCGTGACTATCTTTGTCGCCGCCAGTTGCACGGCCTGCTACCAAGAGATTATCTACACCCTTGACGACCAGCGTTCGAAACGGCAGGTGAAAATAGCGTCCTGTGGTTGGCAAAATCAAAACGCCGTAACCATCGATGAATTCTGGAAATATTCCAACACTGTCATCGAATCGAGCCTGATTTCGAACGTCCTCCGATCGCATGTTGTAAACAGCATCAATTTTTCGAGTGTCTCTTATGCCCAGAGTCATGCCGAAGTTTCGTAACCGGGCGTTTTCGCAACCGGGATTGAATCGACGCATCGCCTCTACAGCATGCATGGCTTGTTTCCGCCCCTCGATCTCGAAGCGGGTAAGGTCGTCAGGGTTGGTACCATCGCAGCCCGCCAGGTGCACGAGATTCAGGTAAGTCAGGTCGCCCGTGTCGTAAATTGCACCCCAGGTCCCGGCGATTGTGTCAAGATTCGCGGGAATCAGCCCAGACTCTCTCGCTTGTTTAAACGGCTTGCGCAAGAACGGCGAAAACATATCGTCTTCTTTGCCAGATGTTTCGATTGTCCAATCACCGCTTTCCCAGTCTTTGTATGTTTGCGGATCCGCCTTGATGTGCTCAATAAACTTATTTTTATCGACGCCCGTCATCGAAAACATGACGGACGCCGCCATCATTTCTTCTACTGGCGTCTTAACCGTCGGCGCACCGGCACGAAAAGCAATATCCGCATCACCGGTCGCGTCAACGACCCTACGAGCCAGTATCGCCTCTCTCCCTGCCTTGCTTTCGGTAATGACCCCTATAATCTTGTTGCCTTCCATAATCGGCGCGACGCACAGACGATGCAACATTGGAGTGATACCGGCGTCTTCGACAAACGAGTCGGCGACCCATTTAAACGCTTCCGCATCGAGGGCATGGCTGTCCGATTGCGGTTCCGGTGTGGCGGCGCCCATCGATTTGGCGCGCTCTTCAAATTCGATGCCGATACCTTCGGAATCAACGGTGTTTTCGTGCCGATACCAGGCGAATCCCTCCACCCCAACCGCCGTAATATTTCCACCGAAGCATCCGAACCGCTCCAGCAAACTGACGGAAACGCCAGCACGCGCGGCAGCGATAGCGGCTGCCAGCCCGCCGGGACCCGAGCCAACGACCAGGACGTCGGTCTCGTGGACGACATCGATTTCGCGAGGTTGCTCTTGTATTTTCAGCAAGCTCTTGTCCGGGCGTGTTGTCCAAAACTCATTTTCTCACCTTACTAAAGAAGTCGTCTGCCAGTTCTGAATAATCGGCGATAATCATGTCCGATAGCGCCGCATGCTTGTCGATATTGCTTCTGCCCTGGGTAATCGCCACCACTTGCATCCCCGCGCTTCGTGCAGCCTGCAGGCCGGGGATAGAGTCCTCAAACACGAGGCACTCGTCCGGTCTTACCTGCATGAGCTCGGCTGCTTCCAGAAATCCGTCCGGCGCCGGTTTGTGTTCGAGGCAATCCTCTGCACCAACATAAAAATGCACGAATTCTACAATATCCATCCTGCGGATTGTCTCCTCTATCGACTTGCGATGACTGGACGACACAATCGCAGTCTGCATATGCTCGCTTGCAGCGATCACCGATTCTCTGGCTTTTCTGATCACTTTCGGCAGTTTGTTCACCAGCATGCGGTGATAAATTTCGTTCAGCCGATCTGGAATGCCGGGCACCACGTTCAGCGCAGGGTAATGTCGGACGATTTCGTTGCCAATGAGGGTCCAGCTAACGCCGTCAAATGTCGAGCAATCCATGTCGAAATTATCGATACCGTTTTCAACGCAAAGCTCACTAACAGCCTTGGCGGTAAGAATTTCACTGTCCACCAAGGTGCCATCCATGTCGAAGATAACGGCAGAAATATTCCTGAAGCCAGTCATGGCGGACAGCTTACCCTTTGTTTAGTCGCATTGGGCACTGTTCGCGTCGCGCCGACAAAAATTCGACATTGCAGATTAAAGCTTGGACATCTACTATTTCCGCATCACATTTCCTACGAGCAGCAAGTGATGAGCGATGATTCACAGCGTGTTCTGGTCACAGCTGGCGGCGCCGGAATCGGAAAAGCCATAGCTCAAGCATTCCTCCAATCTGGCGCACGTGTGCACATTGCAGACGTGGATAGCGATTCGGTCAGCGCGTTAGTCAAAGCGAATGCTGGCATCGGCGGCACAGTCGCCGATGTCACGAATGAAAGTGATGTCGCGCGAGCAGTTGGCGACGCGCGGCAGCATCTGGGAGGAGACGTCAACGTTCTCGTAAACTGTGCCGGCATCGGCGGCCCCGCGGCGTTCGTAGAAAACCTCAATTACGATGACTGGCGGCGTTGCATCGCCGTGAATCTCGACGGTACCTTTTTATGTACGCGCGCCGTTATCGCCGCAATGAAATCGGCCGGCAGCGGTTCAATAGTCAACATCTCGTCGACCGCAGGCTTATACGGCTACCCACTCCGGTCTGCCTATGCCTCTGCCAAGTGGGGAATAATAGGCTTCACCAAGTCGATGGCGATGGAGGCGGGCCCGAGCGGAGTCAGGGTAAACGCGATATGTCCCGGCTCCATTGATGGCGACCGAATGGATGCCGTTATCGCTAATGAGGCCCGTGCCAAGGGTATTTCTGAAGAAATTATTCGCGAGCGCTATCGTAATACTTGTTCAATGCGCACGTTCATCGATGCCAGCGATATAGCCGACATGGCGGTATTTCTTGCATCCGCAGCAGCTAGTCGAGTGACTGGTCAGGCCATTTGTGTAGACGGGCACATCGAAAACCCGGGCAGCCTGGACGAATAGCGAGACTTGAGAAGTGGCAATACGATGACGATCAAGACAACCTGTATTGGTGCTTACCCCAAGCCCGGTTTCGTCCACGATGGTAACTGGAGTGAATCCGAACAATCGGGTGGCAATACCGACACCCGGAAATTTAGTTACGTAAGCGCTAGCACGGCGTCGAGTTCGCTTGAGTTACTGGACCGTGCGACCAAAGAAGCTATCGAAGATCAGCTTGCATGCGGCATCGACATACCGACAGATGGAGAACAAAGGCGCGAGAATTATATTCATTACCACTGCCGGCATTTCAAGGGTATCGATTTCGAAAATCTGACCAATAAAGTGCATCGCAACGGCGCAGCAGTGGCGGACCTGCCCTCAATCACCGGAAAAATCGAGCCCAACGGCGAGCACTTTCTTGACCGTGACTACAAGATTGCTCAAGGCTATTCGGACGAGCCGGTAAAAATAACGCTACCCGGACCAATCACGATCATGGACACGACCGCCGACATTTTTTATAAGAATGATCGACAGCTGGCGTTCGATCTCGCCGACGGGCTCAATTATGAGATTCGTGCGCTGGCGGATGCCGGTTGCAAGAATATCCAGGTCGATGAACCACTGTTCGCACGCAATGTTGAGGCGGCACTGGACTTTGGCATCGAATGCCTCGAGCGTTGTTTCGATGGAGTCCCAGGTGATGTCCAGAGAATTATGCACATGTGCTGCGGATACCCGGGACATCTGGATGACAATGACTATCAGAAAGCCGACCCTGGGGCCTACTTGTTGCTTGCGCGGGCACTGGATGATTCATGTGTTGATCAGATATCAATTGAGGATGCACATCGCCACAATGACCTGGAGTTACTTGAGCAGTTTGCGAAATCAACGGTCATTTTCGGCAGCATCGCCATTGCGGAAAGTCGGGTCGAGTCGGTGGGCGAAATTTCGCAACGATTACGAGCTGCGCTGGAACATATTGACGCAGACCGTCTGATCGCAGCACCGGATTGCGGTTTGACGATGCTTGGACGAGAGTTGGCGACGAAGAAATTGAGAGTAATGGTGCAAGCAGCCGGAGAAGTATGATGGCTATGTCAAAGGCCGCCAGATCCGAACATTACGACTATGTGATTGTCGGCGCGGGGTCGGCTGGCTGCGTGCTGGCAAACAGGTTGACCGAAGACCCGGACACATCCGTACTGTTGCTTGAAGCAGGCGGCAGGGATCCCTTTTGGGAATGGAAAATACGCATGCCGGCGGCGCTTGCGTATCCAATGAACGGCACTCGCTACAACTGGGACTATCACACAGAACCGGAACCGCATCTCGACGGAAGAATCATGCATTGTCCACGCGGCAGGGTTTTGGGCGGCTCCTCATCGATTAATGGCATGGTCTATATCCGCGGTAATGCGCTCGACTACGATCGCTGGGCCAAAGAAGATTCGTCATTGTCGGACTGGGACTATCGTCATTGCCTGCCCTACTTCATAAAATCCGAAACGAGGGAAGGTGGTGGCAACGACTACCACGGTGATTCCGGTCCGCAACAAGTCGCGCTGGGGCGAGGAAAAAATCCGTTGTTCGGCGCTTTCACCAAAGCGGCACAGGAAGCCGGCTATCCGTACACAGAGGATATGAATGGCTATCAGCAGGAAGGCTTCGGTCCTATGGATCGAACTACCGGTGGTGGTCTGCGCAACTCGACCTCAGTGGGCTATCTGCGACCGGTGATGCGGCGGCGAAACCTGACTGTTCTCACGCGGGCTTATGCACGGCGCCTTATTCAGGACGGGCAGCAAATTGGCGGTCTGGAATTCACGCGCCGCCGGCGCGCCCATAAGGTTTTCGCGAATCGCGAAGTCATACTGGCGGGAGGCCCGATAAATAATCCGAAACTATTGATGCTGTCGGGTATCGGCAATGCGGATCACATCAGGGAAGCCGGCATTTCGTCTACCCACCATTTGCCGGGTGTCGGAGAAAATTTACAGGACCATCTTGAGATCTATCTACAGATGGAATGTTTGCCACCGGTATCGATTTACAAGTATTACAACCTCCTCGGAAAAGCATACGTCGGTGCACGCTGGATGTTTACGCGGACCGGGCTTGGCGCCAGTAACCAGTTCGAAGCTGGTGGATTTATTCGTAGCCGTACCGGAATTGAGCATCCCAATCTTCAATATCACTTTTTTCCGATGGCAATACGCTATGACGGCAAGAGTCCGAACGACGCGCACGGTTTTCAGGCGCACGTTGGATCGATGCGTTCACAGAGCAGAGGCTGGGTCCGGTTACGATCATCAAATCCGGATGACGCACCCAGGATATGCTTTAACTACATGTCAAAGAAAGAGGACTGGGAAGAATTCAGGGCAGCGGTACGTCTTACGCGGGAAATTTTTGAGCAGCCCGCTTTTGCGCCCTATCGGGGAGTCGAATTGTCGCCGGGCCCGGCAGTACAAAGTGACGCAGATATCGATACCTATCTTCGTGGCGCCGTTGAGTCTGCCTATCACCCGTCGTGTACCTGCAAGATGGGTAGCGATGAAATGTCTGTCGTCGATGGAGACTGCAAAGTTCGCGGCTTGCAGGGTTTGCGGATCGCCGACTCATCCATCATGCCGTCCATTGTCAGTGGCAACCTGAATGCACCAACGATAATGCTGGCTGAAAAATCCGCCGATATCATTGCCGGAAAGAAGGCGCTGGCACCCAGCGACGCGCCGGTTTACGTGGCGAAAGATTATCGTGACAAGCAGCGTTAACTGGCGGTAATCTCGTTCGTCATTGGTGACGTCGGAGCAGATAATGGACACAGAGCAGCTGATAGTTCCCGACTTCGACACCTATCCGATTTCGCATGCCTTGGTTGGCGCCAAAGCGATTGTCGGCGGTGTAGAAGTTTGCTGGGACGACGGTCTCGAATGCCGACTGCCCGATCTGTGGCTGCAGGACGGGCGTTTCGAGCCCACCTGGTTCGATGGCGAAGCGGTACTTGCGGGGCAGCAGTCAAAGCATGGGTAGAGGCGATCCATGTTTCGGGCATCGGTTTATTGAACGACCTGCCGGCCGATCCGCAAATGATTCCCGTAATTCCCGAGATAATCGGACCGATTCGACCGTCAAACTTCGGCCAGGTATTTGAGGTGATCAATCGTCCGGATGCGAATACAAATGCGTACACAGAAATCGCGCTTGCGGCTCACAGCGACCTCGCTACGCGGGAGTACGTCCCGGGACTGCAATTTCTGTTTTGTGTCAGTAACGACGCGACCGGGGGCGACAGCATTCTTGCAGACGGATTTTCCATCGCCAGACAATTACAGCAGGAATCTGCGAAGTTCTATGAGGTGCTGTCCACAGTCAAAATTCCCTTCGGTACGAAAGACAAAAACAACGATCATCGTTTCATCGCGCCCGTTCTTGAGCATGACCATTCTGGCGAGCTCTCGACCATCCGCTACACCTATTGGTTGCGGTCGCCAATGAACGGCGACTTCGACACGATTACGACATTTTATGCCGCCTTTCGCCGCTTCCAGGAGATCGCGAACGACCCTTCGAATCAAATCAGCTTTCGATTGCAGCCCGGCCAAATGATGGCGTTTGACAACCGGCGTATTTTTCACGGTCGCGCTGCCTTTGATCCTGCATCGGGCGAGCGATATTTGCGCGGCTGTTACGGCGAAAGAGAGGAACTGGAATCGTGTCTGAGAATCCTGTATCGCAGGGAACGGCAGCAAGTAAAATAATGAAAAATATCAATGATATACGAATTGCGGTAATTGGCGCAGGCGTTATTGGAGCCGGCTGGGCGGCACGCTTTTCTGAAAACGGCTGCAACGTCGCGGTCTTCGACCCGGCGCCCGAGGCGCAACAAAAACTCGATGTCGTGCTCGATAATGCAGAACATGCCTATTCGAAGTTGACCATGGCGCCGCGGGCAAACAAAGGCGAGGTTTGTCTTGTTACCGCGCTCGACGAAGCCGTACGCGACGCCGCATTCATAGTCGAAGCTGTCCCTGAAGATTTGTCTCTAAAGAAAAGCATCTACGCAGAAGTAGAGAAAATCGCACCGCCCGCTGCAATTATTGCCTCATCGACATCCGGCCTTCTGCCAAGTGATTTGCAACGGGACATGACTCACCCGGAACGATTGCTGGTTGGGCATCCCTTTAACCCCGTCTACCTGTTACCCATGGTCGAACTGGTCGGCGGGAAAGACACTGACGTTGCGGTCATTAAGCACGCAAGTGAGATTTATTCCGCTCTCGGCATGCGCCCTCTCCATTTGAAAAAGGAGATTGAGGCGTTCGTGGCAGACCGCCTGATGGAAGCCGTCTGGCGGGAATCGCTGTGGTTGGTAAAAGACGGCATAGCGACCACCGAGGAAGTCGATGACGCAATTCGATTCGGCTTCGGTTTGCGCTGGGCGCAAATGGGATTGTTTGAGACCTTCAGGCTCGCGGGTGGCGAGGCCGGCATGCGTCATTTCCTGTCACAGTTCGGCCCCTGTTTGCAGTGGCCCTGGACCAAACTGACGGACGTTCCCGAGCTTACCGAGGAGCTGGTTGAACTGATTGCGTCCCAATCCGATGCGCAGTCCGGGCACTATTCAATTCGTGAACTGGAACGAATACGTGATGACAACCTGGTCGCGATATTGCAGGCGCTCAAGGCGAATGACTGGGGAGCTGGCAAGACGCTCGCGGAATATGAGAAAAAGCAGTTTGACGCCGGTGCATTGAAGTCGAGCGTGGTTGATTTATCGAAGCCTGTTCGCACCCTGGAACGGCAGATTCCGGCAGATTGGACCGACTACAACAACCACATGAACGAGAGTCGCTATTTACAATGTTTTGCAGACGCCTCTGACGCACTAATGCGCATGATTGGCGTTGACGCAGACTACATCGCAGACAGCGGTTCCTATTTCACCGTCGAAACCCATATTCGACATTTGGATGAAGTGGCTGCGTTGCAATCTGTTTATGCCACGACCCAGGTTGTCAGCGCAAAAGGCAAGAAGTTGCACCTTTTTCATCGCTTATTCCACGTTGACGGTCGATTGCTTGCAACGGGCGAGCATATGCTGATCCATGTCAGTCTGCAGACGCGCAGCGCGTCAAACCCGACAGCGGCCGTGATCGAAAAAGCCGCAGAGATAGCGGCGGCGCACAAACATTTGGATCCACCCGAGGGTATCGGTCGGGCCGTAGGTCAATCGTTAAGATGAGGAGAGTCTGTTGTCTATCTTAAGAACAATCTTTTTATTGTCCCTTGTCGTCGCGAGTAGCATGGAGCATGTGCTGGCCGACGAGGAGTCTCTGCAAACTATCGCATTCGGGTCTTGCGTGGACCAGGATCATCCGCAGCCCATTTGGGCGGCCATCAACGCCGAATCGCCCGACTTGTTTATCTTTCTCGGTGACAATATCTACGGTGATACCGAGGACATGGATGTCATGCGGGGCAAATACCAGAAACTGGCAAGCAACCCCGGCTTCGCGGAATTGCGGGAAAATACGCCGGCAATCGCAATTTGGGACGACCACGATTTTGGTGAAGACAATGCCGGCGTGGAATATCCAATGAAGGAGGAATCACGACAGATCATGCTCGACTTCTGGGCCGAGCCAACAGACTCTGTGCGCCGCATGCGTGACGACGGCATTTATACCGCGTATCAATACGGTCCTGGAGGCCGGCGAGTCCAGATTATCCTGCTGGACCTGCGCTGGAATCGCACCTCCCTGCAAAAAGTAAATCTTGGCCATTACAATCCGGGTCGCATCGCGAAAGACATGGGCCCCTACGTGGCAATTGAAGATTCGGATGCTGTTTTACTGGGTGAGAAACAGTGGCGCTGGCTTGAAGCACAACTGGGCGAGCCTGCCGATATCCGAATAATCGGCAGCAGTATTCAGCTTTTGCCGGAATTCAGCGGCTGGGAATCCTGGGCCAACTTCCCCAAGGAACGACAGCGATTTCTCTCGCTATTGCGCAAGCTGGAAACCGAGGGGGTTTTCATAATTAGTGGCGACACCCATTGGTCCGAACTTAGCCGGGTAGAAAATACCCTCGATTATTCTCTCTGGGAAATCACATCAAGCGGCCTGACCGAAGAATGGAAAAAAGTCAGCCCGAACATTCACCGGGTTGGTAATCCATACGCCGAGGCGAACTACGGATTGATCGAAATCGACTGGGGTGGAGATGAACCGTCGATCACACTGAGCATAAAGGACGTATCAGGAACTACAAAAATGCGGCAACAAATTGTCCTGACTGACCTCAAAAAGTAACCACTGAATGAGACGCGCGCTCGCCCCTGTTGCGACACTACTCATCGGTGCTTCGATTCTGCTGACCGGACAGGGTCTGCAGGGTACCTTGCTGCCCGTCAGGGCGTCGCTGGAAGGATTCTCTACGCTGTTAATCGGCGTCATCGGTGCCGCCTATTTCCTCGGGTTTACGTTTGGCTGCCTCAAGGGCGGCGAGCTGGTACAACGCGTCGGCCATGTACGCGTGTTTGCGGCCATGACGGCGCTCGCGTCAGCAACACCGTTGTTACACGGCCTGATATTGAGTCCGTGGATCTGGAGCATGTTGCGATTGATTACAGGATTTTGTTTTGCTGTTTTGTATGTGGTCATCGAAAGCTGGCTTAACGAACGCTCCACTAACGAAAACCGCGGCGCGATATTCTCCACTTATGTCTTTATAACAATGACGGTACTTGGCGCCGGGCAGATGATGGTCCTGCTGTACGACCCGCGAGAAATGTATCTGTTTGCCATTGCATCGGTCCTCGTATCACTGGCCGCTATTCCGGTCGTATTGTCGGTGTCGCCGTCGCCGGAGTTACCGCTGTCGGTTGAAATCAATCTGCCAAGACTGTTTCAGATTTCGCGGTCAGGCACGATTGGCTGCCTCGCCACGGGATTTTCAAACGGCGCGTTCTGGTCGCTTGCCGCTGTTTTTACCGCTGCGTTCTCAGCTGATATTTCACTCGCTGCCTGGTTCATGACCTCGACCGTCATCGGAGGCGCGCTGGCACAATGGCCGCTGGGATATTTGTCCGACAAGATCGGGCGTCGCAAAGTTCTCGCCGCTGCGGCATTGGCGGGCACAGTCGTCAGCGTATTTATAGTGCTTACGATTGATGATATGTCTTTCATCGGCATAAATTTGCTTGGCGCCGCCTGGGGCGCTGCGGCGTTTCCCATGTATACGATATCGGTTGCCCATGCCAATGATTATGCCGACCCAAGTGAGTATGTAATGGTGTCCGGCGGACTTCTTCTCATGTACGGCATCGGCGCCATCCTCGGTCCGTTCGCAGCATCGGCGGTAATGACACTTTTTGGCGCGACGGGCCTGTACTTGTTTACAGGCCTGGTGCAAGCGCTACTCGTGATATACACAATCCAGCGCATATTCCGTCGTACAAGCTCACCAACCGATCAACACATCGCATTCGGCGACGCACTTGCGACGGCGCATACGGCCTCCCAGGTATACGAAGAAGAAATTCACCACCAAGCGGACGACTGAATAATTCCGGTACGTTTTTTAGGCCTGTCGTTCGATACTGGGCGAGTGCCCGTAGTATTCCTTGTAGCTTTTGCTGAAGTGAGAACTGGACACGAAGCCGGTTGACGCGGATATCTCGACGAGACTCATGCTGGTCTGGCGCAGGAGTTGCCGTGCCCGCTGCAATCTTGTCCGCAGATAATAGCGGGACGGCGTGCACAGCAAGTAACGTTGAAACAGCCTTTGCAATTGTCGTCTCGAGAGATCGACATAGGACGCCAGCTCTTCCTGGCTGATGGGCTCTTTGATGTTTGCCTCCATTAATTCAGCCGCAATAACCAGCTTTTCTGATTGATGGCCAATGACATGCTGCAGCGGGATTCGCTGCTCGTCATCCGCTCGTCGGATTCTTTCGTAAATGAATTGTTCCGCGACGCCGATACTGATCTCCGTCCCACACTGCGCCTTGATGAAATGCAGCATCATATCGACCGGAGTAGTGCCGCCTGAGCTGGTGTAGCGGTTTCTGTCAATCGTGAATACGTTTCGACTCACTGCAATGCCAGGGAACATATCTGTCAGGACCGCCATGTTCTCCCAGTGGATACTGCAGCGGTAGCCGTCAAGCAGGCCGGCTTCTGCCAATACATAGCTGCCCGTACATACGGCACCAAGGCTGATTCTTTTTTGAGCCGCGGATCGCAGCCACTTTGATAACGGCCTGCTTATATTCTTCTCGATCCGCCGGCCACCACACACGATTATGCAGTCAACGTCACGCAGCGCGCTGGCGCTGCCAATGCCGCAATCAACATTGATGCTAAGACCATCGCTGGCCATGACGGCCTCGCCACTTTCAGAAATGGTCTTC
>Ga0209987_10000886_pt1 | contig 16004 bp, 14 predicted proteins | sample N074metaG_FD_182134 | JGI IMG/M metagenome (GOLD analysis project Ga0209987, IMG submission 182134) | Deep subsurface microbial communities from Kermadec Trench to uncover new lineages of life (NeLLi) - N074 metaG (SPAdes) (version 2) | ecosystem: Environmental > Aquatic > Marine > Ocean trench... | reverse complement strand
CAGCGGATCTACCTTGACATCGGATATGGCGAGGAGATCCTGGCCTCCGATATCTCCAGCTTTGACCTGACTTTTTACGACAGTGCCGGAAACACGACGGTGACGGAAAGTGAAATCGTCCGAGTCCGGGCGGAGCTGGTGGCCGAATCAGCAGCAGTCAATCTGGAGTCCGGGAAAGTTCAAACCATGACTTTGGGGTCGTCCGTGATGCTGCGAAGTAAAGTGTTTCGGATGTTTTAGGCGGAGGATTGCCATAGATGATATCCAAGGGTCCGGCCAAACCGATATTCCGTAAAGTTCTTGTCGAAGAGGATCGGGGCAGTGCTCTTCTTGCTGTCTTGATGGTCTCGATGCTGCTGGCCGTCCTGGCACTTTCCATGTCTTCGAACATCATGACCGACTTTTCCATGAGCCATGATCTGGAGAGCCAGAAGAGAGCCCTGCAAACCGCTGATTCCGGAAACAACGTGCTGAAAAACAACCTGCCGGGGCTCGATCTGAGCGCGACGCTGCAGGCTACCACCGTGGTTCCCCGTTATATCAACTATCCCGAGCCCACTCCGGGAACCGACGCAGACAACTACTTCCAACGGAATCCGCTGGCCCCTCTGGAAGCGATGAATGTGGATTTCGAAAACCTTCCCAGCCCTATCGGAACTCGAAACGCCACAGGACTTCTAACGCCCGCGGGTGGCGTCTCACTGGGTTCCGGTGCTCGATATTTCGCCAAGATCACCGATAACGATGACGGAGACGGAGACTTGACCACCGATGTTGATGGAATTGTTATTCTTCGAACCCTGGCCATCCAGCGACTGGGAGCGGGTCAGATGAGTACCTACGGCGGAACGGTCAAGAACTCGGTCAGCATCGTCGAAACCATGATCGAACGTGAGCAGACCTTTGAGTTCAAGGCCGGCCTGACCCTTTACGGCCCCTGCGCTCAGCCGGCCCAGGGAGGCTCACTGTTAGTTGGGAATTCGTTCAATGTGGATGGCTATGACCATCCTGACATGACCCTGTCTGACCTGACGGGAGGTACCCACTCCCACGTAATAGGTGGCGATTCAGCCGGGATCAACGCCGTCTACGATGATTCCGGCGCCGGCGATGGCAATGGGGCCTTCGAGACTGCATCTACGATGATTTGGCTGCCAACCAAAGGGACCATCGTAGGCGACAGTTCGGACTTCGGCGCCACCCCCTCTCTACAGGACGGCACCCAAGCCATAAGAGACGATCCCAATCCGGATGCCACCAATCTATTCGATGCCACTTACCTCATGAATCTCATCGATGGCATCAGTGCCTTTGCCGACACCACCATCCCTGACGGGAGCAGCCACAGTGGCGACATGGGCGATGATGATCATCCAGAGATCACCTACTGTCCTGGGGACTGTACGATTAACGGCGGTAGCGGTGCGGGTATGCTCCTTGTTCAGGGGAGGCTGGACCTGACCGGCAATTTTGACTATCGCGGATTGATCCTGGTGGTCGGGGACGGCGAGTTCGACGAGTCTGGCACCGTGGACATCCTGGGTGGGATATTCGTGGCCAAGACCATTGATAATTTGGACGGCACCTGGAGTTACGGGGAGCCTCGTTTCACCTTGGGCGGGAACAGCAGCCTGTATTATCAATCCAGTGGAATCCGCCTGGCTTACGGGGTGATCCCCATGAAGCAGCTGGGTTGGCGCCAGATCAGCTCCGAGATCGAGCCGGCATTTTGAGTCTAGAGCACTCCCCCTGCGATGGAGGGGACAATGCTGATGGTGTCCTTATCCTGGATGGCCGTCTCCTCGCGATCCAGGTAGCGAATGTCTTCGTCGTTGACATAGATATTCACGAAATTTCTTAATTTCCCCTCTTCATCAAACAGGTGTTTCTTCAGATCTCCATACTGCTCAGCTAAATTCCTCAAAACTTCTCCGACCGTACTTCCTTCCAGTTCCAGAGATTCTTGATCACCGGTGAAGGGTCTCAAAGGAGTGGGAATAAAGATCGTTGCTGACATCGTGTGCCTCCTGTGTATCTTTGGATGATTGTCAATTTAGCTTACAAGAGTTCCATCTTCTCTGCATCGAAAGCAGAGCGATCGTCTCTGAGTTTCCAGTTGTGAATTTCCCCTGCCTGACCCTTGTTGACGGAAACGATCACATAGGAATACCAGGGCCAAGCATGGTCTTGATCGTAGTTTGAGGGTTGAGCGGGGACATCCGGATGGCTGTGGAAAAAACCTACGATAGCACGATCCGTGCCTTTGAGTTTCTTCTCCAGCTCATTGAGTAAATCCGGAGTAATGAGATATCGATTGGCCGGACTGTCGGTGCGTTGATTCTCTGCGGGAATGAGCTCGGTGACCGTCTTGACGCCATTTTCAATGGATCCCACCATCACCCCACAACATTCGTGAGGATAGGTCTTCTGGGCAATTTGTTTGATCTCCTCAATATCCGCTGATTTCAGCCGGATCATAGTGTGTTCCAAAACTCTTCGGAAAGATATTTATCGCCACCGTCCGGGAACATGGTGACAATGGTTCCCCGATCAATGTTTTTTGCCACCTGCAGGGCCGCCACCATGGCCGCACCTGAGGAAAGGCCGGCAAAAAGGCCTTCTTCGCGAGCCAGCCGGATGACCATCTGCTGTGATTCTTCCGTGGATATTCCCAGATTTTCATCCGCCACATTCGGATCATAGATTCTGGGAACGATGGAAGTAGACATATGTTTGAGACCTTCCAACCCGTGAAACGGGGAATCGGGCATAAAGGAAATGCCCTTGATTTCGGGATTGAACTCCTTCAATCGCCGAGTTGTTCCCACGAATGTCCCACTGGTTCCCAGGCCCGCCACGAAATGGGTGATCTGCTGGTGGGTTTCCTCATAGATCTCCGGTGCCGTGCTATTGTAGTGAGCTTCCCAGTTGGCATCATTGCTGTACTGGTCCGGGTAAAAATATTTCTGGGGAGACTTCTCGTAAATCTCCCGAATGGCCAGTATTGAACCATCGGATCCCTGCAGGGGGTCGGTGAACAATAATTCCGCCCCGTAGGCTTTCAGGATCTTCTTTCGCTCCACACTGGCATTAGCCGGCATGGCCAGTAAAATCTTATATCCTTTTGCTGCAGCGATCAAAGCATAGGCGATGCCGGTATTGCCGCTGGTGGAATCGACAATGACCTTCTCCGGGGTCAGTTCTCCTGTTTCCTCTGCTTTGCGGATCATGTTGTAGGCGGGACGATCCTTGACCGAGCCCCCCGGATTAAACCATTCCAGCTTGGCGAAGATACGAATCTTCTCAGAATGGAAGATTTTTTGAATTTCCACCAGAGGGGTATTGCCAATTCGTGCCAGAAGTTCCTGGCATGGAAGCTTTGTCAGCTCAGCCATGGGTGGTCTCCACGATGAGCCGGGTCTGCAAGCTGCCAGCACTCGCGGGCAAAGGAGTCAGAAGTTGCCGCCAGAGCGGCGACTTCTCCTACAATGGTGACCACAGGCGGCTCCAGCTTGTCCCGTTCAACCAAGGCCGCAATCGACTGCAGAGATCCGGTGCTCAGCCGTTGCTTTTGGGTTGTGGCCCATTCCACGCAAGCAGCAGGTGTGGCGGGATCTTTCCCGGCTATCATGAGTGACTCGCAGAATTCGGCCAAGTTTGAACGGCCCATCAGAATGACAATGGTATCGATCGAGGCCAGAGCGGAATAGTCCAGAGGGTCTCCTTCCCCATTGCTGTGGCCCGTGACCACTACGAAGTGGCGACTCTTTTGGCGATAGGTCACCGGAATTCCAACCGATGCCGCTGCAGCCAAAGCGCTACTGACGCCAGGCACGACGACGCAGTGTACCCCGGCCTTCTGACAAGCATTCTGCTCTTCACCCCCTCGGCCAAAAACGAAAGGATCTCCGCCTTTCAAACGAACGACTAATTTTCCTTGCAGGGCTCGATCGATGAGCATTCGATTGATTTGTTCCTGAGCAATCGAGGGCCTGCCGGGTTTCTTGCCCACATGAATCAACTCAGCTGTGCGACGGCACTGCAATAACAGCTCCCGTGGGATCAGGCGGTCGTAAACGACCACTCCTGCTCGACGCAACAGCTCCAGTCCCTTGACGGTGATCAAATCGGGATCGCCCGGACCGGCGCCCACCAGATAAACGGTTCCCGTACTCCTTTCCATAATATTTACTCCTGTGCACTCCGGCCGTGAGCAGCCAGCTCAGCGATGATGGAGGTCATCTCCTCATCTGAGCCGATAGCCTGATCGAAGACCACCTGTTGCCCTGCCCGGGTTGCCTGGGCCGGAAATAGAGTCCCCACCACATTCTCCATGCCCAGACGTCTGGGGAGGTCTTGCAGGACGTGATAACTGCTTCCCATAAAGAAAGGGAAAACCACAGTCTGGGGCCGCGAAAGCGCCCGGAAGACCTCTTCCAGCTGGGGCGGTTCATCGAGAAACGCCAGATGGATTTCGGAACAGACTCCGAATTTTCTCAATTCTTCCACCAAGGCCCGTGTGCTGGCACTGCTCAAGGCATGACGCCGTGTACCGTGACCGACCACGATGAGAGCCGTCTGCTCTGCACTCAGATGGAACTGCTGCATAAGTTGTCTCACTCTTTGATCCACCAAGGGGGGAATCCTGGGATGGCTTCCCACTGCCTCCGTGAAGCGCACACGCATCTGCGGGTACCGTTGATTCAAGGACAGTTCCCGGGGCAGCACGGTTCTCGCATAATAACCGTCCGCGGCAAAAAAGGGAACGACCGTGACCTCATCAACTGAGAGAGAGTCGAGAACTTCACCGAAAGAGGGTGTCCCCTGTCTAAAAGTGGCCTTGACTGTTCCCCAACCATACTCTTCTTGGAGCCTGCGGGCATGCTCCTGAACCACGGCATTGGCAACAGGCTCGCGTCTGGACCCATGAGCAGCCAGGATCACCGTACCTTGCTCTGGGTCTATCGGCATGGGAGAGGACTCGGTTGGGTTAGGTGTGCAATCCGCATTCCGTCTTTTCCGTCCCTGCCCATCTTCCCTCTCGGGAATAGCGATCTGCCGATAATCCGGGGACCGCACGAGTGCAATGTGTGCAACCGACACTGGGATAGCCTTTGTCATGCAGCTCGTTGTAAGGAACTTGGTGAGACTCGACGAAATCGCGAATGCTTTTCCGGGACCACTTGGCCAAAGGACTGATTTTGAGCACCTGATACTTCCAATTCCATTCCACCACTTGTACCCCGGCTCGGCTGGGAGCTTGACTGCGCCGCACCGCCGTTATCCAAATATCGATGTCCCTCAATGTCTCCCGCATGGGGTCGACCTTGCGCAATTGGCAACACAGGTCAGGGTTCCTTTTCCATAACTGGGGCCCATGCTGAAGCTCCTGTTCTTCAGGGGTCAGCGTGGTACCTCGATTGATGAAATTGAGGTGCGGGTGACGGCTCTTTAACTTGTCGATCAGGCTGTAGGTTTCCGGGAAGAAAAACATCGTGTCCAGGTAAATCACGTCCAAGGGCTTCCGATGAGCAGCATACATTTCAATCAACGCGCAGCCCTCCATTCCAAAACCCGTTGTGAGGACCAGTTTCTGGTGAGAAAATCGCTCTAAGGTCCATTCGATAAGCTGTTCGGTTGAACTTTCCTCTCCGATGGGAAGCTCATCAGGTGGTGACAGAACCGGTAATTGCATAGCTGATCTCCAAAAAAACTAAGACTCTCGCGCCAACTCAAAAAAAAAGGCCCGCAGGAGCAACCCTGCGGGCCTTTCGGATCTCAAAATCGTTTCGGAATTATTCCATACGATGGAGAGCCGTCAGCAGGCATCGCTCCCTGGACACAATATTGCTACAACAACAGATGCAAGCTGTCCGGGGGATGCTGTTCAAACTCATGCTTTCCATCACGGTGGTTACTTTAGAGCAGTCGCGGAGGATTTGTCAACCCCCACTCGGCCTATTCGTATGTAAGTTACTCTAATAATACATTATTCCGGATTTCCGCCTGCAAGTCCAGGCCCCCACCTGCCAAAGAGTGGAAGGGGAACAGTCTATTCTGTGTGGAAGACCAAAATCGAGTAGGATGAGAGCCGCATGACAGAGAGTAATTCGCGATTTTTGAAAGCCTGCCGGGGCGAGGAGGTGGATTGCACGCCGATCTGGTTTATGCGCCAGGCCGGTCGTTATATGCAGGAGTATCTAAAACTGCGGGAGAAACACACTCTCTTGGAGCTCTGTACCCGGCCCGACCTGGCTAAAGAGGTGACCCTGCAGCCGATCCGCCGTTTTGACTTGGATGCGGCGATTGTCTTTGCCGATATTCTGCTACCCCTCAAGAGTATGGGAGTCGGTTTTGATTTTGTGAAGGGTAAAGGACCCGTGATCCACCAGCCTATTCGAAGTCCCGAAGATGTAGAAAAGCTTCATGCCGGTGATCCGGAGGAGGATCTCAAGTGCGTGTTGGAGACCCTCGGGCTTGTGCGCAGCGAGTTGGACCCGAAGATCGCTTTGATCGGGTTCGCTGGAGCCCCTTTTACCGTGGCCAGCTACATGATTGAAGGAGGATACTCCAGGAATTTTCTTCATACCAAGCGCCTCATGTATTCCCACCCGGAGGCCTGGCAAAGCCTTATGGAGACGACTTCGGAAATCATGGCACGCTACCTCACTGCTCAGATCGAGGCCGGAGCTCAGGCTATCCAGCTGTTTGACAGTTGGGTCGGTTGTCTTGAACCGGAGGATTATCGACGCTATGTTCTACCCTATTCCCAGAAAATCTTTGCGCGCCTGAAGCCCTACTCGGTTCCCTTGATTCACTTCGGTACGGGAACGGCCACCCTTCTGGAACTGATGAAGGAGGCGGGAGGGACGGTGATGGGAGTGGATTGGCGGATCAGCTTGAAGGAAGCCCGGAGCCGTTTAGGAAGCAACACTCCCATTCAAGGAAACCTGGACCCCGTGGCCCTGTTTGCACCACCGACTTTTTTGGAAGAGAAAGTAGACCAGGTCCTGGAACAGGCGGACGGGCGTCCTGGCCATATCTTTAACCTGGGACACGGGATCCTGCCTGAAACCCCGGTGGAAAATGTTGAGGCTGTCGTTCGGTGGGTCCATGCCAAGAGCAAAAGATAAAGAAGCTTCCCCGTGATAAACTTCCGAGATGAGACGAGGCACTCTATGAAAAGAACATTAGCCTATCTCTGGTGCGGATTTTTAGTTCTGGCCCTGGCTCAGATTGCCCCCTTCCTTCATGGACAAGAGAGTTGTGCGGCTGTTCTTAGAGAAAAGAAGCTGCCCGTCAAATTCAAAACCCGGGGTTCTCCTCAAAGGGCAAGGTGGGAGCAGGTGGATGAAGTCCTGACGGGTTTAAGTGAAGACCTTCAAGGGATGGCGTGCAAACTTAAATTTGAAGAGATCTTTCGAACCGACAAGGAGGAACTCTACATTCCTCTAACCAACAACTTGGTACGAGTGGTTCCTGAAACCATATTGGAGGGCCTTGCGGTTTTTAACCAGTCGGGGGAGCGCCTCGGTGAATATGACAGCCGGGTCAGTTATCAACGGAGCGGTGGATTGTATGCCACCGATTCCTACACCCTGTACTATTTTCAGTACAAAGATCCTGAAGGGGACGTGGAGTCGAGCGGCAATCACCTGTTGCTCGATGATTATCTAGTACCGTGGAGCGATCTTTCCGAGCGTATCGCCATGAACACCTCAAGCGGGAGTTCGGGGACAGTCCCCTAACTTCCTCTAACTTCCCCTAACTCCCCCTAACTCCCCCCCCCCAATCCCCCCTTGAAACCCAGTCTTGGGGGTGCTAAGCTTCATTATGAAATTGAAATTCGATTTCAATTAGAATCTCAAAGAGAATCTCACCGCGATGAAGTTGACCAGACGCCTGCTACTTTTCCTGACCTTGCTCCCCGTGTTGATCGGCCTGATTCTCCTTTTTGTTCCGGCTCGAAGTCCGGCCAGGGCAGGATCGAGTTTGCCCGACTCCTTGCCCCAGGATTCAGAGCGTATTGAACCTGAAAAGCTTATATTTCTCCTTCAATACCTGGGAACGGATTACGGTGCTGCCGTGGAATCGGGGCAGGTCATCAGCGAATTTGAGTACCAGGAGATGTTGGACTTTAGTCAGCTTTTGTTGGAGGAGTCTCGTCAACTCGGTCCTCCTCAGGAAATCCTCACCGAGCTGGAAAACATTCGTCGATTGATCGAAGAAAAGCGAGAGTGGAGCGAAGTTCGAGGTCTCACCCTGAGCCTTCTTCCCGTGTTTTCCGAGCACTTGAACGTGATCTCCTACCCAGCCGTTGTCCCCAATTTGTCGAGAGGCAAGAGACTCTTTATAGAGAATTGTGCGAAGTGTCATGGTTTGGAGGGCGACGGAAAGGGACCCTCGGCAGCGGAGTTGGATCCTCCTCCCCGCTCTTTTCAGGATTTGCGCATGAATCAGCTGGCTCCTCATCAGCTCTTCAATGCCCTCACTTTCGGCGTGGAGGGTACGGAAATGCCTTCCCACCTGGAGTCGCTCAGTGATCAGGAACGTTGGGATATCGCCTTTTTCATCATGACCCTTCGCAAGGGCTTCAATCCCGTTCCTCCCAGCACTCTTCTCCCGGTAACCTTGAAGAGTCTGGCTGTCCACTCCAACGAAGAACTGCTTGGCCAACTGGCCAACAGTGGAGTCGACGCCCAAGTGGCCTACATTGATTACTATCGAGAAAATCCTCCCGGAGCCTCTTTGCAGGATCTTCTGTTGTTGGCAGCGCAAAAGCTCCATCAGAGCAGCGAAGCCTATGAGCAGGGGAGGGTTGATCTGGCCCTCAAGTTGGCCTTGGATGCCTACCTGGAAGGTGTGGAGCCCATAGAACCTGCACTGGCTCAAGAGGATCGCGGTCTCACCGTGGAGCTGGAAACCCAGTTTGCCCGTTATCGCATGAATCTGAGTAACGGTGCTTCCGTGGAGGCAGTGAATGCTAGTTGTCAATCCGTGATGGAACTGATGAAGCTTGCGGGGCAAACGCTCGGCGATTCGGAGGCTGCCTCGAGTTTTGCCTTTGTGCAATCTTTGGCCATTATTTTGCGAGAAGGCATGGAGGCAGCGCTTCTTTTAGCGGTGATGTTGACTTTTCTAGCAGCCTCTGGTTACCGCGAACTTCAAAAGTACGTTGTGATGGGTGTCGTTGGGGCCATTGTAGTGGGTATCCTCACCTGGTGGGTGATTCAGTTTGCTCTGGGGATCTCTCCTCTTGAGCAGGAAGCTCTCGAGGGGATGACCTCCTTACTGGCTGCCGCGGTCCTGTTTTCGGTGAGTTTCTGGGCGATTCGCCAGGTCGATGTCCGCAATTGGAAGGAATACATTCGACAAAAAGCCGAGCACGCAATGGGGACAGGGAGTGGCCTGGCCCTTGCCTCGGTGGCCTTCCTGGTCGTTTATCGGGAAGCGGTGGAGACGATTCTCTTTTATGAAGCCCTGTGGATGAGAAGCGAAGCCGCCGGAGGCGCCATTGTCATGGGTTTAGTGTTGGGCACCCTTATCTTATTTTCGCTTGTTTTTCTCATGTTCAAGGTAGGTCTCCGCATTCCGCTCCGCCCCTTTTTTGCTATCACCGGAGTCCTTCTGGGGGTGCTGGCCTTCGTTTTTGCGGGTTATGGAGTGCGGGAACTGCAGACCATCGGCTGGATCAAGGAGACCCCACTGGAGTGGATGGTCAGGTTTTCTATTTTGGAAGTCCGGGCCACCCTGGAAACCACCGCTCTCCAGTTGGGTATCTTGCTCTCCTTTCTCATGGGTTGGTTTCAGCTGCGTTGGAGCGGGAAGCTTGAGACCCGCTGACCACAGCCGGCAGACCGGCTGAAATCCCAAATCCCAAATTCCAAATCGCAAAGAAATTCAAACTTCAAAATTCCAAAATTCAAACTTGACCTGGAACCTGGAACGGGCGCGCAGAGCGCTCCGACCCCTTCCGGGTCCTCTTGAAATGCTAAAATAGAGGGGTTATGACAGGGATCTACACCTACTCGGTCACCATTCTAATGGCCGTCGCCGTCTTGGCGGCTATTCTGGTTCTGATGCGTCTTCTTCACAATAGGCGCCTGCAATCGGCGCAGGGCGTGATCCAAAGATTGGGAAATACCGCTCTCAGGGATCTGGGCGAGCAGGCTTTGCCCGACAAGGAGTTGCGTGAACAGGAACTCGTTGCTGCCCGTCCTTCTTTGTTTGGTATTCCTTACGTGGCTTGGATTTCCACTGCTCTTTTCATTCCCGGCGCCTTTTTGATCATTTTCTTTGCAAATTTGATCTACCCATACGATCCTCCAGACACGGGAAGCGAAGCTTGGATCGCTTACCGAGCTCCTGCCGCCTTTCAGGCACAGGGGCGATCATTGGTGCGTCATGAGCTTCTGATTCCGAAGGGAAAACGAATCACCGAATCGGACCGGCTGCTGGTCGAAGAAGCGTTGCGGAATCGGTTCAACGTCCCTCCAGGAGAAGTCCTGGGAACATTGCTCATATTGAGTGTCTTTATCTTCATCCTGCTCTACCACATCAACATTCTCTATCCCACCGGTACGGAAAAGAACAAAAATCTCATCCTGATTTACCTGACCATTCTGATCGTGCTGGTGGGTGCCAAGATTTCGCTGTTTTACGGGATGTTTTCGCCCTTTCTCATTCCTTTGCCATGGGCCGGAATGGTGATCACGGTGTTCGTGAACCGGCGCCTTGTTCCTTTGACGATGCTCACTACCCTGATTTTTGTCTTCCTGCAGGCCCCCTTTGATTTTGGACTTTTTCTGGTTTTACTCTCCGGAGGACTGGTCAGTGGAAGTTGGGTGCGTCAGGCCCGCAGGCGCGATGAACTGATGTACGCATCCCTATTGGTGGGTCTGGTCATGGGTGGGGTATTCTTGTGTCAATCGATTCTCAACGGTCACCAACTTTCCATTGTTCTCCCCGATGCCGTGGCCAGTCTCAGTAACGGTGTTATGGCCGGTTTTCTCACCATGCTCACTCTTCCCGCTTTCGAGCGACTGTTCGATTTCGCCTCCCCGTTTCGTTTAATGGAGCTTCTGGATCTCAACACCCCGGCCCTGAGCGAGCTCTTCCTGAAGGCGCCGGGTACCTATCAGCACACCATGGCAGTGGCAAGTATTGCAGGAAGAGTGGCCAACGAGATTGGTGCAAACGGTCTCCTGGTTCGGGTGGGAGCCTACTATCATGACATCGGTAAGATGTTTAATCCTCTGTATTTTATTGAAAATCAGGTAGGAGATGAAGACCAGCATGATGAACTTGGGCCGGTTGCTTCGGCGGCGGTGATTCGCTCCCATGTGACCCTTGGAATCCGATTGGCTAGACGGATCGGATTGCCCGGGCCCGTTGAGGATTTTATTCCGGAGCACCATGGGACCTCTACCATCGAATTCTTCTACCACAAATCAAAACAGCAACAATCGGAGATCAAGTCAGAACGGGTTTTCAAATATTCCGGGCCCAAACCTCAGAGTAAGGAAACAGCCATTCTCATGATCGTGGATTCCTGTGAGGCCGCCTGTCGAGTGCTCAAGGGCCGCGACGAGAAAGAAGTTCGCAAGCTGGTCAATCGAATTGCTTACGGAAAGTTGGAACAGGGAGAGCTTGACGACTCCGGCCTAACCATCGGAGAATTGCAAAAGATCATTGACCTTCTGACGGATATCTTGCAAAGTGCCGGTCACCAGCGGATCGCTTATCCTTCAGACAAACAGTCAGGGGCTGATGAATCTCGGCAATCCAATTTGCGTATCGTCTCCCAGCGGGGTGGCTCTGATACGGATTCATCCACCTGACTTGAGTTGATTTGTATGATCTGTTGACCCACTCACGATGGGGACTCCTTCTCTGATCAAAATTTTCCAAACCCTCGAGAAGGCCTATCCCTCACCGAGAGGCTGGCCCCATGGGGAATGGCCGCTCAGTGGGGAATTCAGGCCTCGCCGTCTTGAGGTCGTGGTAGGAGCGGTTCTTACCCAGAATGTCAACTGGAAGAACGTGGAAAAGGTCCTGACCCGGATGATCGAGGAGCAGTTGGTGGAAGCCGATCGAATCAAACGTTGTCCTCAGGCTTTTCTGGAGAACACCATTCGTTCAGCAGGATTCTACAGGCAAAAAGCAAAGCGCTTAAAAGGAATCACCCAGTTCATTCTGGCCTATCCGGGTGAATTCTACAGCGAGGTTGGACGCGAGGAGCTTCTCTCCATCCCCGGGATTGGGCCTGAGACGGCCGACTCGATTCTTCTTTATGCCTGCGACCGGCCCCACTTTGTGGTGGACGCCTATACGCGACGTCTCTTTACTCGATACGGCTTTCTGAACCCGAAGGCGAGCTACCAGGAAGTCCAGCAGCTATTCGAATCCCATTTGCCCGCCGATGTTCCTCTCTACAAGCGTTTTCATGCGCTCATCGTCGAGCACGCGAAGCAGGTCTGCAGAAAAACGCCTATTTGTAAGGATTGTGTGTTTCAGGAGGAATGCGAGTACAGACCGGCTGAGCGCTGACCACCTGACCGCAGATGGCAGGCGAGTAGGTAGAGGTTCTCGTTGTGAGGTTGGGTGGGGAGTTCGGTGCCAGCCCCGAGAATTATCCTTTGACTTCAGTGGTTTACACCAGAATTCTGGGCCTGTCCCCAATGAATCGAGATGGATCAAAAGGTTGAGGGGCCGTCTTGTTCCGATGGATGAATTGCTCTGCTGCCAAGCGTCCGATCTCCCAGCTGCTTCCCATTCCGTGGCCGCCCAGTCCGGCGACCCAGAAGAAATTCTCCGCTGCCCGGTCCCAGCCGATCACGAAGGAGCCGTCGGGAACTTTGGTTCGAAAGCACGACCAAACCTCTCTTTGAGTCGCCTCCCGCAGGGCAGGTAGCTCCAACCAGACCACCTCAGCCAAAGATTGGGCAATGTCGGGACTCACGGTTGGCTCCAGGCTTTCGGTTTGTTCCTCATCGCAAATACTGATCAGAAGGCCACCCGATTCGGGCCTAGCATAGAAGTTCTGAGCCAGGTTCCAGACAAAGGGCTGGTCTGGGGTTAGCGAGGGCACTTTATCTAGAACAAACAGATGTCTTTTCAAGGGAGATAGGGGCACCGGGAAGGCCCCAGCCATTTCCGCCACCTGGGGAGCCCAGGCCCCGGCAGCGTTTACCAGGTAGTCGGCTTCGATGGTTCCCCGTGATGTCTCCAGGTGATACGGTCCATCCCCCTTTGCACCAAGCAGTTGACAGTTCAACCACAGCTCGGCCCCGCGAGATCGTGCTCCTTGTAAATAGAACTGAAGGAGGAGAGAGATGTCCATCACCCCGTCCGAGGAGGTCCAAAGGGCTGCCTCAAACTCGTGGCCTTTCAACCACGGGATCTGCCCACAGACCTGCTCGGGTTCCCGAAATTCCGAGACGATGAGGTCCGGCTCGCGAGTCTCTTCCAGCTGATCTTTTTTCCCGAGAAGTAAGGACCCTTTCGGTTCGAAGCCGAGCTCTGTGCGCAGTTGGGAATAGGCCTGGCGGCTGGCTGCGACCACACGGCGAATCTCCCGGTTGGCGGTGGACTGAAGGACCAGAGATGCGTTGCGCCCCGAAGCATGAAAGCCTGGGCACTCCTCTTTGTCGATGAGGAGGATGGATCCGGAAAAATGCTGACTCAGATGAAAGGCGATGGCAGCTCCTGCGAATCCCGCACCCACGATCAACACATCTGTTTTCATGATGATTCGGTAGTCCTTTGAGGACAGATTTTAGCACGTTTAGGGGAATTCGACCGCACGACGTGACACAGTCACGACAGCACGAACTCCCTCAGAAACTGCTCAAGACATTCATAATAGTCCTGGATGGTCTCACTCTTGCGCCATCCGTGACCCTCACCTGCATAAGTGCGGTATAGGTGGGGAACTCCGCGCCGAACCAGAGACTCGACGATTTCATCCGATTGATCCCGGGGAACGACTCGATCTTCTTCGCCTTGAAAGATGGCCAGCGGGTCCTGGATCCTGTCGGCCGAAAAAACCGGCGACCGTTCCCGGTACCTTTTCTCGTCCTCAGGAAGCGTGCCCACAAGAAAGTCCAGATAATGCTTCTCAAACTTATGAGTATCGGCGGCCAGCGTGAAAAGATTCGATACCCCATAACGGCAAATACCCGCACTGAAAAATCCCGGATAGGTGATCAGGCTCAACAGGACCGTGTACCCTCCTGCGCTCCCGCCCATTAGAATGAGCCGATTACTGTCGGCCAGCCCTTCCGATACCAAATACTCGGCTGCCCCTCGAGTGTCTTGCACGTCGATGACTCCCCAGGTCCCTTTGAGGGCATTCATGTAGGCTTTTCCGTATCCGGAGCTGCCCCGGTAATTCAATTCCATAACGGCAAGGCCTCGGCTGACAAAAAACTGTGTGTCGGGATGGTAATCAGATGCATAGTGAGAGGTGGGACCGCCGTGAATCTTAATGATCGTGGGAGGAGGTCCGCTACTCTCAAACTCCGGATGGGAGGGGGGATAGTAGAGTCCATAGCAGTGGGCGACGGGAGAGTCCGTCTCGACATTCCAACTCAGGGATTGAGGACGGCTCAGATAATCTTCACTCAAGTGCTTCGAACTGCTGGCTCGATGAATCTGAACCTCACCTTGGGGCGAGACAGAAGCAATGCGGGAGGGTGAGATTGAGGAAGAAGCAATCAGAGCGATTCTTTCCGCCTGCGGACATAAGGCGATTTGAGAGAGGGAGGTGTACTGCTGTACTTCTCCTTGAACTTGCTGCAGCTCTCGCTTCTGCAGGTCGAATCTGACCAGCGAGGTAAAGCCGTCCTTGGCTCTCAACAAGTAAAGCGATTTTCCGTCAGCCGTCCAGGCCTGGGTTCTGAGTCCCTGGATCCAGGCCGGCGCGCCATATTCCGCTTCCTCACCGACCAGTAACTCCTTCTTGCCCGAACTGAGGTCCAGCCAGTAAAGATTAAACCAGCCACTTTTATTGGAGAGATAACTCAGATGGCGACCGTCCGGGGAGAAGGCGGGTTGAAAGACGCCGGTATCTCCCGCCAGCTCTCCGGCCACAATCTTCTGGGAAGTGAGTCTGCGTGTGCCCTTCTCACCATCCAGCTTTCCCAGGTAAAGGGCGCTTGAATCCCAGGGCATAGAGGGGTGATCCCAGGCTACCCAGGCGATCCGGTTTCCCTGAGGGTGCCAGCAGGGATGCATGTAAAAATCATGGCCTTCGTTCAGCACCACCGGTTGATTTCGACCCTGGGTATCGACCAGGGCTAACAGGTCCGTTCCCTCAGAAGAGTGAACGTAAATCACCTCTTTGCCATCGGGAGAAACGCTGGGAGCGGAGCACTCTCCACCCTCGGGTGTGATCGGTTGGGCCTCACCGCCGGAGAGAAGCTGCTGATAGAGGCGCCCTTCAGACACAAAATAAACAGATCCATGAGAAACGGTGAAATCGCCACCGCCGTACCCGACTCGTGCCCGCACGGAGAGATCACCGGTTAAATCGCGTGGCGAAGGGTCCTGCGGTGATTGACACACCAGAACGCCCTGATCGGACCTCTCCTCGCGCCACACCAGGGTTTCCTCGACGGTGTCCCACAAGACGTCGGAAAAGCGTAGTTCAGCAGCCAGGTCCGCAGCCTTCAGAGGGCTCGTCCACAGTCCGGAGGGTTCTTTTTGACGACTTGGATTCATGCGCGGCTTGCCCAAGGGTGGACCTGTCAGTCACTCACTTGAAAACCAAGATTATATAGTGTTTGATGAGACCGCGATGAAAATCCACGAGTATCAAGCCAAGCAAATTCTGAGCCGGTACGGGGTCAAAGTCCCTGAGGGTCAGGTGGCCAATAATCCTCCGGAAGCCTTTGAAATCGCCAAGAAGTTGGGTGGAACGGTGGCCGTCAAAGCCCAAATTCACGCCGGAGGTCGAGGCAAGGGGGGTGGAATCAAGATTGCCAAGAACCCGGAAGAGGCGA
>Ga0209987_10000885_pt1 | contig 16017 bp, 12 predicted proteins | sample N074metaG_FD_182134 | JGI IMG/M metagenome (GOLD analysis project Ga0209987, IMG submission 182134) | Deep subsurface microbial communities from Kermadec Trench to uncover new lineages of life (NeLLi) - N074 metaG (SPAdes) (version 2) | ecosystem: Environmental > Aquatic > Marine > Ocean trench... | reverse complement strand
TCTTTGGCCTCCACCGTAGAGTGGTGTACCGCCTTGAGCCTTTCAACGGGGTCGGCAATATCGGAATGCAGCGATGCGAAAATTGCCCCCACCTGGTTGTTGTCGTCGGTGACACCCCGTCGGGTACGCATATTGAGGGGCATGCTGGCGACCAGCGAACCTTCTGGCGCCTCTCCCCGGGCCTGTAGGTAGCGCTGTAATGCACCACCGACGACGCACAGCGCCACGTCGTTCAGGGTGGTGCCCACCGCATTCTTTATTTCCTTAAACCCGGCCAGCGGGAATTCGGCGGCGTCGAATACCCGGTGGGGACCCACGGCCTGGTTCAGAACAGTTTTGGGTGCCGACATATCCGGTGCGGGAATTTGCTTGCGGGCTATTTGCAGGGCGTATTTGCCCATGTCCCGCACTGTTCGCACTGTACCCCCGATTAGTCCCAGAGAGTTTTTTAGGCCGTTAACAGAGGCCTTGTACAACAGTTCGGATGCGGAGGCCTCGCTGTCCACAAGACGCGGTTGGTCTGTGTCATGTTGCTCATCGTCCCCCGGGTTTGGCTCCAGGTCGTGCAGTAGTTCCATAAAAGAGGCACCGCCGGCACCATCGACCAGGGCGTGATGCATCTTGGTGTAGATGGCAAAACTGCCCTTGGGCAAGTGCGGGATGTTGTCCAGACCCTCAATGATGTAGCACTCCCATAGGGGGCGGGACATATCGATGGGACGCGAGTGCAGGCGGGCAATCTGAATGCACAGTTGGCGCCAGTCGCCCGGGTGAGGCAGGGCAATATGCCGCAGGTGAAATTCCACGTCAAAATTGGCATCTTTGACCCAATAGGGGCGGTCCAGGCCACCCGGTACTTCCAGTAAGCGCGTGCGAAAGAGAGGGTTGTTACTCAGCCGCCGGTTAAAGTTGCCAATTACGTCTTTGAACCGAACAAAACCTGCCGGGGCGGTGGAGGGGTCGTATATTCCCAGCCCGCCTACATGCTGCGGTGTGTTGGTTTGCTCCAGGTTGATAAAGGCGGCGTCCAGTATTCCAAGCTGTTTCATCGGTTCAATTCTCTAATAAAAGGGGCGTGCCTACCCTGTTGGGTTAGTGGGTGAGTTTGTGCGGCCGCCGTTATATCATTGTAGCTCAATCTACACTAGGTGAGTGGCAAAAATAGTGGGCACTAATTTGAAAAATAGCGCGGTGTCCCGCCTCCTGCTAGGCCCTGTTTCGTTATCACTTCGGGTAATAATCTATACACTGGTATTTTCTTTTTCCTTGTTTTCCCAGGCCTCCCGGGCGGATTTTCCGTCATTCTATGGTGAGACGTTTTTTCTCAAGCGCAAACAACAGGCTGATACGCGACCGCCGCTGAAAATTCCCCCCACGGTCGATAGCACATCGCAGTCCAGCAATGCCTACCAGCGTCAGCTCAGTGATATCGAGTCCACAGGTGGTCCCTATGCGGATGGCCTGGCACAGCTTCTGCTGGGCCTGGGGCGGAACCATGTGAGCCGTGGTGAGTATGACAAGGCAATTCGGCTGTATGGCCGCGCACTCCATAACGTGCGCCTCAACGACGGTCTGTACAGCGAGCGGCAGGCGCCCTTTGTGCGCGAGTTACTGGATACCATTCGCTTAAGCGGTGATTTGAGTGCATGGGACGACCGCTACGATTATTTCTTTCGTCTATACGGCAGCGGCCAGCCTCCCTATACACCGCTGAGAATGCGCGCGACTCTGGAGTATTTGCGCTGGCAGCGGGAGGCGCTTCGCTTGGGCATTGATAAGCAGAAAGACAAACGTTTGCTGAGGCTCTACCAACTCAATAAAGACATTTTGTCCTCCACCTGGGCCACCCCATCCTATTTGCTGGCTGATCAGTGGGACCTGACCCTGAGCCAAATTCGAAACCTCTATCTGCTGTTATCCATTGTCGAGCCGCGTGTCGTGATTACTGGCCCGGGTGCCGGCACCATGGTGAGCACAGTAAACAGCCAGGATCACAGCCTCGATTTTGACCAGAGGCACCTGGAGAACATTCTGCGCGCTGCCATGAAGCGCAGTGAGGCGGTACTGGAGCAATACATTGCGGCGGCACAGGCAGCGCAACCCACCGTCTCGGTGCGGCACAGAGCCAGGGCAGTTTTGGAGTTGGCAGACTGGTATCAGTGGAATGGCAACAAGCGCCGGGCCGGTGATACGTACACCAAAGTTGTAAAAATGCTGGCCCGGGCGGGGCAGGGTGAATTAATTCAGGCGTGGTTTGATGAGCCTGTAGAGTTGCCCGACAACGGGGCTTTTTGGCAACCGCCCGTGGCGGAGCCGGGCGCAGAGCCCACTGTGGTGACAGCAACCTTTGATGTGACAGCCACAGGCAAGGTGCGAAATATTACCCTGGGGGCTGATGATCAGGGCAAGTTCTATCGGTTCAAGCGCGAGTTGAGCAATACTCGATTCAGGCCCCGCTATGTTGTAGATGCCGATTACAAGGTGCAGGGTGTGTTTACCGAGCAGTTGTCACGCCGGTACGAGTTGCTTGCAAAGCGGTGATTCTGGCGGCCACATCAAGCACCAGTTCATTGGGAATGGGAACACTCAAATTGTATTGTACGATTGTGCCCGGCCTTGTTATTGGGCAGTACTTTTGGCACCTTGGCGGTTACTTTGTAACAAGCCACAATGCATGTACTACCCCTGGGATGAAGAATAATAGACAGAGCACAATATTTATGGCGAGATCCTTTCCAACCCCATTATTTAGAAAAACGGCTACCGGGGGTAGGAATATGGCCAATAAACTAAAACTACCTTGTTCATGATCAAGCTCCTTATAGTGGAAATGTTTATTTTCTGGTTATCGGGATCGTCTATCAAGTGCCCCATAATGCTTACAGCTGAGGCGGCCGGTACGGCCGTCCGCCCAGCTTGTACTTGTTAATGCTGCGCAGGGCACAGCCTCGATAGCAAAATGTTCAGGGGTCACAGCCCCGGTATTTATTTGCCAAGCAGACATCAGATCAAGCCAAAATCTCCGCGGAGACGCATTTCGGTTATAAACAGAAACCTCTGATAACAAAGAGCTATATGCACCACGTGGTGCGTTTACGACTTGATTGTTTTTATTCTTGGTCATGCCCTCAGTTTAGTCCATTTCGAGTGAGGTGGTAGGCGCACATTAACGCTTCAAGAAGAGGCGCGCCCTGTCGCGTCCTTCTTCCTTGACTTGTTAGCCGCGACATCATGAAGGCTACCGGATACATACTTGTGGAGAATGCTAGAAACTAAAGTTTGGTAGGGCATGCCCTCTTCCAGCGCTCGGCGTTGCAGGCCCTCGAGATCTCGGCTTGAAAGTCGGATATTGATTCGACGATCTTTTTTAAATGTTTCTGCCGCAATAGACTGCAACTCTTCAATACGGTGTGGCGAAAGAATTGACTCGAAATTACCACCCTCGAAGTCTTTGAGGATTTCACGTTCCTCCTCGCTAAGTTTGTGTTTGCTCATTACCTACCTCCCAAGTATTCCTTCGTCGCTTTGCGACTAGGAATGATCGTCTTGAGGAATATTTCCTCTGCAGATTCAACATACGGCACCAGATACACGTACTCGTCAATGCTCAAAATAAAAATCTTCTGCTCAGGATATTTATCAGGATTAGGGTGCTTCACATTATCCGGAATATCGCCTCGCAAGAGGAAAAATACAACATCTTCAAAAGAGACGCCACGTTCGCGAATGAGTTGTTGGTTCTTCTCTGAATTCCAGTTGAATCGCTTCACATTGCGAAGCCTAACACTTACGTGTGCCGTTTGTCATCATCCGTGCGAGGCGCGAATTCGGCTGCTAACAGTTTATTTTTGAGAAAAATTCATGTATACACATTTTACCTGGATGACACATTTTGTGGCCTGCTAAAAGCATAAACCTCTTCCAAAACAATTGGTTACGATGTCCCTAGCTCCACGCGCTTAGTGTGAGTATGGCAGCGTAAATCGTTTTATCAAGCCGATTTTAAATACCGCCATAAAAATCCATTTTGAATCAACTGGATAGAAAAATTCACTCAACAAAGCGAGAAAACTTCTCATGAATATGGGGTGATTTCTGCCTGTAGCTTTATTAAGAAATCTGGCTCAGGCATTTTCGATTAGCATGAGCGCCCCTTGAGCGGTGATACTTGCGCCTTTTGCCCGCCAGTCTATCACCTCGGCATAGTGCTTCTCCATGCAGTGATCGGCCATGACAAAGAAGGGGGCGCGCTCTGGGTCGGCGATAAGAATACGTTTAACACCGGCCTCCACCGCTCTGTCAACCAGCTCGCTCACCGGTTCGGCCAGTTCATCCCAGAAGCAAATATCGGCGGCAATCAGCATATCAAACTGCGAAAGCCGTTCGATGCTTAATTGCTCAAAACGCGACACTAGGGGAGTGGTGGTAACGCCATTTAGTGCGGCTACCGTGTTCAGATAGGGAAATACATGGGCGTCGGCATCCACGGACGTCACCTGGGCGCCCAAGGTCTTGGCACACCATATGCCTGAAACCCCCCAGCCACAGCCAACATCAATAACCGATCGGCACTGCTCCAGCGGGTTTTTTTTCAGGTAGTCGATGAGAAGGCAGCTGGATTTCCACAGCTTGTTGCCGTGTATGGACGGGTTGATATCCTTGCGTTTCACCCGGCGAATGGCCGGGTGTGAACTGGTGGGCATGACAACACCACGGAATCGATGCTGCGTGCGAGGTTTGTTTGAGGTCAAGAAACATGCCTATGTCTGCGGGTTAATCCAGATGGGAGAGGTCCAGGCTCTCTCCTGGATAAGAGGAGAATAGAAGGGTTCTGCGCTCTCGTCCAGACAGCAACGGCCATAGACATCACCAAAGGCGCCTTCATCCTGCAACTGCACCGTTTTTGCTGCGGCGCGCACCTCACAGTTCTCGGCAAAAGGGTTCACGCCTGCAGCCTGACACTGCCTCGTACTCCAGCGACAGCTCTGGTTTTCCAGTACGCGTACATAGTAAAAAGCGCTTTCGCTGGCGCTGTACTCGGGGTCGCGCCACACGGTACACAGGTTTTTAAAGCCACTGCCGGTCACGGCACAGCTCTCGGGGTCTACACCGCCGTCGGTATCTTTCGAGCCCGCTACGTCGAATACTTTTTCATGGGTGTTACCCTGTTTGTCCAACCACCCCTTGATGATTTGGATGCGCTGCAGGTCAGTCCCCGGGTGCCCTGTGATGCCGGGGTCTTTTACCGCGCTGACCAGAAATGCAGGGGACTGCTCCGGGGCGACCAATTCTCCCCCCATGGGTACACCTGCCGCATAGGCTTTGTCTATCATCTGTGGGTCTGAGCACAGGTCCGCTGCCAGGTCGGGTGCGGCAAAGAAGCGCACTATGGGGCGTGTGCCACTGGTAGCGTAGGCTTCTTTGTTGCGCATTGCCTGAAAAATGGCGTCCCGGGAGTTCTCCTCGGCCCAGACCACGGCCAGCCCGCCGGGGTTGTCAAAAAAGTGGTCCTGCACCCCCCGGTAGTCGGAATCCCGCCTACCCAGGTGGCCCCGGTAGTTGTCTTCCTCTGCGCCGCCAGGGGTTGCGCTGTGGGTATCGGTGCTGCCAATGAAGCCCATCTTGAATGGGTTGATGCCCGTCTCGCGCTTTAGCGCCAGGCCATCCTTGAGCACATTGCGCACCATGTTACGCCGGCCGAAATCGGCTATGGAGACCGCTTCGCCAACCTCAGTCTGCATTTCGCCATAGACCGTGCCCAGCATTGCCAGGTTATCCGATTGGGCCTGTTCAAAGGTGCACAGTTCGTCCTCGGTGGCGACGCCGCGCCCCAGCAGACGGTCGAAACGGCATTCGCTGGCAGCCTTGTGCTGTATCAGTTCTACCAGGGGTTCGAAGAACAAGCGCTCCTCAGCTTGTTTGTCGTTGAGTGGGTCGGGGAACATTAAACCGCGGCTGAGGTTTGAATTATGGGGAATAGACATAACATCGCAGCCTCTGTCGCCCTCAATACATTCCTCCCGCAATCGGCGCCACAGGTCTGGAAAGTTCATGGAGCCTGTGTCATAGGTTGAAATGGCCGTTTCGGTCACTCGCTCATTGCGAAAAATGACGTTTCTGTGCAGGTTTGCGAAGTCAGGGGCATCGGTATACTCGTAGGCGACAAAGGTAGTGAAACTGCAGTCACTACTGCGGTCATAGTGCTCGTTTGCGGCGGCTTGAATGCGGCCCCAGGCGGCCTTATGCGCCTGGTCACAATCGCCCAGGGTGCAGACAAAAGATTGTTCCTTCTGTGCTGCGGTATCCAGCACACCCAAGTTCACCCAATAGTTTGCCGCCAGTAATTGAATCGGGAAATACACACTGCGGGTGGCGATGCAGGCGGGGAACCAGTAGGCGAGGGTGGAGGAGTCCCCGGTGCAAATCTCTACGGGACCGAGAAACTCCGCGTGGTCGGTAACCGCAGTGAAATCCAATGGCCGTTGTATCTGGGCAATTATGTTTTGCTCCGCATCCGCATCGGGTAGCGTAATCGGTTCGCCTTTGGCGTAGCGGTAGGCCGCCCAGGGGTCGTTGCGCTGGCTGGACACATAGCTGTCGAAGGAGTAGCTGGTGTGGACGTGCAGGTCGCCGAAAAAGGGCTGTTTGTTGGGGGAGTAGTGGTCGCAGGGTTCTCTGGTTTCTGTCCGCTCGAAGGGTGCCGCTTGAACAGCGTATACAGAGCCCAGACACACCGCCATCAGAACTGTTTTTAACCCAAGTGGTGTAAACCGAAAGCGCAATCTGGGTTTGGCGTTTTTCAAACTGGGAATTATGATGGCCATTGAACTTCCTCATGGGAACTGCGTTGCAGGACGTAATGGCCACCGCTGACCCATCACTGAGTCATCGGCGTGCCAGTAGACGAGGATACCACTGCAAATAATTACCGGAGTTCAAATACGTATATTCACAGCGCGTTACTTTATGGCTTTTGGTTGGAATTGGTCCAATAGCCACAGGCCTAGAGGATGTAAAATACCTATTATTTTTAACCGAAACTGCTGGGTTCAGCGCTTCAGAACAGCCGGCACCCAGTGAATGCTATTCAAGTCCCTCAACTTCCTCGGCCTGGGGGCCCTTGTCACTGTCGCTGACCACATAGCTGACCCGTTGTCCGTCGCGCAAACTGCGGCGTCCTTCGCCCAGGATGGAGCGAAAGTGTACAAATATCTCCTCGCCGTTATCGCGGGTGATAAAACCAAAGCCCTTGGTGACGTTAAACCACTTTACCTCGCCTTCTTCCCTGTTGGCAGAGCTGGTCTTTTTTACCGGGCTGCTGGCTTTGCTGGGCTGTTTCGTTGGTTTTTTCGCTGACTTCTTCGCCGGTTTTTTGGCAGCGTCTGCTGTGGAAGCGGGGCTGAATTTAATGGAACTTATAAGTGTGGTGACAATGGTGGCTGCGGAGAAAGTACCGAACATGGCTAGAAAAGGGCTGCCGCCCTCCTGAAATAACCCGAAAAGGGTGGAAGCTACGGCCGCTACAACCAGGCTGATGATAAGCTTTCCAATTAATGGCATTGTATTCCTCTCTGTAACGTTTTGATAAGTAGGGCCCTGGGGCCATGGTTTTGTGCCGCGCAAGTCTACCACTAATGTGTCCGGGTAGCAGGCCTGGCATGAAAAATTAGTAGGCCTGGCACCAATATACTGGCACGCAGTGGCGCGCCTGTGCGCTAGTTCCGTTTTTGCTTGCCGGGGCGGTGGCCCCTACATGTTTTGTATTCGCTGTTCCTGTTCTTGCAGCTTGGCCAGAGCCTGTTGGTGTGCTGTAACCTTGTCGCGCTCCTTGGCCACTACCGCCGCAGGTGCTTTGTCGACAAATGCCTTGTTTGACAGTTTGCCTTTTATTCGCGCTACGTCTTTCTGCAACTTGTCGATTTCCCTGGCCAGCCTGGCCAACTCCGCCGCCTTGTCGATCAAATCTGCCATGGGCACCAGGATCTCCAGGTCACCGACCAGGGCGGTGGCAGACACCGGGGGCTCTTCGCCGTCGGCTAGCCAGCGAATATCGGAGAGCTTGGCGAGTTTCTTGAGAAACACTTCGTTTTGCGCCAGCCGGCTTTTGTCTTTTTCGTCGCCGCCCCTGAGGATGGCAAGCAGCTCTTTGCCCGGGGGTATATTCATTTCACCGCGAATATTGCGAATACCCACAATGACATTTTTGAGCCATTGTATGTCCGCATCCGCAGCCGCATCCACGCGCGCTTCATCGCAAACGGGGTAGGGTTGTAACATGATGGTAGCGCCCGACTTGCCCGCCAGTGGTGCCACCGTCTGCCAGATTTCCTCGGTGATATACGGCATAAAGGGGTGCAGTAATCGCAGCCAGGCTTCCAGCACGCGAATGAGGGTTTGGCGGGTGCCGCGCTTCGCCTGTGCCGATGCAGCGTCATCCCACAATACCGGCTTGGACAGCTCCAGATACCAGTCGCAGTACTCGTTCCACACAAACTCATACAGTGCCTGTGACGCGTGGTCAAAGCGGTAGTTGGCCATTGCCCTGGCCACATGCGCCTCCGTCTCCTGCAGTTTGGAGATAATCCAGCGGTCAGCCAAGGTCAGCTCAAGCTCTGCCTCGCTGCCCAGGCCGCAATCTTCATCTACGCAGTTCATCAATACGTAGCGAGCGGCGTTCCAGATTTTGTTGCAGAAGTTTTTGTAGCCTTCAATGCGACCAATATCGAATTTAATATCGCGGCCGGTGGAAGCCAGCGAGTAGTAGGTGAAGCGCAGGGCGTCGGTACCGTAGGCATTGATACCCTCGGGAAACTGCTTGCGGGTAGACTTTTCGGCTCTGGCAGCCAGGCGCGGCTGCATCATGCCGCTGGTACGCTTCTCTACCAGTGTTTCCAGATCTATGCCGTCTATCAAGTCTATGGGGTCAATGACATTGCCCTTGGACTTGGACATTTTCTTGCCCTCGCCGTCGCGCACCAAACCGTGTACATACACCGTGTGGAAGGGCACTTCCCTACGAAAATGCAGGGTCATCATAATCATTCTGGCTACCCAGAAGAAGATAATATCAAAGCCGGTGACCAGCACAGAGCTGGGGTGGAAGGTGGCCAGGTCTTCGGTTTTCTCGGGCCAGCCCAGAGTGGAGAAAGTCCACAGCGCAGAGGAGAACCAGGTGTCCAGCACGTCGTCGTCCTGCTTCAGCGTCAGATCGTCGGCCAGATTATTCTGTGCCCTGACCTCCGCCTCGTCATTGCCCACATAGATATTTTCCGCCTCGTCGTACCAGGCGGGAATACGGTGGCCCCACCACAGTTGGCGGCTTATACACCAGTCCTGGATGTCGCGCATCCAGGAAAAATAGGTGTTTTCCCACTGCTTGGGTACAAACTGTATGTCGCCATTTTCCACCGCTTCTATGGCGGGTTTGGCCAGTGTTTTGGCGTCCACATACCACTGCATGGTGAGATAGGGCTCTATCACCACGCCGGAGCGGTCGCCGCGCGGCACTTTGAGCGTGTGATCCTCAACCTTGTCCAGTAGCCCCAGAGCGTCCAGGTCGGTGACGATACGTTTGCGCGCGTCAAAGCGATCCAGGCCACGATAGGCCTGGGGTGCGTTGTCGTTAATGGCAGCGTCGTCGTCGAGGATGTTGATGACGGGCAGCTCGTGGCGTTTGCCCATGTCGTAATCATTGAAATCGTGGGCCGGGGTAATTTTTACACAGCCGGTGCCGAACTCCCTGTCCACGTAGTCATCGCCGATGATGGGAATCTGCCGGTCGGTCAGGGGCAGGGCTATCATTTGGCCTATAAGATGCTTATAGCGCTCATCGTCCGGGTGTACGGCCACGGCGGTATCGCCCAACATGGTCTCGGGGCGGGTGGTAGCGACGGTGAGATGGCCCTGACCACTGGCCAGGGGGTAGTTAAAGTGCCACAGCGAGCCCTGTTCCTCTTCCGAAATTACTTCCAGGTCAGAAATAGCCGTGTGCAGTGCCGGGTCCCAGTTAACCAGCCGATTGCCACGATAAATCAGCCCCTCGCGGTACAGGGTGATAAACACTTCCTGCACCGCCTCGGACAGGCCCGGGTCCATGGTAAAGCGCTCCCGGGACCAGTCCATGGAAGCACCCAGGCGGCGCAACTGCTGGGTAATGGTGCCGCCGGATTGCTCTTTCCACTCCCACACTTTTTCTATAAAGTCCTCGCGCCCCAGATCGTGGCGGCTGATGCCTTTTGCCTCCAACTGGCGCTCCACCAACATCTGGGTGGCGATGCCCGCATGGTCAGTGCCCACCTGCCACAGGGTGTTGTAACCCAGCATACGGTGGTAGCGGATTAGCGCATCCATTAGCGCCTGTTGAAAACCGTGGCCCATGTGCAGGCTGCCGGTGACATTGGGCGGGGGGATCATAATGCTATAGGCCTGGTCGCCACCCTGGGGAGCGAAATAGCCTTTGGCCTCCCACTCCTGGTACCAGCGGGTTTCGATATTGGCGGGTTGGAAAGTTTTGTCCATTACTGCGGCAATCCATTGTACATATTCGTGCGGAGGATTTCTTTGGTGTGACCACGTGATCGATTGCGTTGGAGCCAGCCAAGACACGCAGTGAATACGTCCGTGTAGGCTTGGCGACAGCATCCTTGCTGTCGACAGTCTTGCCTGGCTCCAACCCTATCGAGCACTTACTTCAGTGACAACACTAAAGAAACTGCCGCTTGAAATGAGTAAATAAAAAGTAGCGCGAGATTATACGCGAAATTAGACGCTCAGGTCGTGTTTTTCCAGCTGATAACCGCGCTCCTTGTAGAAGGACCAGGATTTGCGCAATGCCGCCAAACTGGTGGGATCCTGGGTGACTACTTCGGCTACCCGGTTGAAGCGACTGAAAAAGCTCGGGGTTTCCAGGTTGAGATTGATTAGTAAATCATTGTGAGTGGCAGGCTCCTGTCCCCAGCCTATGGCAATGTTCTGGGAGTGCTCTTCGCCCTCCAGTCCGTGGGGCAGGAAACTGCTGGGCCTGAAACTCCACAACAGTTTGTCTAGCTCTTGCGCCTGGGTTTTATCGCTGGCATTAATAAATATGCGGTGTCCCTGGGCGAAAGCCTTGTCAGCCAGTCTGGCAGCGACGTGAAGTCGGCGCCCCTGGTCGTGGGTCTGCACCACATAAAAGCCAACTCGGGTCACGCGTTTATTTACCCGCGCGGTCTGTCAGGTATTGGGTGAGCAGGGCTACAGGCCTGCCGGTAGCGCCCTTGGGTGCGCTGTTCCAGGCGGTGCCGGCGATATCCAGGTGCGCCCAGGTGTATTTCTTGGCGAAGCGCGACAGGAAACACGCCGCCGTGATACTGCCGCCGCCGGGGCCGCCCAGGTTGGAAACATCGGCAAAGTTGGTATTGAGCTGCTTCTGGTAGTCGTCCCACAGGGGCATATGCCAGGCGCGGTCGTGGGTGGTGACACCCGCTTCCAGCAACTGCTGTGCCAGCTCGTCTTTGTTGGCATACAAGCCCGTCGCATGGGCGCCCAGTGCTACTACACAGGCCCCGGTCAGGGTCGCGATATCGATGACGGCCTTGGGCTTGAAGCGCTCGGCATAGGTGAGGGCATCACACAACACCAGGCGCCCCTCGGCGTCGGTATTGAGTATCTCAATGGTTTTGCCCGACATGCTGGTTACCACGTCACCGGGCTTGGTTGCACCGCCACTGGGCATGTTCTCCACCGCGCCTACAATGCCCACCACGTTGATGGGCAGGCCAATTGCACAGATAGCCGCCATGGTGCCAAAGACACTGGCGGCACCGCCCATGTCGTATTTCATCTCGTCCATCTTCGCGCCCGGCTTGAGTGAAATGCCGCCGCTATCAAAGGTGACGCCTTTGCCCACCAGCACATAGGGCTGCTGCTTGGGCTTTCCACCCTTATAGTTCATGACGATCAGGCGTGCCGGTTCGTCGCTGCCCGCGGAAACCGAGAGCAGGGCGCCCATGCCCAGTTCAGCCATTTTCTTCTCATCGAGAATCTGGGTGCTGAGTTTGGCGTTGCCCCTGGCCAGCTTGCGCGCCTGTTCCGCCAGGTAGCGCGGTGTGCAAATATTGGCTGGCAGATTCGCCAGTTCCCGGGCCGTGTTGATGCCGCTACCGATTGCATTGCCGGTGTTCAGTGCTTTTTGCGCGGCGCGAGTGCTGATATCGGCACTGTGACCGACGATGAGTTTTGCTATTTTTGGGGCATCTTTGGGTTTGGATAGCGTCTGGGTATAGCGATACAAGGACGCGGTGATACCCCGGGCAAAGCCCTCCAGTAGCCAGGCGCTGTCGAACTCTTTAAGTGGCAGGTCTGCGGTCAGTACCATGGCATCTTTGGCCTGGGTGGCGGCTATCGCTGCATAGACCGTTTGGGTGAAGGTTCTGGCGGCTTCCCGATTGAATTTTTTGGCGTCGCCACATCCGATCAACAGTATGCGCCTGGCCTTGCCGGCGCCGGGTAACAGCAATTTTTGACCGGACTTGCCCGAAAAGTCGCCCAACTTGATGGCCGCCGAGAGGGCGCCGCCCGCCAGTGTATCCAATTGGCGTGCAGCCTCGGGCAGTTTCTTGGCGGTAAATACGGGGGCGATGACACAGGCCGTGGCGTTTTTACTCGCATCGAGGTTGTGCTGAGCCTTGAATATGATATTTGTCATGAATAGTCCTTCACAAAACTTCTGGGGGTGTAGTGTATGACGTTGCGCTGTTAAACTGAACAAGATCACCAATAAACTCTGCACAGAATCGCCTGGCGATTGCACTGGTTAACAAAGAGGCCTCATGAAAATACTGCGCTACCTTTATGGTGAAGTTATGGCACACACGGTGGCGGTCAGTTTCGTGTTATTGGTTATTATTTTCAGCGGGCGATTTGTGAAATACCTCGCCGAGGCGGCAACCGGTGATATTGCAGCCGATATCCTGTTTCCGGTGATGTTTTACCGCCTGCCGGGTTTTCTTGAATTGATCATTCCCCTGGGTTTGTTTATTGGCATCCTGATGTCCTATGGGCGCCTCTATGTCGAAAGCGAAATGGTGATATTGTCGGCCTGCGGCATCAGCCCCAGTCGGCTGGCCGCCTACACATTGGTTCCGGCCTTCGTGGTTATGCTGGTTGTCGGCAGTCTCAGCCTCTATGTGAGCCCACTGGGCGCGGCGAAATCAGAGGCGTTGTTGGACGACCCCCGTTCATCCCAGGGTTTGAACGCACTGGTGGCGGGCCGCTTCCAGACCCGCAGGAAAAATAATGCGGTGAGCTACACCGAGTCTATTGCCGCAGAGACCGGGGTGATGCAATCGGTATTTCTGTCCAGTACCAAGGTGGATGATGACGGCATCCCCAGGATGACCGTCACGGTCGCAGCCGAGGGTGAAATTGTCACCGACCCGGAAACCGGGGCGCGCTACCTGGAGTTGCGCGATGGTTATCAATACGTGGGTACGCCGGGAGCACTGGACTACCACATCATTCATTTTGAACGCTTTGGCGAATTGATCCCCGAGAAGAAGGATGGCATACGGTCGGCTGCGCCGGTAGATGGCAGACCCACGCTGGCGCTAGTTAATTCAACGGACCTGGAAGATATCGCCGCGCTGCACTGGCGGCTTTCACTGCCGTTTATGATTCCCATTATTGCGGTCATTGCCCTGTGCCTCAGCCGCACCGACCACCGGCGCGGCCGCTACGCCAAGATGGCTCCCGGCTTTCTCATTTACCTGTTTTACCTGATGCTGTTAGCCAACGGTCGCGCCGCCATTGAGAAGGGTGAGGCCTCTCCGCTCACCGCTATCTGGTGGGTACATGCCCTGTTTTTGGGTTTGGCACTGGCCATGCTGTACGGCCCGGACACCATTCGGCGATTGAAGTACCAGAGGTATCTCAATGCGCAAACTTGACCGCTATGTGGGTCGCACGGTATTGGCCGCCATTCTGCTGGTGCTGGCCATAATCGTAGGCCTGGACGCATTGACCGCCTTTATTGATGAGTCACAGAAAACAACTGAGACCTATACCTTTGTGCAAGTGAGTAGCTATGTTTTACTCACTCTGCCCGGGCGTATCTACGAGTACGTGCCTTTCGCCGCCCTCATTGGCTGCCTGATTGGCCTGGGCCAGTTGGCCAGCTCAAGCGAAATTGTGGTGATGCGCAGTGCCGGTGTCTCTATTGCCAGACTGGTGTGGATTGTCATGCAGCCCACAATGCTGGTAGCGGCAGCCGGTTTTTTAATCGGGGAATATGTCGCGCCGCATACCGAACAAATAGCCCAGAGCCAGAAGGCCATTGCACTGAGTCGCGGCGAGGAAATACCCCAGAGCCGGGGTGCCTGGAACCGTGAGGGAAACACCTATATGAGCTTCAATGCGGTTGAAGCCAACGGCGTGGTACACGGTATCAACTTGTTGCAGTTTAATGACCAGCGGCAACTGCAGTCGGCGCTGCGGGCCGAGAGGGCGGTTTTTCAAGGCGATCACTGGACCATGGAAAAAGTGGTTGAGACCCGTTTCACCAGCTGGGAAACCAAACAGAGTACGCACACAACGCTGCACTGGGATACCGGTATTACCCCCGCACTGCTGTCCATGGTAGCCGTTGCCCCCGAACATCTTCGCATTGAAGACCTGTATCGCTACAGCCGGTATTTACACCAGCAGGGCCTGGATTCAGATGACTACAGGCTGGCATTCTGGCGGAAAATTCTTCAGCCCCTGGCCATAGCTGGCCTGGTATTGGTGGCTATCTCATTCATCTTTGGCCCCCTGCGTGATGGCACCATGGGGTTTAGAATTTTTGCCGGTGTGCTGATTGGGATTGTATTTCGGACGCTGCAGGACTTGCTGGGGCCAGCCAGCCTGGTGTTCGGCTTCTCGCCCATTTACGCCGCGCTCTTTCCCATTATGCTGTGCCTGGTGGCCGGAGCCTTGATGCTGCGCCGCGCGCGCTAGGTTTTTTTGTTTTTCTCTTTTTTGGGTAGCAAAATTAACTCTGTGCCCGACAGGTGATCGTGCCAGCTCAGCCTACGGGCATCAAACAAACACCACCAGTAGCCCGCACCCAGGCAGGCCGCGGACAAGACGGCGGCCAGAGCGCGAATTATCGCCTGGTGAAAACGAATGGGACCCCCGGATGAACTCACCAGTTTAATACGCCAGGCCTGCATGGAAAGGGTCTGCCCGTTTTTAAGCCAAAAATAGCTAAAAAAAGCGACTACAGCGGTCAGTGCGATCAATTGCACCAGATTGGCGTTGAGTATGCTTATCTGGCTTTGGTCGTGCGCTTCCAGGCCCGCAGCGGTGCGCAGGCCAAGGCCCAGCGCCACGCTGACCATAATTAAGGGTAGTACCAGAAAGGTGTCATAGCTGATGGCGGCCAGGCGCCGCAGCAGGCTGGGTGATTCATGGGGTGTTTCATTCATGGCGGCAGTCTAGCACTACCGCGTGCTTTGAATAAGTACCCTCTTAGCCACTCACGTCGGCAATACACCGGTGAATCATTACCATCTGTTAAATTGAGCTCAGTTGCAGCCCCGTGATACATTGCAAGCCGGTATAGGGGTGGTCAGAATGAATGTATTGTTGATTGAAGATGACAAGGATGTAGGCAGCTTTATCTGTTCAGAATTACTGGCAGCGGGGCATACCTGCGTTCACAAACACTGTGGGGAAACCGGCCTGCAGGAAGCACTTGGCGGTGACCACGATGTGCTGGTGGTAGACCGAATGCTGCCGATGATGGACGGGCTCACCCTGATCGAAACTTTGCGTGATGGCGGCTTCGACAGCCCCATACTGGTGCTTAGTGCCCTGGCCGATGTGGAGAGCCGGGTGCGCGGCCTGCACAGTGGCGCGGATGATTATCTGACCAAACCCTTCTCCATGGCTGAACTGTTAGCGCGCCTGGAAATTTTACACCGCCGGGCCACTACCCCGGTGGCCTCAGAAGTCATTCGTTTGAAAGTAGAAGATTTACAGATGGATCTGCTCAAGCAG
>Ga0209987_10000884_pt1 | contig 16018 bp, 9 predicted proteins | sample N074metaG_FD_182134 | JGI IMG/M metagenome (GOLD analysis project Ga0209987, IMG submission 182134) | Deep subsurface microbial communities from Kermadec Trench to uncover new lineages of life (NeLLi) - N074 metaG (SPAdes) (version 2) | ecosystem: Environmental > Aquatic > Marine > Ocean trench... | reverse complement strand
ATAATCCGGCTTCTGTCAGCGACTCGCGATTCGCTTCGACTGCCTGGCGCCAGGCGTCATCCTCCATCGCCGCTTTTACATCCGGCCAGAACAGCCCGGCACGTTTCGCCACAATCTGCATACCCTCATCCGTCGCGACATCAATGGCTTTGGACCATATTGCCTGACCGGCTATGTAGAGGAAATCACGCTCCTTGCCCTCACCTTGTGCGTAGTAGAACGCAGCAATACATCGCTCGGCGCCCACGCCAACGGAATCCGCGATCTTGCCAAACGGCACCTCAAGCCGCCGCGCCTCGCGATTCGAATCATTCGCGATATACAGGAGTTTCGATTTAGGTACAGAAAGCCCACGCATGACCATCGGCAACACCGGCCGAACTTCCAGCTTGAGGCCGAACGCATCGGCGATCCTGAACACTCGCGTTAACGCAATGTAAGAGTACGGACTACGGAACGAGTAAAACATCTCGAGCGGTGGCAGGCTTTCGGCTTTCGCAGGCACGGTAGCCGGGAAATTCATCTGCATTGCCTGTTGCAGAGACTTAAGCTCGGGCACGGGTTCATCGAAACGGTTCAGGCCCTGCCCATCGAATCGATCGGTCAGGTATAACAAGCGATCAACGCCCCAGTACCATTCACCGCCGTAATACATCGTGGCACAGTTGTAATGCCCCATCTTGCGCAACAGCAACTGGTTCTTGCCCACCAGCACATTCGTCGAAGCCTGTTCCGGCTGGACCCGTCCGATCAGCCGCGCGGCGCCTTCGGTGTCGCCACGCCAATAGGTGGCCAATGCCTTGGTGAAGGTCTGGACGAATTCTTCATCGTCGTGCTCGTCCGCCAGAAAATCGAGCAAGGGACGCCGGTATTCAACGGCGGGCGCATCGCCCTGGTCGAGAAACGGTACGCCGAATTCCTTGGCCAGCAACTTGCAATCGGTAACCGCGTATTCCACCAGCATGCCGGGCTGCGGCATGAATTCGCCACGCAACGCCTGGCAAAGGTAGAACCTGAATTCCACTTTCTGGTAGCGATTCGCCACATGTTCCAGGTAATGGCTCAGAAGATAGGAATACGGGTCATCAAGTTGCAGAAACACGTGCACGACGCGTTTCTTGAAAGTCAGTCTTCTGCGCAGCTCCAAAAGTATGCGTCTGAGCATGATGAATCGTGAGTCGAGAATGACCGTGAGGAACACAGAGCGCAGTTTTCGATTCATTTATTCGTCGTCCCAGGCGGCGCTCGGCTTCCACAACAGCTCATCGAGATCCGGCTGCCAGCGATACTTCTGCATGTCGATGCGACCTTCCAGAATGGCGACGTCTTCCATCATAAGCCGTTCGGCTTGTTCATTGAATGCATCGCTGCCTTTTTCGAACGCGATTTTGCCCGATGACCGGATCACCCGATACCAGGGCACGTCATTCCCGTTTGGCAAATGTCGAAGTGCATACCCGACCTGACGTGCACCACGCGGCACACCGGCAATCTCCGCAATCTGCCCGTAGTTGGCAACACAACCCTGTGGAATATCCCGAATCGTCGCCCAGATTCGTTCGTTACGTTTCTCGGTGGTTGTCGTCATTCGTGTCATATCCCAGCTCCGAGGGTTATTATTGCCCTAAATCAACGCGCCCACGAAACTCGAGTAAGACCATCACCCTCAATAGCGGCCGTTGGCCTGTTACGATAGCGAGGGGCCGCGAACGACACATCGCAAACGCGGCGGTCGCAGATTACCAGCCTCGCCACGTAAATTTACGGGCAGTTCTCGACCCATAGAAAATCTTGATCACGAAAGAATTTCCTATCCTTTAATAAGCACTTCAAATCCACAATCACAACTACAACAAAGGAAAGACCATGTTTTCGCCACGAATCCTGCTGTCCACGCTGTTCGCCTGCATTCCTGTTCTGCTGACGGGATGTTCCGCCCCGGACTCGGAGGCCACGTCGGCAACCGTCATCGGTAACCCGATTACGGGTGAAGGCCTACCGAATCCGGCCCCGATCGTTACCACAAATTGGGGCGAGCTCCCCGCGGGCAGGGAGTGGGGTTCGACGGCCGGCATCGACATCGATCCGACCGATGGGCACATCTGGGCCTACGAGCGCTGCGGCGCGAGCAGCTTTGGCGGAGGCGTGCCGGTCAACTGCGAAAACAACCCCGTCGATCCGATCTTCAAGTTCGACCGTAATACGGGCGAGATGCTCGCGAACTTCGGCGGCGGCATCTTCGTGACACCTCACGGCATCCACGTGGACGCCACGGGCAACGTATGGGTGACAGATTTCGTGGGCAACGCGGAAGGCACCAAGGGCCATCAGGTCCACAAGTTCAGCGCCGACGGCGAACTACTCATGAGTCTCGGAACTCCGGGACAGCCAGGCAGTGGACCCAACCAGTTCAACCAGCCAAATGACGTTATCACCGCGCCGGACGGGAGCATCTTCGTCGCTGACGGACACAGCGGTCAAGGTATGACGAGCGAAGAGGCGATGGAAGAAGGGCGGGCGTCGGGTGCGACGGGTCGCATCATCAAGTTCTCACCCGATGGCACCCGCCTCATGGAGTGGGGGCAGATCGGTGTGCGCCACGGTGAGTTCCGCACGCCACATGCGCTGGAGTTCGACTCGCAGGGCCGCCTCTGGGTCGCGGACCGCGGCAACCACCGCATTGAGATCTTCGACCAGGAAGGCAACTATCTCGATTCGCGCTACATGTATGGACGCATCAGCGGAATTTTCATCACCGAAGACGACATGCTGTACGCGATCGACTCTGAGTCTGGCCCGACCAATCACGAGGGCTGGAGGAATGGCGTTCGCATCGGGCACATAGACGAGGACCTCATCACTGCTTTCATTCCACCTTTCGAGCGCGAAGACCGGGTCTACCAGGGTACTGCGGGTGAAGGCGTCGCAGTCGACGCGGAAGGCAATGTCTACGCTGCGGAAGGACCAAATTCGCTGAGTTGGGCAGGTGGCGCATTTACCAGGTACTCGGTTCGGTAAAATTAAGACAAACGGGCCAGGGTTAAAATTCAGTCATTATATTTGATTCAAATTTCGAGCAATTATTTTCGATACCGATCACAGTGGTTTCGGAGCTTGCTTGCGTCGGTCGCAGTGGCCAGAATGCAGATTGGCCAACTGGCCATGAGATCAAATCAACCTACAATGAGAAAGCTATGAAGAACCTTCTAATCGGTTTCCTGAGTTCATTTGCTATAGCACTTCCGGCTATCGCAGCACTCGAAGCAGGCGATACGGCGCCGGCATTTGAGGCAAAGGCGTCACTGGCGGGTCAATCCTTCGATTACTCGCTGCGCGAGGCGCTCGATGAGGGCCCGGTGGTGGTCTATTTTTACCCGTCGGCATACACACAAGGCTGTAATATTCAGGCGCACGAGTTCGCCGTTAACATGGATAAATTCACGGCCGCAGGGGCAAGCGTGATTGGAGTCTCTCTCGACAGCATCGAGCGGCTCAATGACTTCTCGGCCGATCCGGAGTATTGCGCGGACAAGCTTGCGGTAGCCTCCGACACAAGCGGTGAGATTGCCAGGTCGTATAACCTGGACGTTCGTGATGGTCGCGATGGCGCTAAAGACACCCGGGGCGTTGAGATCGGTCACGGCTTTGCCGAACGTGTAACGTTCATTGTGACGCCCGATCGCAAGATCGCCGAGACAATCGGCGGCGTCTCCCCAATGGAAAACGTTCAAAAATCACTCGAAGCGGTTCAGCGTCATTAGTAGCCGCGGCATCGCTGACCGCTGAGCGGAGTTTTTCAGAGCACTGATAGTTCATTAACGCCACTGCTCATACACTTTTTTCGTCGTCGGTGAGCCGTCACTGTAGCGGCCGAAGCCAGCCCGTCATGTCGACGTTTCCCGGGGACATCGAACGACCGGTTGAAATGGCAGGCAAAAGCGGACGCTCGATTTACAGGCAGTAAAATGATTTTCGGCCAACATCAGTCGTGTTGGAATTGGGATAACAAACATTCATACGACTATGAAGCTGGAGACAGGCGATGAAGCAAGTATTGCACAAAGCTGATACACGCGGACTGGCAGACCATGGGTGGCTCCAATCCCGTCATACTTTTTCATTCGCCAGCTACCACGATCCCGAGAGGATGGGTTTCGGCCTTTTACGGGTAATCAATGACGACATTGTCCAGCCGAGCAAGGGTTTCGGCACGCACCCGCATGAAAACATGGAAATAGTGTCTATTCCAATTTCTGGCGAACTGCGGCACCAGGACAACATGGGCAACAGCCAACATATTCGGGCAGGCGAGATTCAGATAATGTCCGCCGGCACCGGAATTACTCACTCCGAGTACAACGCATCTGACTCTGAACCCGTCGCCTTCCTGCAGATATGGGTCTTACCGAAGTTACAGAATATTGAGCCACGTTATGGGCAGCAGTTATTTTCCTGTAACGACCGTAAGAATGAATTCCAGATCGTCGTGTCACCCGAAAAAGTTAACAACGATGGCGCGATCTGGATCAATCAGGACGCCTGGTTTTCACAGGGCGATTTCGACTCAGGTCAAACGGGTAGCTATACGATTAAGCGCGAAGCAAACGGAGCGTACTTCTTTGTGATTGAAGGGGCGGTGACTATTGCTGATGAGCAACTGCAGCGGCGGGATGGGATCGGCGTCGAGGACGCCACCAACATCGACTTCGAAGTTGCACAAGATTGTCAGCTGCTGGTTATCGATGTGCCGATGCAGTGAAGATTATAGAGTACTTGCGGCAGCTTGAGAGAGGGCTGCTTTTGGCGGCGGCCTCCAACGATCGTCAGAGCAACGTCGCGACAGGATGTCTTGTCCGTTAAGCCTGCCTGGGCCTTATTTCAAAATTCCCGATCGTAACGACATCACCGACATGCAAATCGCAGCGGGTTATCGTTTTGGAATTGACGATCGTTCCGTTGAAGCTGTTCAGGTTTTCGATGCAAAACCCGTCATCGGTGCAAAAGATCAGCGCATGGTGGCGACTGACAAATTCACTGTTAAGACGCAGCTCGCTGTCCTCACTTCTTCCTATCATGATGCGCGACTGACCTTCTTCGAGCTGCATGACCTGTTCGACTTTTCCATCCTTGAAAACCTCGAATGATGCGATGACAGCGTCGGACTGCTCGGCTGCGGATTCCGGCTCGGGTGCCTGCGCGCTTGTTTCCTGCTGCTTTTGGCGCTTTGATGGTTTGCGAGCTTTGATCTTCGGCCGCGCCGTCAAGCTTGTGTCCTCTGGCAGCTGCGCTTTAATCCCCGTGAGCGTTAGTTCCTCCTCCTGCAGGTTCGACTTCTTGACTGAAATGTCTTCGACCTGCGCCGGTTCCGCGTCGCGGGTTTCAGATTCCTCGTTCTTCGGCTCTGATGCCACGACATCCTGGTCATCCTGGTCGTACGCGGCCAGATCCGCTTTTAATTTCGCGATGCGCGAGTCTGCTTCCGATACGGACTCCTCCAGGCTATTCAGATCAGCAACGCGAAGTCGCAGTGATGCGCATTCTTTCAACGATTCCTGGAGCATCTTTTCGAGGTCGCCAAGCTCATCGTCTCGCGAATCCAGCTCTCCGGACTTTTTCTCAATCTCATCGTCTCGCGAATCCAGCTCTCTGGATTTTTTCTCGATCTCATCCTTGAGCGCAGCATGACTCTGCTCGAGGACATCCATTTCGACTACGCGCTCTTCGGCCAGCTTGAGATCGGCCGTGAGACTGCTTACTGTCGCCTCCAGTTCTGATTTCTGCTGGCTCAGCTCTTTTACTGTTGCTTTGGATTCAGCAATATCAGTCCGCGCGGTTTTTACGGCGCTTCTTTCCTTCTCCAGATTGGCAGCGAGTTTCTTTGATGCTTTCTCACTCTCCTCCAACGCTTTCGTGCCGTTAGACAGTTCCTTAGTCAGTTGCCCGATCTCGTCGGCGTTGTCTCCAAGCGCGGTCGTCAGTTTCTCGGCTGCTGCGATCTCCGTTTCGAGCTTGTCGCGCAGTTCGCCAATGTCTTTGTCACGCGTGCCGATACCTTCAAGGGTCCGAATCCTTTCCGCCTTGATTCGGTCAAGGTGCGCTGAAAGCTCGGAAATTTGATCCAGCAGATTCTTGCCGCCAACATCCGACGTTTCGGGTTTCAGCATGGGTTGTTCGGCTGTTTCCTCGGCTGTTTCCTCGGCTGTTTTCCTGGCCGTTGAATCTCTGGGCGTTATGCGTTCCCCGGCCTTTTTTTCGGATTTTGCAAGCTTGAAATCAGCATCGGTACTGCGTCGCCCCTTTCCTTGCAGAGGAACCACATGTGGTGAGAGTCGTCGTTTGTCTGCAACCGTCCGAACAAGCTCCTCCGTGACATTATGCGATTTCAAGGCACTCGCTGCTGTGAGGACGTCGTTGCACAAAACGTTTATCAGGTTCGGAATCCCGCCGGTATACAGGTAAATCAGCGCATGTGCCTCTTTCGAGAAATTCACGGCATCAGTACCGCCTGCCAACCTTAGATGGTGCCAGACGTAGTTTGCTGTCTCCTCTTCGGTATAGACGCGAATATTGAATTGGACGTGACTGCGGAACTTGATCTGGCTCATGGCCGGTGAGTCCATGACACTCACAAGATCGGAACTGCCAGCAAGCACTGCGCTAAGGACTCTGCGGTTCTTGGCTTTGAGCGCGGAGATCCGCCGCAGCTGCTCTAATACGATCGGTTTAACCAGGTGAGCGTTATCAATGATTATCAGAACAGGATCTTCGGCCATGCCACGATTGACGAGGAATTCCTCGGTGATGCGCCGCAACTCATGCGCCGTGCCAGTGATATCTCTAAATCCAAGTTGTCTCAGAAACGCGAGGTAGAATTGTTTCTCGCCATTACAGGTTTCATCGATGGTCGCGAAACAGATTTCATCGTTGAGGCTGGTAATGTAACGGTTCAGCAAGGTGGTTTTTCCCGATCCCTCGGCACCGCAAATGACGACCAGGCAATCGGCCTGTTCCGTCGCGACCGCCAGATGGGCCGTCAGCAACGAATACTGTTCGGTATGAAAGATTTCGGACGGTTGAGACAGGCGTGCAAACGGCCGTCGCGCGAACCCGAAGAATTCGACATACGTTGGATCAGGTCCAGGATTCTCTAGCGCTCGTACCACGCACCGATTCCCATATTATGATTCTTATCGATTCGCAGACACCTTGGTTTTAATTGTTCAGAGTGCCGCGTCGCCGAGGTCAATCGCTCGTTTCCCTCATTGGTGCAGGACATATTTTGTACAGTTATCCTCGTGTTTGGAAGTTAAACTCGTCAACTTTTTAGATTTTGCCCGTAACTAGATGAAAATAATAGTTATTACGGGCTTCGAATTATGGTGAATCCAGCAAATCACGACGCCGCGCGCGCAGCATTCGGGGCTCCGCTGGTGGCCGTTCGCCACCCATTGTCTAGCCGGTACTGGTGACGTTTGAATGGCGGCGTTGCGTCTTGTCTGACAACCGGACTGATTTTCGCGGAGACATGCGTTCCTGGGTTGAGTTAGCTCAAGCCCAGCCTTACCTGAATTTCTTTTTTGGCTTCCCGAAGCACCGTGTCGCGGTCGAGGCTGTCGAGGATTTCCTGCACCACTGTTTTCGGTCCGCCCTCGCCCCAGGATTTTCCTTTTGACAGGTATTCGGCCGCGATCTGTCCGACGACGTAGGTGCTGTAATACGCGATAGTGCCCTGGGCCCCTGCCGTCACCACGGTCGAGAGTCCTACCGTACCGACCTTCAGCGCGCTCGACACAAAATGCAATGCCCAGACAGTGCCCATCAGCGCCGCCGCCTCGGCGACGATGATGCTGACCAGCGAACCGGCTTCCCGACGGCTCAATGGCAGGTCGTAGACATGCGACAGGTGCATCACCATCCCGATGTCGATGAATGCTGCTGCAAACAGGTCTGCAACCGGTACTGGGTTGAATGCGACCGCGATGCCTTTGGCAACACAATAGGTTCTTACCAGTCTGTCGCCGAGTTCGCGCCGGGCATTCAGAATTCGAATGCCGACCTGGTCGCTCAAGTCCGCCGCAAACAGGCTGGCGTTAAGTGCCGCCAGTGTCTTGCCTTCGGCCTCGAATATTTCCCAGAGACGAATGCGCAGTGTGGCAATGTTCGGTTTGCGGTCGCGCATTGTTGTGACTTCGTTGCCATCGTCGTCGATTTCGACGATCTGCTGCGGTCGCGGCTGCGCCGCAATCGCCAATACATCGTCGGGATGCGCCAGCCCCGTCGTTTTTTCGCGGATCGATTGCAGCAGGGAATCCAAGTCCTGTTGCGTATATAAATCTGCTTTGTTCAGAGTGACGATCACCGGCCTGCCCTGCGCCAACAGCATGCGGAGCGCCTGCAATTCACTGTCAGTGATGTCACTGTCCAGTACGAAGATGACGAGATCAGAGCGATTCGCGACCTCTTTGGCCATGTCTTCGCGCACTTCGCCGCCGGCTTCGTCCAGACCTGGCGTGTCGATTAGAAAAACGCCAGCTGCTTCGATTTCCGACCAGTGCTGCATCGAGGATTTTTTTGTTTCCCCGTGCAACGGACTGACGGCGAACTTCTGCTCGCCGATCAAGGTGTTGAGGAGCGAAGATTTGCCGGTGCTGACGCGGCCGAAAACGGCGATGTGCAGGTGGCCATGCTGCAACTTATCGAGCATGGCCTGTACCGCTTCGTAATCATGCGCGAGGGAATCACGAACGCCTGGCGGCAGCCGCGTATCTTCGATCAGGTCGCGGAGGCTTTCACGTGCCAGGTTCAGGTGAGCGCTGCCGGAGTCGTCAGCCGATTCAGTCTTTTCCTTTTTCCTGATCCAGGGCCATCCTGGCAACCTGTCGAACACCCGCATCAATATGCTCACTGATTCCGTCCTCAAACTCTTTTGCGGCTGTTTCGGGGTCAAACTGACCGTGCGCTTCCAATGTCAGCACCAGGCTTCTGCCCAGCGCATCGAAGATAAGTCCGTAGGCTACAGCATGCACGACGCCGCCGGCGACCGTGCCAATGCCGGGAAACGCCTTGAGCCCGTTGCCGGCCACGGCCATGCTCAGTGGCAACGCCTTGCCGGCACGGCTCTGGCTCAGGTTCAGAAATTCCTCGACATCCAGGTCGCGCGGCGCAGCGCCAAACAGACTACACAGCTCACGGGTCATCGCCGTGCCGATGTATCCCTGGATAATTATGTCAGTTCCCGGACTGACTGCGGCCAATGCACCGACCACTGCCTTGCGGGTCGAGCTGCGGATTATCTGTGTGGCGCGTTGTTGACGATACTCGAGTTCTGCTTCCTTCAGCTTATCAGCCGCCAGCCTGAACACCGCCCGGTCACGACGTATATCGAGCGAGTCAATTTCGTCCTCAAGCAAGCGATTGATAGCTACCACCAGTACACCGATGTCTGCCGGTCGTGTGCGTCGAATGGTTGCTTCCGATCCGTCCGGCTGCCGCTGCACAGCGTCGATTTCACCACCAGCCGAGACTGCGACTACCTGGTCATTCGAAAACTCGCTGCCCAGATCACCAAGCTGATCCAGCAAGCGTTCCAATAACATCGATTGTTCTTCGCGCGAATAGCGATCGGACTTGTTCATTACGAGGATGAGCGGTTTTTCCAGTGCCAATAGTCGCTGCACCGCATGGCTTTCGGCACGCGTCAGATCTCCGTCGCAAATGAACAGGACAACCTGTGACCGCAATGCCTCTTCTTCGGCAACCTGGTCGAGTTTGGATTCGAGCCCGCCGCTGCCCGGCACATCGGTTAGCAAAATTTGCCTGCCTTTGTCGTCGCGCCAGCGAAAATGACGAATATCCATGGTCGAACCGCCGACCGCACTGATTGCAACGTCAGCATCCGGGACCAGCGCCTTGATCAGGGAACTTTTGCCGGTGCTGATCTCGCCAAAGAAACACAAATGAACCGAACCGCTTTCCTGGCGCGCAGCAAGCTCCTGCAATTCCGCCTGAGCTTTCTCCACGCCAACACCTGTTTTTTCCGCCTCGCGCAGCCGCTGCTTTATGTCGGCCTGCCGCAATGGCTGGGACGATGATTTCGTGTCACGGATTTTGCGCCTGACAACAAGACGCATGACCAGCCAGATTGCCGCCATGATCAGGCCTGTCATCGCCGCAAAATAGCCGTACAACAGGAATCGGGGTCCCTGTACAAGCCGGTCCCACACGTTAAGGGCGGATTCAGTCACAAACAGCATTGCTGCGATCGCGATGACAAAAACCAGCAGTATCAGTAGTCCGACCGCAAGCCTGATAAACCGATCCAGCTTCATGGTCGGCAAGACTGCCCGGGATTGTTTTTGTTTGCAAAGAAGGGATAAGACACCTTTCCTGCATCGCGCGTTCTTGGGATACTAGCCAGCCGGTTTCACGACCTCGCGGATTTTCACCAGTGCTCGGCCAATTTCACAATAAATCATTGTTTTTATGTGCTTTTATGGCAATTTCGGCCGGCGTTTTCGGCGGCTGCACGCAATCAGCAATAACTCCGGAGGCCACGGAATTAGGCATGCCGGCCGATTGGGTTCGTGGCGGCGACAGCGGAACAGTCGACCTGAACTGGCTCGAAAGCTTCGACGATCCGCAATTAAGCAATTTTGTCAACGAGGCAATCTCGAATAACTACCTGTTGGAGCAGGAGCGTGCGCGACTTTACCAGGCCGAGCAAACGGTGGTTATTGTCCGTGCCAACCGTTTTCCCGATCTTGACGTTTCAATTGACGGCTCGCGCCGCGGATTTACCGATGCGTCCGACCAGCGAGCCACAGCGGAATCATTTGCTGCGAGCGTCGACGCCCGTTGGGAAGTAGATCTGTGGGGCCGCCTTAGCAAACAACAACAGGCCGCTCAACTTGCGCTGGGTGCTCAGCAGGCAAGATTCGAATCCGTGCAACGGAACCTGGCTGCTGCAACAACCGGCGCCTATTTCGGCGTAATGGAAGCGCAGCAATTGCTCGAAGTGGCCAGGCGCCGTCTCGACAACGCGATCGTGAGTCATGACATCGCTGCCAGCGGTTACCGTCAGGGGCTGAATGACGCGCTTGATCTTTACCTGGCGCGTAACCAGGTTGAGCGGCAGCAGGCGAATTACGCGCAGCAGGAACAGACGCTGTCTGAGACAATTGCTGATTTGCAGTTGTCGCTTGCTCGTTATCCCGACGGGCGTATGGAAATGCCGGGCAGGTTACCGGTACTGACAACGCCTATTCCTTCCGGTCTCCCATCGGAACTACTCACACGGCGGACCGATGTGCAGGAAGCCTGGCTGAATCTCCTGGCTGCGGATGCTAACGTTGCGGCGGCCCACAAAGCACGATTTCCGAGTTTGTCACTAGTTGGCAGCGCAGGCGTAGCCTCTGCAGAATTTTCGGACTTGCTCAAAACCGATCTATCGGTCTGGTCGATCGCAGGCGGCCTGACTCAACCGCTTTTCAACGCCGGCCGGCTCGAGGCGATCGAAGAACAGGCGGTCGCACAAGTACGGCAGACGGAACAGCAGTATCTCGACCTGGTATTCCGGGCCTTCGCCGACGTAGAGAATTCGATCTCTCGTTCGGTTTCCTTAATAGAGCGCTATGAGTCGTTCCTGGACGCGGAAACCAACTCCGCGGCCGCGCTCGAGCTGGCGCTTGAACAATATCAACGAGGGCTGGTCCCATACACGACGGTGCTCGAATCGCAGCGCCAGGCATTCGACGCCGAGTCGACGGTTGTGCAACTCAGGAATCTCCTTCTGCAGAATCGCATTTCCCTGTACCTTGCATTAGGCGGCGAATTCTCAAGCGAATATTAAAATTGGATTTTAAAAACAAAAAACTGATTCCGCTCGCTATTTTTGGCGGATTATTGCTTGTTGCCATGATTATCCGGATGAACCCGCCCGAGGCACCACAAAGACCACCATTTTCAGGTCCGGTGATGACCGTGGAAACCAGGGTCGTGGCCGAGCAGGACTACCCGATCGTGCTGGAGAGCTACGGCACAGTGCAGCCACGAACGCGAAGCATCCTGGTGGCGCAAGTCGGTGGACAAATCGTGTCGGTCAATCCCAATGTTCGCGATGGCGGCTTCTTTGAGAAAGGTGACGTTCTCGCAAATATCGATGCACGCGACTACGAAGCGGACGTACGTATCGCCGGCGCGTTGTTGACGGATGCGCAGCAGACGCTTGCGGAGGCAGAGGCGAGAACCAATCAGGCGCGCGAAGACTGGGATCGTCTGGGCAACACTGGCGAGGCGCCCGATCTAGTATTGCGTATTCCCCAGCTTGAATCAGCGAAAGCAGGAATAGTTTCCGCCGAGTCGGTGTTGCGCAAGACAGAGCTCGATCTGGAACGCACCCATATCGTTGCGCCATTTGCGGGGCGGATACTGCGTAAATTGGCCGACGTAGGCCAGGTCGTATCACCGAATACGCAGCTCGCCGAAATCTACGCGACGGACGTCGTCGAGATTCGTCTTCCCCTTAGAAACAGGGACCTGCCTTTCATCGATCTGCCTGAATCTTATCGTTTCGGCAATGTATCGCGTGAAGTGGGCGGTAAGGTACAGATCCACTCGGATCTGGGTGGGGAAGAATCCTGGGACGCGACGCTGATCCGTACCGAAGGTGCAATCGATGAAACCGCGCGGCAACTGCATGTCATCGCGCAGATCGAGGATCCCTTCGGCCGTGGCAACGAAGATCATGCTCCGCTCAAAATCGGCCAGTACGTCACCGCGAGACTTGAGGGCAAGACGATTCCCGGTGCACTGGTGATCCCGAACAACACCATTTATCAGGGAACCTACGTGTACATCGTGGAGGACGAGATATTGCGGCGCGTTGATATCGAGATCGCGTGGCAAAACGACGATGAAGCCGTGATCGCCGCTGGCCTGGAGCCAGGCGATGTACTGGTGACGACGCCGCTCGGCCAGCTGACATCGGGCATCAGGGTATCCGTCGTCGGAGAAGAAGGCGATCGACGCATGGGCCGCAATCAGCAGGAAGCTAGGAAATGATTTCCTGGTTCGCAAGAAATTCCGTTGCGGCGAACCTGCTGATGGTTACGATCATGATCGGCGGCGCGCTTGCCCTGAACGATGGCGTCAGACTCGAAATTTTCCCGTTCTCGGATCCGGATACGGTCACCGTTTCAGTGCCGTTACGCGGCGCAACGCCCGAAGACGTCGAACTCGGTATTGCGGTCAGAATAGAAGAGGCCGTGCAGGATCTCGAGGGCATCGACAAGATCACTTCGCGATCCGTCGAGGGCAGCACGCGCGTCTGGATCGAGATCGATGCCGATTACGACCCACGCGAGTTGCTGGATGACATCAAGAGCCGGGTTGACGCAATCAATGTATTTCCCGCTGACACCGAAAAACCTGTTATCAGTCTGAGCCAGCATTCCTGGGCCGTCATTAGCGTCGTCATTGCGGGCGACTACAGTGAAGACGAGATCCGTCTCTATGCCGAGCGGGTTCGCGACGACCTGCTGAGAGTCGACGGCATTACCAAGGTAAGCCTCGGATCCGTACGCCGCTACGAAATCGCAATTGAAGCCTCACCGGACCGGTTACGGGAATTTGACGTTTCGCTGGAGGACATATCGCGTGCAATTCGCGGCAGCTCTGTCGATATATCTGCAGGAAATGTAAGGACCGAGGGCGGTGACGTACTGATCCGATCGAAAGGTCAGGCCTATCGACGTGCGGATTTTGAAAAAATTGTCGTCAAGACCAACCCGGACGGCAGTATTGTCAGGGTCAGCGATATCGCAACAGTTCTGGATGGATTCGAGGAGGAGTCTCTGCGCACGCGGTTTAACGGCAAGTATGCCGCATTCGTCGATGTCGAACGGGTCGGCAATCAGAGCGCGATTACGATCTCTGAGATCGTCAAAGGCTACATTGACTCCAAGCAGGGCACATTACCCGTCGGTATGGAACTCTCGTACTGGGATGACGATTCCGCGCGACTCAAGGATCGACTCGGCATCATGACCAATAGCGCGATCCAGGGTGGCGTGCTGGTCATTTTACTGTTATCGCTGTTCCTCAGGCCTGCCATTGCCCTTTGGGTTTTCCTGGGAATTCCAATCAGTTTCCTCGGTGCATTCATCGTACTGTATTACTTCGACATCAGTTTGAACCTGATGAGCGCCTTCGGCTTTATCATGGTGCTCGGCATTGTCGTCGACGATGCGATTGTGACCGGCGAGAACGTCTATTCACATATGCGCCAGGGTGATTCCGGGCTGTCTGCAGCAATCCATGGCACCAAGGAGGTTGCCATTCCGGTGACCTTTGGAATACTGACGACGATTGCCGCGTTTATGCCGCTGGCGTTCATAGAAGGTCGCATGGGACAAATTTTCGCGCCTATCCCCGCCGTGGTGATTCCGGTACTGATGTTTTCGCTGATCGAATCAAAGCTGATTCTTCCGGCGCATCTGAAACATATCCAACTGCACGAGCATGACCACAAGGCGTCCGGATTCCAGGCCTGGCAAAGCCGCTTCGCCGACGGGTTCGAAAAACTCATTCTCAAATACTACGAACCCGCACTGAAATTCTGCTTGCGCAATCGTTATTCGACCGTTGCGGCATTCGCTGGCGTACTGATTGTCCTGATCATGCTGATCGTTAGCGGCTGGACTCGATTCGTGATGTTCGAAAGGCTGGAGGGTGAAACCGCGAGGGCGGCACTCACGATGCCAGTCGGCACGCCGTTTGACGTGACCAGCCGGCATGCAGAGAAACTGGTTGCCGCGGCGAACATCCTGCAGGAAAAATATACCGATCCCGATACCGGGCACAGCATGATCATCAACATTCTGTCGAGTGTTGGTTCCAGTGGTCGCAGCAATGGTTCGCATCTCGCTCGCGTGCAGTTGGAAACTGTGCCGCGACAGAACCGGACGATCGATTTCTCGGTAGCCGAGATGAACAATGAATGGCGCGACCTGACCGGGCCGATCCCCGGCGCTGAAAGTCTTAATTTCCGGGCATCGTTTTTCCGCGCCGGAGATCCGATCGATATCCAGTTCAGCGGCAACTCACTTGAAACGCTGAACGCGGTTGGTGAAGAAGTCAAAAAACAACTGGCCACTTACCCGGGTGTGTTCGAGATCGCCGACAGCTTGTCGGATGGCAAGGAAGAACTTCAGATCGACTTGAGCCCACAGGGCTACCTCGTTGGTCTGACGCGAAACGAAATTGTCAATCAGGTTGGTCAGGCATTCAAGGGTCTACAGGCGCAGCGCATACAGCGCGGTCGCGACGACATTCGCGTGCTGGTGCGCTTCCCGATCGATGAACGGCGAACCGTTGCGTCCTTGAAAGAAATGCTGATCGCCGCGCCGAACGGACGCCTGATTCCACTCGCAAACGTAGCAACGATCAATCCGGGACGCGGTCCCTCGCAGATTACGCGCATCGATGGCTATCGCGTTTTGAATGTCACCGCCGACGTCGACAAGGACAACACGAACATGGTCGTGCTGCTGGAGGATCTGCGAGCCTACGTCGATTCGTTGCTGGTGAAATATCCGTCGATTTCCTACACGCTGGAGGGAGAACAGGCACGACAGGCAGAAACATTCGGCAGCTTGCAGCTCGGCATTATCATCGTATTGTTCGCGATCTACTGCCTGCTGGCACTGCCCCTGAAATCCTATATACAGCCGGTGATTGTGATGTCGGTGATACCGTTCGGCGTTATTGGCGCCATCATCGGCCACTGGATCATGGGCGTGACACTGACCATTCTCAGCGTACTCGGACTGATGGCGCTTATCGGTGTGGTCATCAACGACAGCCTGGTCCTCGTCGACTTCATTAATCAGCGCCACCGGAACGCGGGAGAGCCGCTTCTGTCGGCCGTCGAGCGCGCAGGGGTGGTCAGGTTCCGTCCGGTCATGCTGACGTCGCTGACGACATTCTTCGGATTGACGCCGTTGCTGTTGGATCAGTCGTC
>Ga0209987_10000883_pt1 | contig 16023 bp, 8 predicted proteins | sample N074metaG_FD_182134 | JGI IMG/M metagenome (GOLD analysis project Ga0209987, IMG submission 182134) | Deep subsurface microbial communities from Kermadec Trench to uncover new lineages of life (NeLLi) - N074 metaG (SPAdes) (version 2) | ecosystem: Environmental > Aquatic > Marine > Ocean trench... | reverse complement strand
ACGACATTATGCTTTGCCTGATGATATTACAGAAGATGATATACAGAGAAGGTTATCCTTTGAAGGTCAACCATCAAGTTGGGCATATGTAAATTACCAAGCATATCATTCAGGGATAGTCATCTTTGATGGTAAAGCATCTAAGGTTGGAGATAATCTATGGGAGATTTCTACAAATGATTTGATTGATCAAACAGTTCCAGATGAGGATTTGAGTTATAGAGTCGTATTTTCTGGAAAAGCTGTAGAAATAGATGAGGAGAATGTAATTGCTATTTCCTTTATGAATTATAGTCTAAAAAATCCTGAGATGGGGCAAAATATGAAATTTCTTCAGGTTGGAGAGCTAACTATAAAATCAGAAAAATCAAGTTCTAACCAAGAATTCAGAAATTCAATATGGGTGAGATAATCATGATTTTTTCATATATTGTAGTCTAAATCAACATAATCTATTTAAAAAGAGAAAGTTATGATTATTTAGTTGGTTAGATACAAACCTACAATTACATACAGATTACGTGAAATTCCAATAAAACAAATCAAAATTTGGAAAGATGCACAATCTAGAAAACTTGAACGTGAAGGAATCTCAGAACTTGCAAGGTCTATCAAATCTGAAGGACTTCAAAATCCACCAATGGTACAAAAAGAAAGCAAAAATTTGTATCTATTAATGTCCGGACAACGAAGATTAGCAGCTTTTAAAAGGCTACGAGCAAAAAAAATTCCGGTTTTAGTTCTTACAAAAAAGACAGAATATGATCTTGAAGATGCAAAAGCAGCTTCAGTTGTTGAAAATATACATAGAAAAGATATGGATGTGAAAGAGACGGCAGATGCATGTCGTTTTCTTGCAGAACAAATAGGAAAATCAAAGGCAGCAAAATCACTAGGAATGTCAATACAAACCTTCAAGAAATATCATGGATTTGCAGGAGTACCAGAAAAATTGAAAGAGATGGTACCAAAGGAAATTTCTAGAGATGAAGCTACAAAACTGAATCTAATAATTCCCAATCTCTCAAGTGCATTAAAAATTGCACATAGGATTTCAGAATTAGATTCGCAAACAAGAAAAAGATATCTTAAGTTTTTAGCATATAATCCAAGATCAACACATAAGACTTTGTTGAAAAAGGCAAAATTCATTCCTATACAGCAAAATATTTCATTTAAACTTTCGAAGAAACAGGCACGGGGACTAGGTACACAATCTAAACGTCGTGATATGGATCCACGTGAATTAGCAAATAAGATAGTTTTTGATTGGTTAAAGAAGAAAGGATACTAAGGTTATTTTACTAAGATTATTTTGGGTATGAACTCATCAATTATTTCTGTATATTGTTCATCTACAGACTTGGTCGAATTTAATACTATAGAATGAATTGAGTAGATTCTGTCAATAGTTTGTGAAAGAAATTGTGTTTCTTCAGTATGTAGAGTATCTGATTTTAGGTTCAATTTACCAGTATCATTATTTTTTGAAATAGACCAAGAGAGTTTAGTTATATCTGAATTATTCATAATTTTATTTATTTCCCAATCAATAAGACTTGAAATAGTATATTTGAAATTTTTTCTCTCAAATACAAAGACAGAAACATCAGTAGAATTGTCTTTTGTAATCAGAACAGATCCTAGATAGGAAGGATAAGTAGTTAGTAATTCTTGGAAAGAACTTTGAGTGATATTACCTTTAACACTCCATACATCAGGATCAGATTTGATGATTTCAATTTTTAATTTACTGTTAGCATAAACTCCATCAATATCCAAATTACTCATTTTTTTGGATACTGGTTGCTTCTTCATAATTTTATCTCTCTCAGAATCAAATTGAGTTTCTTTAAGACGTGAGTCTAGTGGTGAGTCTAGTGGTGAGTCTAGTGGTGAGTCTAGTGGTGAGTCTAGTGGTGAGTCTAGTGGTGAGTCTAGTGGTGAGTCTACTTTTTCAGTAATTTCTAGTATGTATTCCATTGATTCACTTATTGGAACCTCAAATCCAACCTTGTGAAATACTGATATTTTTGATGGAATATTTAGTTGAAGTGTACCATTTTTAGTTGGAATATCTGTAGTACCTAATTCATAATAATTGTCTATACCGTATAATCTCCAACTGGTATTATTAGGAATTGAAATTGGATGATTATCAATATTTGTAATATTGAGTGTAATTATAAGAAAAATTGCGTTTTCACGTGCTGTGTCAGGGGTTGGGGTGAAAGTTGTTCCATCAGGTATTACTGTTACAAGACTATCAACTCTAGCTTTTTCTATTTGAAAAGAGGGTAAAGTTGAGTTAATTTGTACAGTTACCCCTTTTAGTTCTGGACGTAAAAGTTGATTTAAAAGAGATTGAAAGGGTTCTGAATGATATCCTTCCCAGACCATAACGCCTAAAATAAATCCAAAAATTAATGCAATTACTAATCCAATCCACCACATAATTCAGTTTTCTTGTGTTAGATTTGATTAATATTGTTTCATGTACTAAATTTTCTGAAAAACTAATCTAATTTTTAAAAAGTTTCCTAATTTTTGATAGCCAATGGTTTCGTATATTTTCATCCTCGTTCATTAATAAACGAGCATTTTCTTCTCCTACAATCTTTCCTAAAACCATTTTTGTAAGTTTATCATAATCAATCTCCTCTGTTTTTTTCTCATGTACAACTTCTGTATGTATAATCTCTTCTAGGGGCGGAATAAGTGTAGAATCATCCTCAGATTTGGTATTTTGAATAGATTTTCTTAAATCTAAAACTACTTCTAAGTGTTTATCATTTTTTTCAATCAGAGCTAATGGAGCGTAAAAATGTTTTGTTCCATGAGGTAGATCATAACTTAATTTTTGTACAGAGTTAGTCAGAGTTCTTGTGAAAAAATTCCAATAGTCTCCACACCAATAATTGCCATCAGTAAATTTTATTCGAACTCCCTCATCATCTGAAACCATTTTGTTTGGAGTATCATCTGCCAAAAGTATACCATATTGAGATTCAGAGTTTATTTTTTTAATTCCATCCCATTTTATTATTTTAGGATGTGATAATGACACAAAAGTTTTTGTTACTTCATCATGAAGATAATTTATTCCTGAAACATCATTTTGATTTGAAGATGCCCAGCTTAATGTTCTACTATCTACATCAATTGAAGTAATTCTTCGTAGATTTCCTTTTGGCAGTTCAGAAAGATCATCAAAGTCATCAATGACTTCTATCAAATCACCAATTTTAAAATCGCTTTCAAGATTATTTACAGAGTGTGCCAAAGATACACTGAAAGCATCAAAACTACTTAGTGAATATGCGGTTGAACCATTATCTAGTGACCATTTGAAAGTTGCTACATTGTCTATTTTAGAACCACTATCATGAATCTGAATTTTATATAATCTATTATCTACTCCCGAAAAATCAGTAGATTGATTTGAGTTATATGATGAAACTATTGTACTAAGCCGACCAGAGTTTATATTTTTTAATTTTTTAATTTCATCATCTATTATTTTCATTTTTTCTTTAAAATTATCAACTATCGGAATTTCTCGTAATTTTATCTGACCTATTGTTTTGATTCGTGTAGTAGTATCAGGTCCAGACAAAGCAATTTCACGAAGTTTAGGATCTTCAATGTATGAAATACCTCGTTCCCAAACATCAATATAAACCAAATAATGAGTTTTTTTGATTTTTTCAGTTGATCCTACTCCTTCTGGTTCAACCAGTAGGTTGTGCATTACTGGATAATCTTGTTGAGTTAGAAAAGTTTCATCAAATTCCTTCTGAACTTGAATACCTGAAACATATATTCTGGAATTACTAAAAGATTCTAGTCCTTTTCCAATAATAACAAAGTTATTTTCAAAGTTAATCAAGCCTAAAAATTCTGATAATCGTAATTCAGTTAATGGTAAATTTCGTATTCCTATTGATTTGATTTTACTAAAATCTTTGTCTTTGTTAATTGCATTATCTCGAGTTCCTTTTACATCGAATTTATATTCATTCCATCCTGATTCAGAATTTTTTGGTTGATTAAGTTCTAAAATAGGAAGATCAATTTCTTCATTTGAATCAGTTATTACAAAAAGATTAGGTTTGAAAAATGCATCAGAAGAAAATTGAATTGTTTCTAATGATTCAAAATTTTTTGGAAATTGGAATTGCCAGAAAATCTCAGACAGATCATTTGGTTTTATAATTGTGGGTTTTCCATTGTAAATTTTTTCTATGTCAATTTCAGTAAAATAAATTTCATCATTGACATTAATCCAAGGATAATTTTTCAACTCAAGATCAGCTGTTACGATAGGAATCAATGGTTCAGTCTCAATAGTTCCAATACATACAGGTGTTTTCATAGTCCACTCAATTGATATTTTGGATATATTAGATAATTCAAAATTATTATTTTCTGAAGATTCTGAAACAACAATTCCAAATTTGTCATTTAATGGTATAGTAACTGTAAAGAATCCATCAGAATCTTTTGTTCCCTGACATTGTTGGGTAAATACAAATCTAGTAGTAGAATTTTCTGTTTGCTTAAATAATGTTAAAGTTATGTCATAAGTTTGATTTTTTTCAAGACTAGAACTATTCTCAATTGGTTTTACTTTAATTGATAGTGATTGTGATCTTGAAAGATCCAAAGAATCAAACTTTCTTTCAATCATATTAGAATTAGAGATTAAAAGTGAACCATCCTCATATGGATAGTCATCAACCATAGGTTTATGATCTGTAGTAAACGATATTGATGAAGAATCTTCAGATTGTTTTTTGCTAGACCATAGCTCTGAATCTAACATATGATCAATTGGAATTTTTTTACAAATTTTAAATGAATCTCCTACACAAAAAAAGTCACCAGCTATATCTGAAAAATTATTTTTCAACAGTTCATGAATAATTAATGTTTGTTCATTCCAATCTGAATCTAATTGTACTCTACCTTGTTGAGAAAAAACACCAGAATAATGCTTGGTGTGGTCATGTGAAATTCGTGAAAAATCTCCTTTCATTTTATATCATTTATTTTAAAATATCTAAGACGTATAAATTAAAGACCTTTTTGTTCCAAATGGAAGATATTCGTCAAGTCGTGTGTTAAGATTTTCAATTAGTTTAAATCTATATGCTTTATTGTATACACCCATAGACATAGTGTCTTCTCCCCCTTTGATGATATTATTAGAACATAATCTGTACAGATAAAGATAATTAGAATTACCAAATTTTTTTGATGCAAAAATTGGCGTATCAGTAGTGCATTTGTACGTAATCTGTTTTAGTTTATCACCTACAGTAATTTTTGGAAATTCCGAGCCTATTTCATATCTACTAAATCGTAACCAGCTATTTTCTCCATTTGTAACTGAAACTTTACCAGTTAGGATAACATCAGAGATACGCAGTTCCTTAAAAGAAATATTATTTTCTTTATGACTTAGTATATCTGCACGTTCTGCTTCTAATGTTATAACATTAGAATTATTAGGATTTGATTTTATTTGAATTGCTGAGCCTGAGAAATTTTCAATGATTGAATCATGTAAAGTAATTTTTGTTGGAGTCTCATCAAGTAATATTCCTTGCATAATTGTTTTAAATATGAAGATATTTCTATTATTTAGATCATTTGAGTCAAACTCTATACTCATACCATCTGACTTTGAATGGTGATTAAATGTACAATATGCTAAAATTAAATTTTTTATATTTCCTTTAATTTTTAATTTTTTTCCAATAAAATTAATTCCATAAATTTTTAATGTATCCATATCACCTTCAATTACAAGTTCCTCTGTTTCATTTTTATCAAATCTAATTCTTGGAATTTTTTGTGTTAATCCTTGAATCGTTAAATCATTGACATTTGGTGGTATTACTAATTTGGATGGGAGATCGTAAATGTTGTTATCTACAATCTCTAATACATCATTATCATCAATTTTGTAAAATGCTTCTTCTAAAGTCATAAAAGTAGATGATGGAAGTAAATTAGGTCCCCCATCATGTCCAACTTTTGTAATCCATTTATAATTTTCAGGAAATGTTGTTGTTATTTTTTTAGAAAAAGAAACTCCTACTTTATTTTCCCATTCCGACAGAGAAGCAAATCTATCTAGAGTTGTAGAACCTAGTGCATGAGGAAAACCATAGTTAAAACTAGTAGTAACTGTACCAACATTACGATCTGCCTCTGCAAAGGCAAATCGGCCATTTTTAGGATCAATTGCAAGTTCTCCACGTACAATTGACCTAGGAGTACATGAATTCCAATCAGACAAATCCATGAATCTAGGTACACGATGCTGAAGAGGGAATCTATTAGGTATAGGAACTACTTGACCAGCGGATTTTCTGGCTAAATTTGTTGGATGAATTTGATTGTAAAATGTAGAACCATCTTTTCCAATTCTGAAATATTTTGGTGAATTCGGAGATATTTGAAATTGTGGAAGATAAACAAGAACACTAGAATTATTTTGATTATTAAATTGAAGAAGGCTTAATGGGAAAAAGTTTTCTTTTGTTGGAGATTTAATTTTTAGTACAAGATTTCCACTATTAATAAATAATGAATTTTCATTTATTGCATTTTTTATAATGTCAGATTTTTCTGAAAATTCTTTAAGTGGTAATTGTTTAAACTCTATGTTAACATTAAATTCAATACAATTTCTGGGTTCATTGAATCTTTCATTAATTGTACATTCAAGGGAATTTATATCTTCAATGAAATATCCTAAAGCTTTTTTAGCAATCTCTAGAATTTTTTCTTTCTTATCTTCATCTGATCCATTTAAGAGATCTTCAAAATTGAAATAACTTTGATGTGAATCAATTATTCCATCATATCTAATAGATTTAAAATGAGATGCCCATTCAAGAGAGGGCATTGATGAATTCTTATTTTCAAATGAGGTATTTGGTATATTCCAACGAATCCATACTTCATTAGCATTTTGGTAAGTTGTTGAATTAGCTGTAACATGCAATTGACCTAATTTCCATGTTACATTTTCTGAAAGATTTTCTGTAAATGCTTCAATAATAAATTCATCTATAAATTTAATTGGATCAACAACTTGTATACCAGTCCATCGATTAATTTCTCCAAAGCTATCTTGAGGATCTAATGAATATGTTAATTTTCTGGGAGGATATATTTGTCCAAATGATTTTTGAGGTTGAATACTATCATCTATAACAAATTTGTTATCTAGTTGTTTTGCAAAATACGTTGTACCATCATTATCTACAAACAGATACATGTGATTTTCACCTGAAATTGTAGGTAATGCAAGTTTAGGCAGATAAACATGAAGAGCATTCTGATATTTACTCTCAACACTATTTTTTTGAGAATTTTTAGTATCTACAAATGGAAATCTAGAATCACGAATAGAAATAATCGTTTCTGGGAATTCTCCTGGTAGATTTTCTGGTTTTAATTCTATTTTCAAGAGAAGTTTGCCAGAATAATTAGAGTTTGAGAGTAAGTCAAATCGATTGTCAGGAAGAGAAGAAGTATCCAAACGAGCAATTTCATGAATATCGCCCTCATCTGATTGTGATAATGCTGTAATTATAAAGTGTCTTTCAGGATTACTAAATTTTCTAGCTTCAAGTAATCTTATTCCATTTTTTGGATCTAATCCAACAAAATCTGTAGTAGAGAGTGTTTCTAGATTATCTGATATAATGACAAGATTATTTTCTGGATTATTTTGTGATTCAACAGGTTTTGTAGGTTGTAATTCAGAAACAGCAGCTAAAATGTTGTTGATTTTTATTGAAAAATAATCATTTTTTCCAAAATAATATAATGGATTTAACTCAAATTTTTGTGAGTTTATTTTTAATCTTGATATACTACTAAACAATTGATGTTGTGATTTAATATTATGATGAACTGGACCAAAATAATATCTAAAATCTGAATCTTTTATCGATTCAATATTTTTAATATTATAAACATTCAATAATGATAAAAATATTCCAATGTTTTTAGGATGATACCAACCATGTGAGTTTGTTGGATTACGAATATCTATTGTGTGAGGAATATTATCATGGATGGTTCCAAGTTCAAGTAAAGACACCTGATCCTTAATATTTACAAAATTTGATTTTAACGAATTTGTGTCTAGATAATTTAAATGAGTAAATCTTGCACAGACTTCAAAAAATTCTTTTAAACCTATTCCTACACCTGCATAATTCTTTGCTAAACTTTCTATTCCAGAAAGAGTGCCTTTGAGTTTTCTCCACTGAATAGTTTTTTTAATATCTGTTCTATTATCAGCAGAGGGATTTGAGATAATTTTTGTGCCTAATAATTCAGCAATATATGGAATAGCCCACGATTCTGAAGAATCAATGTAAAAATCTCTCCAAAGATCATCGATATTTTGTCTAATAACTGCAGCTTGTTCACCAATAATTTCAAGAAATTCTTTTAGCGTATCATCAATATCTCGTTTCTTATAGGTTTCAGGTAAGAGATCATAGAGATACTTTCTATAAAATTCTACATATTCATTATTAACAAAATATGTATCATTAAAATTTTGGCTCATGTAAGAAGTCCTCCTAATGAAATAATTTCAATTGTACCTTTTGTTGGATCATTTAGATCATCTTCGCATTGTATAATTTCATCATCTTTAATTTTAATTACATCTTGTAGTTCATGATTTGAATCTCTTTTTGCAAACTTTTTGATAACAACAAATTTTATTCCAACTATATTTTCAATAATTTCATAAACATCACTTAATGATATACTTTCACCAAAATCTAACTTTTCAAATGAAAAAAGTGTATAATTTCCATCCAATGTTTTTCCTGGTTTCAAAATGTCTCTTAATGAATTTACAACTTGGGAGCGAACAAAATTTTCATTTATTTGAATTTCTACAACAAGATCTACAGGTACAGGTTTAAAAGATTCTATTTTAAGAGGAATGTTTTTGTCTCTTCTTTTGTCTAAGAAATTTCTTAATTTTAATTTTTGAAAATTATTTAGAGATGTTTTTCCTATTGGGGCTACAGTCAGCTTGATTATTTCTGTTCCTTCTTCAATTATGTGTCTAGTTTTTGCTTTTGCAATATACGTAGTAGTTAAAGCAAGATTCTTGTAATCTTCTAATGTTACTGCTCTACCTAGAGTTTTGATCCAGGCTATTGCCAATTTTTTTTGTAGTGTTGGTCTTTGTTCATACCCCCCAGTAGCAGAAAGTGGATTTGTTACTGACTTTAATGCTTGATTGTTGTCTAATGGAGTATCAATTTTTCTAGCAGTAATATTTCCAGATGGTCCCACACCTATTCTATAAGTTGCAACAATGTTGTTAGTTCCTACAGGTAAACGAGAACCATGAATGCCATCTCCAAAGATTATTATTGTTTGACTATCCTCAGTAACTGAAGTGATATAGCACCTATCAGATGGACCACTATCATAGAAATCTCTTTCTTCATTCCATAAAATACCATCAACATAAACTTCAAGTGAGCTTTCAATTTCAATAGGGTTTTGATGTGATGATGTATAGGTAAGTGGACTTTGTTTAAGATAAAATTTTTGAAATGGAATTAGTGCATTACCACTACCAAGAATTTCATTAGAAACAGTTTCACCGTGAGTTACTTGTGTTATATTAGAACGAATTTCAGTAAAACCTTTAACATATGAATTTTGAAAAGATGGTTCTACAACAACAAAAGATTTGCCAGATCTAAATCCCACACTTACTACTAAAGCAGTTTCAAGTCGTTTTTGTTTTAGTAAACTAGGAGTGTAACTTATTTCTCCTGAAAAATCTGTAGACATGGACAACTTGACAAGTTGATTTGGTTCAATCAACATTTTATGAGTGTGACCCACAAGGCAATCGTTTCTATCATCATTAGAAACTGATTTGTCAAGAGTTTTTCTAATTAGACCACATGCTTCGTTGATAATAGTAGATGATGTAAGGATATTTTGAACTATTTTTGTTAAAGTTAATGGAACATCACTTGCTTTCATAGTAGAAATTAAGTTTTCAAGATTTTTGGTTTTGTTAATAAGATCATTTGTATCTTCAACAATTTTTGGGATTACTCTTGTAGATATAATTTCAGAGAATTTTTGTTGAGTTTCTAAATCTTCTTCTCTTTGTGCTGTATCCAAAGAATTAATGTAATTATTCAAACTGGATAAAGGAGAAACTAATCGTATAGCAGAAAACAATAATGACTTTATTGACAAGTCAAGAGTAGTTCCAAGAAACTTGATCTTTTTTGTTTGGTTTTCAACTACATCACCAACATAATAGATTAAAGATGTGATTATTTTTGATGAAGTTTTAATTGATCTATCTACTTTGTTATTAGATTCAGCAAGTACAACTTTCATAATTTTTTTAAGAATTATTGGGTTAAGCTCTGGTATTGTATTCAGGTATCTTTCCCAATATGCTGAGGTAGAAAGAAAAACAAATAGAACATATTCATCTGAAATAATATCATTAAATTCGAAATATCCAGTTTTATCAGTGATTTGAGGCTTATTAGTTGGTAATGATTTGTAGAGTATTTTATCATATTTATGAAGAATTTGGTAAATTTTTATTTTATATGCAGACAAAGGATGAAATTCGTTATCAAAGAGTTGTCCCTTTATTTCACTAACATTATCTGTGATTGACAAAAAGGAACCGACTTTGAGTGATTTGTGTCCCTCAAGGATCAATTTGTTTTCTTTTAATGTTTTTTCAAATGATGGTGCACGAGGATCAATTTTTAGCTCAAAAGTAGGATTTAGTAATATTGTAGTATCTCTTTTTCTAAATCTATTTCTTTGAACAGTATCCCAATAAAGATAAACTTTTTCATCGTCTTTTAGCATTCCAACAAGATCAAATGTGTAGGTATCATCTACATGTAATCTGCCTGATGTTTGATCATCATTTAGTTCAATTAATACAAAATGAGTTGCATCAAAAACCAAGATTATGTTTTCTTTGTTTATTTTTAGAACATTATCAGCCTCAAGTTTAGCAACCCATTCAAGTCCAATTTTTTCATTCAAAAATTGGAAGAGATTGTTTAATGCTTTTTTAGATTCTTCTTTTGATAGATATTTTGCGAAATACTTTGGATCTTTTGGAATAATTTTTGTAGGTGGTTTAACTTTTAGTCCTTTTCCAAAAGGCTTTGTTACCGACTTTGTTTTACCAGAGATGTCAGCTAGTCCTTCACCTCCAGCATCTTTAACTTGATCGCCAAGATCACTTTGAATATCACCTACTGTAGATTTTATTTCTGTATCTACTGTCTTGCTAATTTCTTTTTGTAATCCCTTAGCTGATGCAGTTGATTTTTCTTTAAGGAATTTTGCAATTTTACTACGTAAACGAGATTTTGGTTTAGGAGTAGATTCTGATATATCACTCCAGATAAATGCAAAATCTAGAGTTGGGTCATCATTCAAGTCTAATAAATTTAATCTACTTACTTTTTGGTTAACTCCATACTCTGAATGTTCAAAAGTTTTTATATTTTTTATTCTATAAATTTGGGAATTTTTGTCAAATGGTTCCATCGAATCTTTTATAAAAATTGCTAAGGAATTAGATTTTAAATCATAGTATTCATCGTTAAGAAAAATATCTGATGAAATAAGATCTTGGTATACAACATCAAAAGGATCATTTGATTGAACTACAAATTGAAATGATTTTCTATATTCAATTCCTGAATTTGTTAAAAATTCTAATGAATTAATTATTGCATTTAATTTTAATACATGTGAAGGAAATATTTGAAACAGTGATGTAGTTCTTGTTTTCCATCTTCCAGGTAGCCAAAAATCATCTGTTCGTTTTATTCTTAGTTTGTAAGTTCCAGGAAAAACTTCTCTAAAGTTGAAATTACCATATTGATCTGAAATTGTTGTTGCAATAATATTTTTATTAGTACCATCAAGTAGTTCGATTTTTAGGTGTGGTATTGGAATTTCTTCTTTTACATCACCTGTAAGTGATTTAATGTTAGCATAGAGTTTTGCTTTAATAATTCCTTTTGATTGAGGATGTGCATCGTAACCAAAAGGTCTGACAGTTTTTGTGAATTTATAGATCTTTGTGGCTCTAATATCATAATCTCTTTCTAGTGAATTTAGGCTATCCCAAATAATTTCAGTATGACCTTTCTCGTTTTTAATTTCAGAAATTTTTATTATTTGCTCATGTTCGCCATCTGTAATTAGAACAAAATCATTTTCATGTAAATTATTATATTCTTTATCAAGAATTAATAAGTTAATCCCTTTTTCTAAATTTGATAGAACTTTAGATCCATCTAAATGCATTAAATTAGTATCATCTGAAATTTCTACAGGGGCACTTGTTTCAAATACTATTTGCCCCTCTTTATCATTTCCTTGCACCTTAAATTTTTTAGGTATTGTTGCATTCATATTTTCGTTAGCCTCAAACTGTACAAAAGAAGAAGCAGACAAACCTGGGATTGGTTTATAATCAATTAGATAAAGTAATTCTATTACAGATTCATCTAGTACAGAAGTATTAAAAAACGTCTCATTTGCTATACGCTCTTGATAATATGACAAAATATCTTCTAAATGTGCCCACATTTCCATTAGAGACACACCCCAATCATTTGATTCTCTGTTTGTCCATCTATCAAGAGCAGGTTTTGTAGGAATTGATTTGTACATACTTTCTAAGAAACTAGAGTAAGTTCCAATTCTATAATTAATTACAGGCAAATATGGTTCGTTGTGAATTTTTTTGTAAAGTGATGAATAGTTAGACATTAAATTAGCTCCTTGATTCTACAAAATTTAACACAAGTGAGCCATGTTCAGGATAAAGAGGATTATTATCTAATCTTAGAACATTTCTTTCATTGACTGGAATAAATCCTCGTTTTAGATTTCTTATTGTTGCTTCATCTTTTCCATCTTCTGTAGGAATGTATGGTGAAGTAGAAATTTTGAATTTGTTTATAATGGCATAATCAACACCATGAATATTCTCAATGACATCATAGAGTTTGCTGATATAAATTGAATCACCAAAAGAAAAGTTTTCTGGATGAAAGAATCCTCTATTTCCGGTTTCATCTTCTTTATCTCCTAGTAGAAAATTTAATTTTGATTCAACTTCTGTTTTTATGAAATTTTTCTCAAGGAATATAGATATTTCAATTTCAGGAGAAATATATTCTGTTAAAGATATTTTTGCATCATATCCGATCATCCTAATTTTATCTATGAATATTTTTAATTCCTTTAGAATTCTTTTATCTGGTTCAATATTATTTTTCATGTCTAATAATATTTCTAAGGTGTTCCATCCTCCATTATGAGAGAATCTTGTTTGAATTTGTGATATTATAGGAAATTGTTTTTTGATTAGTTTGGAATAATCTTCTGGAGTAACTGCACGTTCTTGAATTTTTAAAGTCTTAGGACCCCTTATCTTGGCATCTTCAAGTGATTGTTTATCAACTCCACCCTTAGCAGGAAGCAAATTAGTTACATTTTTTATGAATGGAAATTTTTTTGAATCAAATTCAGTTAAGATTTTGGAGCCTACATTACCTTTTCTACCCATTCCAATTTTATAACGTGCTGTAATTGTACTCCATGGAAATGGTTGTTTTCCATCTCCAAAAGTGATTAGACAAGAATCTTCATCATCAATTGAGATTCTATAACATTCATCAAATGAATTCATTTCACGAAGTCTATAAACTTCTTTCCAAGGTTTTCCATCAACCCAGACTTGAACAGTACTTTTTGCTAAATATGGTGTTAAAGAATCAGAAACAAAAGCAATCGAGTTTTGTTTTAATTTGTAATGTTTCTGAGAAGGATTACTTCCAGATTTTAAAATCTCTGATTTTTCATTGGTTTGACCCTGTGTAATCTTTAGAATATTAGCGTAAATCGTGGAATTTACGTCATAATTATTTCGTAGATAGTCATTTCTTGACCAAGAAATTTTAGTAACTGGTTGTTTGATAGATTTTGGGATTTCATTTTGGCTTAAAGTACTATCCAAGTCTGATCGATCAAATTCATTTTTAGAAAGTGATAACTCGATCAATTCTGGTTCATCATCAAGACAAATGACTTCACAGTTTTCAGAATTTTGGAACATGATGTAATCATCTTTCTTTAATCCAGAGAAATGATTCAACAATAATGCTGATGTAGAACCTTTTTCTAATTTATTTTTTTTAACATCAAAAAATAATTTAATTTTATTCTGTGATGGATACAAACTATAATCTCTATCAGTTTCAAAAACTATTTTTTGATGGCCTGATAATGTTTTGTTTGATACTTGAAATCCTTTTGGAAGAAAACTAATTTCATTAACTGTAATATTCAAAAATGTTTGTGCAGAGCATCCATTATGTAAACGATAATCTATTAGACTCAATAAGGAAGAAACTGAATCTCTTTTTCTTGCAGTCCTCAGAAATGCTTCGTTTGCAATCCTATCTTGATAATAACTTAATTCATCAGCAACATATGAGAACAAATCTATGAGAACCATGCGTATATCAGCTTCAGTTTTTTCATGCCAATCAGGAAATTTTTTTGAGGCTAACTGTAAGAGTAGAGTTTTAAAACTTTCATAATCTTTTGCCATATAATCAATAGAATTGTTTTCTTCTACAAAGTTGGATGTGTGAAATGATTTTTCTAATGGGTCTGATTCAAGTAAAACTTTAACATTGTTTTCTGATTGATTAATTTTAATATCTGAATTATTTTTGTTAGACATATTATTATTCAGGTTCAACAAAATCCTATAATCATAGTTTTATTGATAGACGTTCTTGTTGTAAATTCTTTTTTATTTTATATTCAATATGAATAATTATTTTTTCATCTATAGTTGTAACATCAACATTATTTACATCAATTAAATCTCCAATCCATTTTTCTAGGGCACTAACTACAATAAAATCAACTAGCGATTGTTGGATTGGACCATTTGCAGAAAAAACCATTTCTTTTAATCCACATCCAAAATCTGGCATGTTTATTCGTTCACCAGGAGATGTCATTAAAATTGAAACGATCATGTTTCTTATGTTTTCATTACTGTTATCTGGAATTCCTATCCCTCCATTTGCACCAATATAAAATGTAGAAGACGAAAATTGATTTTCTTGATTTGTTGACATGCAGATCGATCAGATCGTATGAGAATCTATAAAGATTGTGGTATATCATAGATAAAACTTTGAAAAAGATTGTTTGTTGAAAGTTGATTATGCAATTAGAACAGTTGGTTCACCTTGTACAATTGCATTTGGAGGACCAGTTTCTACTATCTGATCGCCCATTCTTGCAGCTGGCATATTATTAATTAGAACTGTCATACTTCCCATTGCTACTGTTCCACCAACATGAGGAACAGGTCCAGTGAAAAGTGGACATGCATGAAAATCAGAACCAACTCTCCAAGCTGGTTTGTTAGATATCAGAACATTTATGCTTCCAGGTCCAGGTGCAAGTGGAGTTCCATGTGCAGTATTTGAACCTAAAGTAGCAGCAGGCTGACCCATATTTTCACCTAATTGAGCTTGATTAGTGAACCCTGAAGAGTAAGGATTCCTCCAGCTTTTACAGTCATCATACCACTTGCTTCTATTGTGACATCAACTCCCTTTATTGATAATGACGTATTACTTTCTATTGAAATTGAGCCGTCTTCTCCATTCAATTCTATAGAGCTACCTGCAGGATCTTTTATTGTTATTTTTCCAAGAACAAGAAAACTATCATCCATTGATATTTTACTTCCATTACTTGTTTTAATTTCAATTTTTTTTCCTTTATCATCAATTAAAATTGAATGGCCACCAACTGATGTGATTTCAATTTTTTCATTTGCATCATCAATTAAAATTGAATGACCTTTTGTTGATTTTAGTTGGATTTTTTGGTCGCCATCGGTATCATCTA
>Ga0209987_10000882_pt1 | contig 16027 bp, 18 predicted proteins | sample N074metaG_FD_182134 | JGI IMG/M metagenome (GOLD analysis project Ga0209987, IMG submission 182134) | Deep subsurface microbial communities from Kermadec Trench to uncover new lineages of life (NeLLi) - N074 metaG (SPAdes) (version 2) | ecosystem: Environmental > Aquatic > Marine > Ocean trench... | reverse complement strand
CAAATAATTGCATTCCAATTGGTAATCCATTTGAAATACTAAATGGTACTGAAATTGCAGGTTTTCCAGTGAGATTCGCAGTTACTGTATTGATATCAATCTGAAACAATGAAACTGGATCATCAATTTTTTCTCCAATCTTAAATGGAAGGATTGGAACAGTGGGAGCAATCAAAAGATCAAATTTTTTGAATGCTTCATTTATTTCTCGTGTTAGTTTACTTTTTACTTTTAGTGCTTTAAGAAAATATTTTCCTGCATGTCCTGCAGATGGAACAAATCCTCCAATTATCATTCGTCTTGTAACTTCTGGGCCAAAGTTTTGACGTGCTTTTGAAATATAAGAATTAAACTCATATCCTTCCACAGGAAAATCATATCCATATCTTAAATTATCATATCTAGCAAGATTACTTCCAGCTTCTGTTGCAGTTATTGTATAGTATGCTGCAACAGAATACTGTATCATATCTAATGATACTTCTTCACATATTGCCCCAAGTGACTCTAGTTTTGATATGGCATCTTTTGTTGCAGACAAAACTGCAGAATCAGTTCCATCTTCAATCATCTCCTTGATTATTCCTATTTTCTTGCCTTCAATACCTGAATCAATACCTGAAAGATAGTCTTCATTTTTGTTATCTAAAGTGGTATTATCATTAGGATCTAACCCCGAAATAATGTTCAACATAAAGGCAGCATCCTTTACAGTTCTAGTAAGAGGGCCAATCTGCTCAATACTGTTTGCGTATGAAATTAGGCCATATCTGCTAATTAGACCATAGGTTGGTTTGTATCCAACTGTAGAACAAAAGCTGGCAGGATTTCTAACAGAACCACCAGTATCAGAACCTAAAGAGGTTACACATTCAAAAGCACTTACCGAAACTGCACTACCACCAGAAGAACCACCTGGAACATATTCCGTATTCCAAGGATTTTTGCTAGTACCAAATGCACTAAATTCAGTTGTCAACCCCATAGCAAATTCATCAAGATTTACTTTTCCAACAAATATGGCATCTTGGTCTTTTAGTTTTGTAATGACAGTTGCATCATATGGTGCAACATAATTCTCAAGCATTTTTGAAGCACAAGTAGTCTTACTGTCTTTGATGCATATGTTATCTTTAATAGAAATTGGCATTCCAAAACATGCTCCAACTTTATTACCAGATTTGATTTTCTTATCTATCTCACGTGCTTGATCAACTGCATCTTCATTAACAGATAAGAAAGCATGAAGTTTCTCATCAACATTTTTGATTCTTTCTAGTGTTTTTGCAACAAAATCTTCAGCAGAAATATTTCCATTTTGTACTTCTTGGACAAATTCAAGAGCAGAAATTTTGAGATTCATTAAGACATCTTCGGGGCTCGAATATAGGTTCCTTTGTAGTTGTTTAGTCTGTTGATTAGTTTTTCATCATATGGAATGTATTTATCATCACGTAGATTGGAAATTGAAATTTCTTGCATTGAGATTTCTTCTGATTCAACATCTGCAGAATCTAAAACATCAAAATAGTCAATCATTGATTGAACCTTGTCAACATATTCATTATGATCATCAATGTTTATTTTCATTAATTTTGAAACGTGTTCTATTTCTTTTTCAGTAACCATTCACTTTGCACCTATGGTGTTAATCTGTCAACATCTCTTGGATAAAACGTTACATCTCGTATATTTTCAGTGCCAGTGAGTGCCATAATTAACCTCTCAAGACCAATTCCACAACCAGCGTGAGGTGGAACGCCATAATCAAATGCGCCAAGATGATACTCAAATGCATCAGTGTTCATTCCTTTGTTTTTCATTCTCTCCTCTAATTCATCTCGTTTTTCAATTCTTGTACTACCTGAAGACAACTCTAAATCTCCAAACATCAAATCAAATGATTCAGAAATTTTTGGGTTTGATTTACTATACTTTACGTAAAATGGTTTTGGACCCATAGGCCAATCTGTGATAAAGTAAAATCCTTCAAGACCAATTTTTTTGAGATTAGATGGATACAAGTCATCCCCCCATTCAGTTTTTACGCCAACCTTTTTCATTTTATCCAATAATTCATCATAAGTATATCTTGGGATAGTTTCAGGAATATCTGGGATTGCAAATTCTGCGCCAGGATTATCTTTTACATAATCATTGACAGTTTTTACTGAAATCTTTATGATATTTTCTATTCTATTCATTACATCATTATAATCAACAAATGCTTCTTCCAAATCAATAGAGATTGCTTCTGCCAAATGGCGATTAGTTCTTGATGGTTCTGCTCTAAAAATGGGAGCAATCTCAAAGACTTTTTCAAAGCTCATTGTTAGTTGTTCCTTGTATAATTGCGGACTTTGAGCCAAAAAAGCTTCTTTGTTATAATAAAATATTGCAAATAGTGCAGCCCCACCTTCAGTAGCTGTTGCAATCATTTTTGGAGTATGGATTTCAGTAAATTTTTGAGAATAAAAATAATCTCTGATTGATTTTAAGACTAAACTTCTAGCATTGAAAATATGTTGGAGTGGCTTACGTCTAAGATCAATTGGTCTTACTTCCAGTCTAGTATCAATATTTTTTACAGTTTTTGCAGTTGGTTCAAAAGGAGGAATCTTTTCAACTTCTGAAAAAACTCTCAATTCTGTAGGAATTATTTCAAATCCACTAGGTGCCTTGTCAGATGATTTCACTTTTCCAGTAACTGCAATTGAAGAATGTGCTTTTAATGAAGATATTTTTTCACGAATTTCATCAGGGCAATCTCCTTTTTTTGCAACAACTGAGATATCGCCATTTTTGTCACAAATTGTTGCAAAAGTAATGTTACCATGTCCCCTTATTGTTAAAACCCAACCCATAATGGTAACCATATCTCCATTCATTGAGGGAGTAATTTCATCAGAATAGTGAGATCTGCGTAAATTTCCTAATTCAGTTTCTATCATAATTTACTTTATTGCATTTGTATGGTGTAATTAATTTTTCACTATCTAAAATTACATTAAATTACTGTAATTTTTTACAGATATTATGTCTCTCACTAATAGAGAAAAGATGATAGCAATTATCTCAAATGGAATTGCAGTTTTTTCGTTATTACAAGAAAGAGGGGAACTTCCAAAAAATACGACAATGTATGATTTTGTGCTAAAGATAGTTCCTAAAGATATCAAATCAGAACTAAGCATAGAATTGATTGATGAAATATTTCATTATGTCACATCCTCACATAGTTCATAAAGTACAAAGTGATAGAAAAAATACAAATGCCAGCAATTGCTACACTTGGTTCTCACTGTGCACTTCAAGTTCTTAAAGGTGCAAAAGATGAAGGTCTAAAAACTATACTAGTCTGTGAAAAAAAACGTGAAAAACTATATCGAAGATTTCCATTTATTGATGAATTAATTTTAGTGGATTCATTCAAAGAAATTCTTGAAAAAAAATGTCAATCAATACTTGAACAAAATGATACTGTTTTGATTCCACATGGGACATTAATTGCACAAATGAACTCTGAAGAAATTGAATCAATTAAAACTCCAGTCTTTGGAAATAAATGGATTCTAAGATGGGAATCAGATAGAGTGATGAAAGAAAAACTCATGAAAGAGGCAAATCTCCCTATGCCAACATCAGTCTTGGAACCAAAAGACATCAACAAACTAGTAATTGTAAAAAGACAAGGAGCAGCTGGTGGAAAAGGATATTTTTTGGTAGCAAATGAAGATGATTACAACACAAAGAGAAATCAATTGATTTCAGAAGGAGTTATTTCAAAAGATGAAACACTATACATTCAAGAATATGCTGCAGGAGTTTTAGCTTATTTGCAGTACTTTTATTCTCCGTTAAAAGAAGAACTAGAATTTTTTGGAGTTGATCAAAGACACGAATCTGATATTGAAGGTCTTGCTAGAATTCCATCAGAGCAGCAACTAAAATCCAACAAAGTTCCATCATTTAATGTGATTGGGAATAGTCCTCTTGTTTTAAGAGAATCACTTTTAGAGGAAGTGTATAACATGGGAGAAAACTTTGTTGATGCTGCAAAAAAACTAGTAGCACCAGGAATGAATGGACCATTTTGTATTGAAGGAGTTTATGATGAAAATGCTAAATTTACATCATTTGAATTTTCAGCAAGAATTGTTGCAGGAACCAATATCTACATGGATGGTTCTCCATACTACTCACTATTGTTTAACGAGTCTATGAGTATGGGTAGAAGAATCGCAAGAGAGATAAAGATAGCCACAGAATCCAATCAACTAGACAAAATCACTACCTAAAATCAGAACAAGAATCTATTTTGCAGTAACTTCCATTCCATGTTGAGATTTAATGATATACTTATCTCGTATCTTGACACTAACCCAATCAATTATCAAAACAGAAACTAACACTACTAACATGAAAACTGCTGCTTTTCCATATTCAAAGAATTTGATATAATTGATAATATAAAATCCAATTCCACCTGCACCAACTAAACCAAGTATACTAGTTTGACGAATATTGTAATCAAACATGTAAAGCAAATGGCTAAGAAGATGAGAAGCAGATTCTGGAATTACAACATAGCGAATTAGTTGCCATTTTGAAACACCAATAGAGCCAACTGCATCCATAGGATCAGAATCAATTGTTTCAATTGCTTCGTACTGTAGTTTTGAAACAAATCCAATTGTATACATAATAATTGCCAAAACACCTGCAAAAGGACCCAATCCAACCATAATCACAAATAAGATTGCCCACAAAATTGATGGGAATGTACGAATAGCTGCTAATAATGCTCGAACAGGACCATAAACATATTTGCTGTTAAGATTTCTTGCAGAAAGCATGCTTAATGGTAATGCAATTACAAAACCAACTATAGTTCCAATAAATGCCATTTGAATAGTCTCAAACATCGCCCAAATAGCAGTTGGAACATATTTTGGTTCAACCAAAAGCATTTCTTCAACAACAATTGCAAGATTTGGTAATCCCTCTACAAACTCAATAGGATTAGCATCAACATTGTAAGATGCAACTACTAAAAGCGCAATGATAATTCCAATAATAATATTATTTTTTGGAGTTAGCATCATACATCTCCATAATTTCTTCAGTAGTCACATCTCCTGTTTGAAAATCAACTATAGTTTCACCTTCAACTCCAAGCTCTAGAATTTTCTGCCCTTTCTTGATTACTGCAACTCGATTTGCATATTCTAATGCTAATTTCATATCATGATGAACCATAATTGCTGTAAGATTCGTTCTTTTTTGAGCATCTGTAATTAAATCCATAATCTCATGTGCAGTTACATTATCTAACTCTGAAACAATTTCATCAGCTAACAATATTGTTGGTTTTTGCATTAATGCTCTAGCAATTGCAACTCTTCTTTTCTCACCACCGCTAAGCATGTAGATTTTTCTATCTTCTTTTCCAGATAATCCAACCAAATTTAGAATTCTCTTTGCTTCTTTAATCTCATGTTCTGGAAATTTCTTAAATAATGATTGAATTTTGCTGAGCCTAGGCAATGCACCAAGTAGTGTATTTTCAAGAACTGAGATATTTTTTACTAGTCCAAGACTTTGAGGGATATAACCAATTGTATGCATCATATTTTTGAATTTTTTGTTATTCATGTCAGGTGAAACATAATCAATTTTGATTGTACCTTTACTTGGAATCATCATCCCATTCATTAGTTTAAGTAAAGTAGATTTTCCAGAACCAGATTGCCCAATAATTGCATAATTTGTTCCCCTATCAATGGATAAATTAATTCCCTCTAATACAAAATTTTTAGAATCATATGATGTCCAAACATTATTCATCTGAATAATTTTCTTTGTAGAAATTAATGACGTAGTTGAATTTTTTCGCATCTGAATTTGTTTCATTTGTATAATTCCAATTTTTATTTACTCTTGTTGTATTTGTCAATAATTAATTGATCAAGCCCAGTCAAAACATCAATAAATGATCCAAAGTCACCAATATGCATAGTTGTAGTAGTTGGGACTAGTGCTTCAGCACCATACAGATTTTGTAAAATATAATTATTTTCATCATAGTTGAGTTCAATGAGGGCATCAACTAATGCATCTCGTGTAGATTCTGACATGTCAGCATTAACCATGAATACATGTGATGGTACAGGCCCAATGGTTGCAACTTGACGTAATTTTGCTTGATCTTCTAAGTTGAGATATTTTTTAGGAGCAATATCTGAACCAAACGCAACATCTACATTTCCATTAAGAAGTAATTGTAAAGCCGCTTTGTATCCGCCTGCAAATGTATAACTTTCAAAGTTCTCAGCTAATGCGGATTGTAAAGCAACGATATCATCACCTTCAATTTTTATATGGCCTTCAGTTACCAATGTGCCCATAGGTCTAACAAAACCAGATGAACCAGTAATGCTAGTAAATGCCACCCTTTTACCAACAGTGTCTTCTAATGAATTAATAGAATCATTTTCAGCCAAAGCCCAAACTGTTGCTTGATAATTTACTTTTCCTGCAACAAGTTCTGCCAATACAGCTTCTGCACCTGTTCTTTGATGTGTAATCCATGCAGGTCCTGTGTCCATAAAGGCAGCATCAATATGACCAAATCTCATTCCTTCGATAATAGTTTCATAATTTGTTGGAACAACCAATTCAACATCAACACCCAACTTGTTCTCAAGGAACTGCTCTAGTGCTTGAGCTTTTGGAGTTAATTCATCAGCTTTTTCAACTGGAATGAACCCAATAGTAATTGTATCAACATCAATTGATTTAGATGAAACATTGATGATTTTATTTTCAATAAGAAATTCAATTCCATCTAGAAAAGTTTTATCGTCTATTGTTCCTTCAGCCCACCATCCAGCATTATTTTTTATCCAATCAGGAACTAGACTTTGTGCTTGAACATTCTGAGTTAAAGAAATTGTAACAATACCAATTGCAATAATTGTAATAACTAATCCCAAAGTTGTTTGTCGTTTCATGAACAAAAACTTAGGATTAGCTAAGTTATTTAAACTAAATTCTCATTCTAAATATTTGTTCCAAGTCTCTAGAATGAGAACAAAATTCTAAAAATTAGATTTTGGATTTTCTGTATTTGGATATAAATTTAATTTAGGTTCTGAATTCTCCATAGTGATTTCAACCTTAGCAATTCTACTACGATAATATTTGATTTTTTTACCTTCTGATGAAATAACATACTTGTCTACCTCTACAAGTGCAAGATCCTCCAAATTAGATAGCGTTTTGTATACTGTGGATAGTGAAATTGTTAATTCATCTGCAATTTGATTTGCATCTTTTGATTCTCTTTTAATTGAAAACAGTACCGCTCTAGTACAAACACTACTAAGCAATTCAATAATTTTTTGAGTTATGTCAAATTCAGATAATTGGATAATGTTTGGTTTTGACATTAAAATCACTTAATTAGGAATCAACGTAAGTGTTGGTTCTGGTTTTCTAATGGAAATATTTGCTTGGCTTATTCTGCTTCGATAAACTTTGTATTTTCGACCTTTATCAGAGATCATCCATTTTTCAATTTCAATTAGTGTAAGTTCTTCCAAGTCAGATAATTTTTTATAAACAGAGCTAAGAGGAATTTTGAGTTTATCTGAAAGTTCAGATGCAGTGTTTCCTTTACGGATTATAGAAAATAGAATTGCACGGGATTCAGAATCAGCTAATGCTTCAATTACTTTTTGAGTTATATCATATTTTTTTAACTGTGGAAGAGTTAATCTTTTTGACATGTAAAAATAAAAAATTATTTAGTATATTTAAACGACATGTTTTTGTTCTCATTCTAGAGAGTTAGAATGATTAGTTATAAGATGTAGTAGTTTCTTTGTGAGGACCAAGACGATTCCAAAAGAACCCTAGAATCAAACCGATTGAAACCCAGAAAGAAGTAACACCAAGGAATGACACTATCCTAAATTCATTTACTAAATCCATTGGGGCAGTAATTTCATCTGGATTTTCTGGCATTGCAAAAAAGGCAACTGAGATAAAAACCCCATAACCAATCAATACAACAAGTTTTCTGTTGTTTTGAAATTTCTTTGATAATTTGTAAAATGCAAGTGCTCCAAATCCAGAAATTGCAATAAAAGAAAGATATAAGATTGATCTAAGTATCACAGTTTCTGGATCTCCTACAGTTGGGGGATTTGCAGGATATTTTAGAAATGGAATCAAAAACAATGTAAACCACATAATCCCAGATAAAACAACTGCTTTTTTGACATCATTGTTTCCGGGTAATGAATTTCTAGATAGTGCAAATATTATTCCAAATAATGCTCCAATTGATGTTCCTAAAATGGCTCCAGCAAGAATCTGACCACTTTTTTGCCATACTCTATATCCTTCATATTCTACCCAGAATTCAGGAGTATCTTTTTCTTCACCAGATGCGAATAGATTTTGATTTTCAATTGCAATAGCCTGATCAAGATATGGCTCTACAATTACAAAATTTACAACACCGTGAATAGTTCCAGCAAATGCACCAGAGATTAAAACAATTATGAGAAAAACAAATGTTCTCATGAAATTAAACTCCTAATGGCAAGGAAAACCTGCGGCATGCCTCATATCATGAGTAAGTTCATGAATGTAAAGATCTTCAAATGCCTGTTCACCTAAAACAATACTGAAAATATGTCCTTGATCATATCCTACAAAAAACAATCCAAAAACAAAAACAATTGCTAAAAGTACTATTGCAAAAATTGGAATACCTGACTTTGAAATATTAATCTGCATTGATTCTGACACAAAAATTATGACTCGCCGAATATATTTAAGCTGTTGGATAAAACAACAAATTTTTGAAAAAAGACAGAATTAGGCTCTAAAAAGCATATTATTCCGAGATCTAACATACTGATGTTTTTGATATATTTTTTTCTAAGAATATTCTAAATTGAACAATTCAGGAATTGAATCAAACGATAGGAAACATAAAAATCAGATTTCAGAGATCATCCAAGAAGGATTAACTGATCAACATGGTCGAAATGGATACAAGTCAATTATGCAAACAATGATGAAAATTAGCCAAAAAACAGAAAAAGAAATAATTACAAACTATGAATTATTTGCAGAATTAACTGAGGGGATTTTTGGTAAATCTGGTAATAAAATTTTACGACCTATCAAATTAGAAATTCAGAAAATAGGTGAAGAAAATATTTACCAAGAGGAAAAACAGGCTCCAAAAATACCAATTAGGATACTAATTGCAGATGATGATCTAGATATTTTAGGATTATACAGGGCTTTTCTTGAAGCAAAAGGTAAAGAAATTACATTAACAACAGACGGTCGCAAGTGTGTTGAAGCATACAAAAGAAAATATGATTCTCAACAATCAGAAAATTATTTTGATGTAGTAATACTTGATCAAAAAATGCCATTTATGACAGGACTACAAGCAGCAGCTGAGATTTTATCTATCAATCCACAACAAAGAATAATTTTTGCATCAGGATATATTGAAAAAACATTACTAGACATATTAACAAAACTAAACAGAGCAATTGCAGTAATAGAAAAACCATTTTCGCTTGATGTGTTAGAACATATGATAAACAATGTAACAATTTTTGAAAAATTAGAAAAAATCAACATAAATCAACAAGAAAGAAATAACAAACAAAAAGTGGCAGAAATTATGACAGTATTACAAAATCAAATTTAATGAATAAATTAAAAATTCTCAAAAAAATAAATTTAATACATGAAACATATTTTCTTAGTGTATGACAAAACTATACCTTTTGGCAATTCCCATAATAATTGGGATTATCACAGGAATGTTTTTGACATTTTATTCTGAATCAGAAAATGATTCTAAATTATTAACTATTTCAAAATTAATTGAAAATGGTTCTCCAGTATTAGGGGACTCCAATGCAAAAATTACCATTCTAGAATGGGGAGATTATCAATGTACATTTTGTTACAAATTCCATCAAAGCACGTTAGATATTATTGATGATGATTTTATTAAAACAGGCAAAGTAAAACTAGTATTCAAAGACTTTACATTAAACGGTCCTGATTCGATACTAGCTGCTGAGGCATCATATTGTGCAGAAGATCAAGAAAAATATTGGGAGTATCATCATGAACTTTACAATAATTGGGGAGGAGAAAAAACAGGCTGGATTACAAGAGATTCATTAGATAGATTTGCAATTACAGTAAAGTTGGATTTGCTTGAATTCAACACATGTCTAGATGAGCACAAATATCAAAACAGAGTCATTACACACTATGAATTTGGAAAAGAGATTGGAATTGATGCAACACCATCATTTTTAATCTTCAATGATCAAAAAATTATCAAAATTAGAGGAAATCAACCACTAGAAGTGTTTCTAAAAACAATTGATGAATTATAATTTTAGAAAAGATAGAATTTAATCAATCAAAATTAATATTCACATGAACAGGAGAAATCACAAATGAATAAAAAAATAAACATAGAAAAACAAGATTCAGTAAAGCTCTATAAAATTAGAAAGACATTAGAGGAGTTATCTAAAAAATCAGGTAGAGGAACAGAGCTTATTTCAGTATACATTCCAAAAGGAAAACAACTTCATGAAATAATTAGCGCACTTCAACAAGAACAAGGAACAGCAGACAACATCAAATCAGATCTTACAAGATCACATGTAGTTGATTCATTAGGTAAGGTTGTTCAAAGACTGAAACTGTACAAAAAGACACCAGAAAGAGGATTAGTAATGTTCTGTGGAGCACTGCCACCTGAAGAAGGAGGTCCTTTAGGAAGTGAAGTAGTTACAGTATGGGAAGTAGACCCGCCAAAAGATTTGAATCAATATCTATACAGATGTGACGATCATTTCCATGTAGATATTCTAAAAGATATGCTAAAAGATGATAATCTAATTGGATTTTTAGCAATCGATGCAAAAGATGCAGGTTGGGGATTATTACATGGAGATAAAATTGAGGTGTTATCGCAAACAGGTTCAGGAGTAGCAGGAAAACATAGACAAGGAGGGCAATCTGCAAAAAGGTTTCAAAAACTTAGAGAGATGGAGTTGAGTTATTTCTATAATAGAGTAGCTCAAACTACTAGAGAGTACTTTATCGACATATATCCAATCAAAGGGTTAATAATTTCAGGTCCAGGACCTACAAAAGAGGATTTTATCAATGGTAACTATCTAGAGTATAGATTACAAAATAATATCATATCTACAATTGATGCATCATATTCAGGAGCAGAAGGAATCAGAGAGGCATTTGCAAAGTCTTCGGATATTTTAGGGGATTTTAGATTAGTGGAAGAAAAAAAACTAGTTGAGGATCTATTCAGAGAGATTAATGGGAATTCTGGGAAAGGGTCCTATGGTTTACAAGAAGTAATTGAATTTCTCAAAAACAATGTTGTTAAAACTTTGATCATCACTGATGATACAAATTTGAACAGAGTAGAAGGAAAATGCAAGCGATGTAAACATATTCAAGAAGAAATTGTAGAGAGGCCTTTAGTAATTCCAAAAAAGACAGAGTATTCAAACAAACCATGCCCAGGATGTAACGCAATGGAAGTAGAAGTTAACGAACAAGATGTTGTAGATTATCTAGAACTACTTGCAGCAAAAACAGGTACACAGTTAGAAGTTATTTCTGGAAGTGCAGAACATGGAAACATGCTGGCCAGTCTTGGAAAAGTTGGAGCAATTTTAAGATACAATCCAGGCCATACTAAGTAAGAAAACTACGTATTTTTTTTGCCAATTCTGAAAGTTCATTATCATTTGAGATTTGACGTTTTGTCCATACAGTACCTTTGTTGTTATATCTAGGAATGATATGTATGTGAACATGAGGGACAATCTGTTTTGCCGCTCTGCCATTATTTTGACCAATACTAAAGGCATCAGCGTTTGTTGCATCTAAAATTGCCTTTGCTATTTTTGGAACAAGTGCAAAAATAGTTCCTACATCTTCAGGAGTCATATCAGTTATTTTTTCATGGTGTTTTCTTGGAAGAACTAAACTATGACCAGTATCAATTGGATATCTATCTAAAAATGCGACATGTGAATCATCCTCATATAGAAAATGTCCATCTTTTTTTCCATCTAAGATATCACAAAAAAGGCAATGCATACGGATCAGCAATTTGTGATTTTATTTATTGTTTTTATCGAATGGTTAATTAGGGTAAATTCTAGAATCAGTTCATCTCATGGGACGAAAAGAAAGAAGAGAACGTGAACAAAAACGTGAAAATTACGCTTCAATACATTCAGCTGAAAAAAGAAAGAATACACTCATTACAATTGCGGTTCTTACTGTAATTGCAGTCATTGTAGGATATTCAGTATATGTATTTCTCACCATGACTGAAACTGCACCTGGTGGTCCAGAAAATGCTGGTGCGTTAGGCAGTGAGCATTCACATGCAGCAATATTAGTAAAGATTTTTGGAGATACATTTGAATTTTCAGGTCCAGCCTTTCAAATTAAATCAAGTTGGATTCATTTTGAAGGAAGAGATGGCTCTACTATGCATAAACATGCCACAGGTGTTACTCTAGAGTTTCTATTTGATTCATTGAGAATAGCTCTTGATGATCAATGCTATGTTTTCCCAGGTGGAAAATCTTATTGTACAAATGAAGATTACGTCCTCAAATTCTTCATTAATGAAGAACAAGTATCAGATATTAGAGATTATGAAATTGATGAAGGAGATAAAATCTTGATAATATTTGGTGCTGAAACTCCTGAAGAAATAAAGGGATACTTGTTACAATTAGAAAACCAAGAATTGGTAAAGTAGAATTGTCTCAAGCTATTGTATCAACAAATCTGTAAGAAAGGAAAGTTTTCAAAGCTCATTTGAGCCTAAAAGCCCGTTAATTTTTGTTTTATTACAAACTATGATAGTATGTGGAAAGTCTAAATTATAGCAATCAGAAAATTACATGTTATGGAAATCTCTAGTAGAAATGTTGTAGAAGGAACTGCTCGAGCACCACATAGAGCAATGTACAAAGCTATGGGGTTAACTGATGATGATTTATCAAAGCAATTCATTGGTGTTTGTCACACAGGAAATGAAGCAACACCTTGTAACATTCATCTTCCAAGATTAGCTCTAAAAGCTAAAGAAGGAGTTTCAGATACAGGTGCAACGCCAAGAGAATTTTCAACTATTGCAGTAAGTGATGGAATTGCAATGGGTCATGAAGGAATGAAATCATCACTAATTTCTCGTGAGGTTATTGCAGATTCAATTGAATTAATGGTTCGAGCACATCAATATGATGCACTAGTAGGAATTGCAGGATGTGATAAGAGTCTGCCAGGAACTATGATGGCTATGGCCAGACTAAATATTCCATCAGTGTTTGTGTATGGTGGAACCATTATGCCAGGGATGCTTGATGGTAAAGAGCTAACAGTAGTTGATGTTTATGAAGCAGTTGGAGCATATGATGCAGGTCAGATAACTCTTGAAGCTCTAAAAAATATTGAAAACACTGCATGTCCAAATGCAGGTTCCTGTGGAGGAATGTTTACTGCAAACACAATGGCATCAATATCTGAAGCAATTGGTCTTGCATTGCCAGGTAGTGCAAGCCCACCAGCTGAAGATGACAGGCGTGAAAAAATAGTATATGACACAGGGGTAGCGTGCGCCAAATTACTTGAAATGAATATCAGACCAAAAGAAATTTTATCATTTGAGGCATTTGAAAATGCAATCATAATGTTGAATTCTGTTGGAGGTTCAACTAATGGAATACTACACTTACTTGCACTTGCTAATGAAGTAAACATAGATTTGAGTTATGACGATTTTGAAAGGATAAGAAAAAAAACTCCACATTTAGCAGACATGAAACCAGGAGGAAATTATGTTATGAATTCATTAGATAAGATTGGAGGAATTCCATTTGTATTGAAGAAATTACTTGACAAAGGACTTCTTAATGAAAACTGTATGACAGTTACAGGAAAAACCATTAAAGAAAATCTTCTTTCAATTAACTTTTCAGAAGCAGAGCAAAACATTGTACGATCAATTGAAAATCCATTACATTCAGTTGGAACTGCTGTAATTCTCAAAGGCAGTCTAGCACCTGAAGGGGCAGTAATTAAAACTGCAGGAGTAGAGATTACAAAATTTACAGGAAAAGCTCGTGTTTTTGATAGAGAGGAATTTGCATTTGATGCAGTGTCTAAAGGAGAAATTGATGAGGGAGATGTTGTAGTTATTAGATATGAGGGTCCAAAAGGCGGTCCTGGAATGAGAGAAATGCTTTCCACAACTGCAGCTCTTGTAGGACAAGGATTAGGGAAAAAAGTTGCAATGGTAACAGATGGTAGATTTTCTGGAGGCACACGAGGATTCATGGTGGGTCATGTTGCACCTGAGGCATATGTTGGCGGTCCAATCGCCCTAGTAAAAAATGGGGATGAGATAGCCATAGACACTGAAACCAATGTAGTTGATCTTAATGTTTCAGAAGAAGAATTAGAAAGTAGAAGAAATCAATGGAGTAAACCAAAACCCAATTACACAACAGGTGCTCTTGCAAAATATGCAACACTTGTAGGCTCTGCTGCAAATGGTGCAGTCACTACTCCAAACCTCTAACAATGAACAATTTGTCCATAATCTTTATAGATCACAATTAGAGATAATCTTTAGAGATAACAGGCAGAAAAAATTAGATTATAATAATTAAATTTCTGTTATCTACTACAGGTAAATGCAAACCGGTCTTTTGCCAGCTTTATTAGGCTCAAAATCCCCGCAGATTAGAATAAAAAAGAGAGGAAAAATGTTTGTTCATTTGAACAAACAATTACTATGCGTCTACTAGATTGAAGAAATCCTTTCCAGCTTGGCTTTTTGCAGAGACACATTTGACTCTCAAAGTTTCCTTTCCAGAGTTAATATCGTCTCTAAGCTTTTGATTTGCGAATTTCTTGACTATTGCTACTCTAGTTGTATGGAACTTGTTAGCTTGGTTCCCATCTACATCAAAGAACTCTTGGGTTGTAATCTTCACACCCTTGGTAACATCTGTTCCCTGAGTGTAATCAGAGTCCTCAATGTGAGTAACAGTAAATGGCTTATCACCTAATTTTGCAAGAGATACTGAATCGCCAATCGTGACATAATCTGTTAATGTTGCTATTTCATTTCACCTCCTCTTGCTTCTTTCAAGTATGAGAGATAATGATAGGTGGGTCATTGATCAATAACCACCCTTGTGTGAACGAACATGGGGTAAAAAACAAGCCGATAAAAACTGTATTGAAACTGTATGCGTGTGGTGAAAGAATGTATGTCAGTTTTATAAGAATATTGGATAAAGTGCAAGTATTGCCACGATTAACATAACAAGACTTTGTTTGTTAATTTCAACACGTTGAACAGTAAAACTACTTTTAGTAAAACTACTTTTAGTAAAACCACCTTTACGAAGTCTAAACACAGAGTAAAAAGCAATAGGAATACCTGCTCCAACACCCAAACTTCTAAGAAATTCAGATAACATGGCTTCCATTAATAATCAGTTTAAAAATGGTTTAAAAAAAGTTTAATATTTTTTAATAGAGTTTAGAAGAAAAATCGTGCCAAGAGTTCGTACATATACTTGAATAGTGATCCGAGAGTCCATGCCTGAAAGGTTTACTTTTTGGCATACTGCAATCTACTACAGATTTTCTATTCCTAAAACATCATAGTATGCCTTTGGAATCATTGACTGTCCTTTGAAAAATACATTGTTTACTGCAGTATCAAGAACATAAGTTTTTGCCCAGTCATCTTCACTTCTAATTGAGCGACCAAATCCTTGTAGTAACTTAGTTAGAGTTTGAGAGGTATACCACAAAGGAAATTTGTCCATTTTTGCCTTGATTCTCTTTTCTTTATAATTAGGATAAGGCACTTTTGCAATAATTTGAAATCTAG
>Ga0209987_10000879_pt1 | contig 16045 bp, 15 predicted proteins | sample N074metaG_FD_182134 | JGI IMG/M metagenome (GOLD analysis project Ga0209987, IMG submission 182134) | Deep subsurface microbial communities from Kermadec Trench to uncover new lineages of life (NeLLi) - N074 metaG (SPAdes) (version 2) | ecosystem: Environmental > Aquatic > Marine > Ocean trench... | reverse complement strand
ACCGATATTTGCTCCTGCAAAATCGGCATACCGTACATCCTGTACATAAGCTCCGTGCTCAAAGACCCACAACAGCTACGCCGGGGCCAGCCTTCCTCACGTATTTTATATACGCTGCGGTTTTCCGCGCGGTGCTGCCTTACACTTATTGCCATGGATGGCATGTATGTAGGCTTTGCAGGAGCAAAAATCTGCCGCGAAAAATCCAAATTTATAGAGGCACTCTTCATAATTAATCAATTTTAAAAACCCGATAATAGCATTCAAGTCAAAAAAAAGCCCCGCAGTAGCGAGGCTTCGGGGGATACCTGTCGGCTACATTCAGGTGTTGTTAACAACACTGATAAAAGTACGGTTATGGCGGCCCCTGACCCGAAATTCAACCTTGCCTTCTGCCTTCGCGTAAAGCGTATGGTCCCTACCGCAGCCGACATTGTCGCCCGCGTGAAATTTGGTACCTCGCTGGCGTACCAGAATATTACCCGGGATCACGGCTTCGCCGCCGAACTTCTTTACACCGAGCCTTTTCGACTCTGAATCACGACCATTGCGGGTACTGCCCGCCGCTTTCTTATGCGCCATCTTTTGAATCCTTAGTTTTAGCTTTAGCCGTAGTTTTAGGCTTAGTCACCGCCTTGGGTTTAGTATCTACCTTAGCCTTAGAATCGGCTTTAGTTTTAGTTTCGGCCTTGGTTTTTGTTTCGACTTTAGCCTTAGTCTCGACTTTAGCTTTAGGTTCAGCTTTGGCCTTAGGTTCAGTTTTGACCGTGGTCTCAGCTTTAACCCCGGACCCGCCCGCCGACTTGATATCGGTTACTTCAATCTCGGTATAACTCTGGCGGTGACCGGCCTGGGTTCGGGAATACTTGCGGCGCCGGAATTTAATGATTTCAATTTTCTTGCCGCGACCATGTGATTTGATCCTGGCGCTAACCGTCCCTTTGGCCAGGGTCGGCGTGCCAATTTCGACCTTGTCACCATCGACAACCATTAAAACGCCATCCAGTTCGATCTTTGCGCCTTCTTCGCCGACTAATTTTTCAACGCGCAGGGTTTCACCCTTGATGACGCGATACTGTTTTCCGCCGGTGGCGATGACAGCGTACATTCTGATTGACTCCGGGTCGATACTAAAAAAGGTGGCGAATTCTAGCTTTTGAGTGGGTCTAGGTCAATGTCTTTGTGAGTTCCGGGTGTCTATTCAAATATTACCTGTTTTTTCAGGTTTTACTCAGTCTCTATAGGCGTCTCCTTAATAGTATTATTGGAAATAATAATGGAGTTGGTATCCTATACAGACCGCTTCACCCACCTGGTCAATAACAGGGTCAGCAACAATAAGCTGGTCGCCGACAATACAATCGAAGGCCCGGCCTGCCAGTCAAACTGGAAAGAAGCGAATATTCCTCCGGCAAGCGAAGCGCCCCCATACAGTGCACTGAAAAATACCATCCGCTCAGGACTAATACTCAGCACTCGGGCAGAACTGGTCGGTATTACCAGCATTGCCGCAATCAGTAATACTCCCATGACTTTCATCATCACCGCTACCAACAACGCGATCATCAGATACATCAGTAATTGTATCTTGCGAACCTGGACGCCCTCGGCCTGGGCAATTTCTCGGCTTACCGACACGGCAACAAACGACCGCCAGTGCCGCAACAGTAAAAATACCAGTACCAGCGTGGTAATAAAGATCATGCCAAGATCAGCCAGCGTAACCGCGAGCAGGTCACCAAACAAGATAGCTTCGATGCTCACCGTATTTGACGGTAACACACTGATGAGTATCAATCCGGCAGCAAGACCAGTATGAGAAATAATCGCTAGAGTCGTCTCCGATAGGGCGTTATTAATATTGACCACCTGGCTCAGGGAAACCACGATTAATAACACGACTGCGAGTACGCCAAGCATCGGCGGAAATTGCAACAGCAGGCCCAAACCAACTCCCATCACCGCGGCGTGTCCCAGCGTATCGCTCAAAAAGGCGAGCCTCTGCCAAACCATCAGACATCCTATGGGTGCAGCAATACTGACCATCATCGTGCCGGCTATGATACTGCGAAGCAGGAAGTTATCGAGTAAATCAGTCATGATGGTCCTGATGGCGGCCCGATACATCATGTACATGATCGTGACGATGGGTATAAACAGCGATGGAATCTGCGGCCTGCTGACCAAACAATGCCAGGTATTCGGGGTGTTGGCTCACCGACTCAGGCAGGCCGGAGCAGCACAGGTGCTGGTTCAAACACAATACCTGATCGGTGTTCGACATCACCAGATGCAAATTATGCGAAGCCATTAAAATGGCGCAATGGAGCTGATTGCGGAATTCACTGATCAGTTCATACATTTTCAATTCACCGGTAACGTCGATACCGGCGGTGGGTTCATCGAGTACGATCAGGTCCGGATTACCCAGGGTCGTTCTCGCCAGTAATACCCGTTTAAGCTCACCCTCGGAGAGGGACTGCACCTGCCGATGTTTTAAATAAGCGACTTCGGCCTGGGCCAACGCCGCATCGACTTCTTTATCGGCCACCGATCGGGTTAATTGGAGTATGCGCTCGACACTCACTGGCATCAGGGTATTGACATAAACTTTCTGCGGCAGGTATCCGATTCGCATACCGGGTTGACGTTCGATGTCACCACTATAGTTGTCGATCAATCCATTAACGATACTAGTTAGAGTCGATTTGCCAGCACCATTGGGGCCGATAACGGCAGTAATCTGTCCTCGATAAAGTTCGAAACTTACGCGGTCGAGAATCAGTTTCTGCCCAATCGAGTAGCTGATTTCGTTGGCACGGATTAATAATTCAGCTGGCATTTTTTCCGCAATCCGCACAGTGTCCGGTAATCTCAACCACCGAGGAATCAACCGTAAAGCCAACACGGGCGGCATCGGTTAACAAACCCAAATCATGCCTTTCCAGTTCAGCGACTTTTTCGCAACCCCTGCAGATCAGGAACTGTGCAGCACGCTGGTGGCCTGGTCGAACGCAGCAGATATAGGCATTTTTACTCTCGATGCGATGCGCGAGCCCCTCGTCGAGCAGGAACTCCAGGGCGCGGTACACGATCGGTGGAGCAACAGCCTGCAGGGCACCTCTATTAATGGTCTTTTCCCGCGATTGCGGCGTCAGCTGTGTGCTTTGGGCCTGATTTATATGAGCCAGTATTTCATAGGCCCCCATCGGTTGATGTGATTGCAATAAAATTTCCAGTACCTGTAAGCGACGGCGGGTTAAACGAGTGTTTCGCTTCGCACACAGGGCTTTGGCTGCAGACATCAACTGATGCTGGCAATCACGGTGGTCGTGACGCTCAAACGCGACGCAGGGTCTGGAATTAGTAAGGTTCATATTGTTATATTATAACATAACTATTTCCTCTGATAAATTGCCTCTATATTGATATAGGCAGATACGTTTGCAATCATGAATCGCAGTCGCTACAGTCAATTGGCTCACTCGAACAGTAATGATTAGCCGCGCAATCCCACGGCTTGCCGGATTCATACGAGAAGATAAATATGATTAACCCGATTGGCTCAGACACCTTGAACCCACTATATGTGGACGATGCCGTGCAGCGCGAGGCACTGATCGAAGAGGGCGAAAAACTGCCGTCGCTGCTGGTCAGTTCAGCCACGGCCGCAAACGCGGTGATGTTCGCCGGTGGATATTTCAATCCACTCACCGGCTATATGTCCCTGGCCGATGGGCTGAGCGTGGCGCAGCATATGAAAACTAGCTCGGGGCAATTCTTCCCGGTACCGATATTAAATCTTGTCGAGTCGAGCGAGTCGATTGCCGGGGCCGAAAAAATAGCCTTACGCGACCCGAACGTTGAGGACAGCCCTGTAATCGCGATACAGCAGGTTGATTCGATAGAAACCATTAGCGATGAGCAGATGGCATTAATGACTGAAAAGGTATATGCCACTAGCCACGCTGGGCATCCCGGTGTGGCGGCATTTAACGCCCAGGGACGAATCGCGATCAGTGGTGCCATCCAGGTTCTGAATTACAGTTACTTCGCCACCGATTTTGCCAATACTTTCCGAACCGCGGTAGAAATTCGGAGCGAAATCGAAAAACGTGGCTGGAGCCGCGTGGTTGCTTTTCAAACTCGAAACCCGATGCACCTGGCGCATGAAGAACTCTGCCACATGGCAATGAAGCGACTCAACTGTGATGGCCTGGTGATTCACATGTTACTCGGGCAGTTGAAACCCGGGGATATTCCGGCCGATGTACGCGATGAAGCGATCCGAACCATGGTCAGACTTTATTTTGCCGAAAACAGCGCAATGGTCACCGGCTATGGTTTTGACATGTTGTATGCTGGTCCCCGCGAGGCGGTTCTGCACGCCTATTTTCGCCAGAATATGGGGGCGAGCCACTTTATTATCGGCCGTGATCACGCCGGGGTTGGTGACTATTATGGCGCATTTGATGCACAAACCATATTCGATACCGAAGTACCAGACGACGCACTTGAAATCGAGATATTTCGTGCCGATCACACTGCCTGGTCTACCAAACTGAATCGCGTGGTGATGATGAACGAAGCGCCCGACCATAGTAAAGAGGACTTTGTATTACTTTCAGGTACGCGCGTACGCGAAATGTTGAGCCAGGGTATCGCGCCTCCAAAGGAATTCTCTCGACCAGAAATTGCTGAAATACTGATCAATTACTATCAATCCCTGTCCACGGCATAGAGTTCGGAAGCAACCCAAAAAAACGACTAATGGCGCACAACTAAGGGGTTTTTTGAGATACACTGTCTCGGATTTCTATCGCAAAAATCGGTTGCTGGTAAATTAATCCCATGACAGAAGCCCTGGTATCCCCTGACCGCACATTCAGCCTGGAAGACCTGAATACCCTGACCGAAAGCGATATGCAGCGGGTCAACCAGGTGATTACCAAAAACCTGGCTTCGGACGTGGTGCTAATCAATCAGTTAAGCCAGCACATCATCTACAGTGGCGGCAAACGCCTGCGCCCAGTTCTGGTTCTGTTATCGGCTAAAGCCTGCGGATACAGCGGTGACGACGATGCATTACTGGCAGCCGTGGTCGAATTCATCCATACCGCAACCCTGCTACATGATGATGTTGTTGACGATTCCGAGATGCGCCGTGGCCAAAAGACCGCAAGCAATATCTGGGGGAACGAGGCCGCAGTACTGGTAGGTGACTACCTCTACTCGCGGGCATTTCAGATGATGGTCAAGGCCCAATCAATGCGGATTATGGATTTACTCGCTGATGCCACCAATACAATTGCCCAGGGCGAAGTCCTCCAGCTGTTAAATATCCATGATGCCGACACCACGGAAGAGAAGTATCATGAGGTGATCTACGGTAAGACAGCGTGCCTGTTCGAGGCCGCGACTCGTATCGGTGCTATCTTAGGTGATTCGGACACAGGACTCGAACAGTCCATGGCCGACTTCGGCAGGCACCTGGGAACCGCATTTCAGCTGGTCGACGATGCGCTCGACTACACCGCAACCAGCGATGAGCTGGGTAAAAATGTCGGTGATGATCTGGCCGAGGGCAAACCCACTTTGCCACTGATCTATGCGATGCAGCATGGCAACGACGAGCAAAAAGCCCTTATTCGAAAAGCGATTAAAGACGGTGGGCTTGAGCATATTGGCGCGATAAAAAACATCTTCGATGAAACCGGCGCCCTGGCCTATACACTCGGGCAAGCCAGGTCTGAGTCGACGCTGGCAAAAGCAGCCATTAAGTCGCTACCGCAAAATGAATTCAAACAAGCCCTGTTATTTCTGGCTGACTACGCAACACAACGTGGCTACTGACCAGTTACTACCGGGCATCTCTTTTAATTACCTGCCGTCGTTGCGAATTTCCGACGACTGCGTATAGCCAGTGAATTGTCTGTTTTCCGGGCCATCCAGATTTTAACTGTTAACGGATCGCCGACCAGTTGACGAGTTTCCTCTAATTCGGAAATTCCAGCGGCAATAAGGTACTGGTAAATTTCATCGTCGGAAAACCCCAATCGACGATGTTCGAATTCACTGCGCAAATACTCTTCGCTATGGGCTGCAAAATCGACCACGATCAACCGACCATCGGTGCGTAACACCCGGCTTGCCTCCCGAATTACCTCGGTTGGATCATCACTGTAATGCAAAACCAGGTGCAAAATTGCGAGATCAATACTCTCCTCATCGATCGGCAGGTGATACATATCACCCTGACGGGCATGCATGTGGGTCAGTCCGGTACGATCAATATTGGTTCTCGCAACCGCCAGCATGCCACTGCTCAGATCAACCCCAACGCCGCGTGTCACTCGATCGGCAAAAATCTCGAGCATCCGTCCGGTACCGGTGCCAATATCAAGTAAATCACCGACGGGTTCACTCCCCACCACCTCCAACAGCGCATCTTCGAGCTGCTGTTGTGGTACATGCATCGAACGGATCGTTTCCCAACTTTTCGCCACCTGCTGAAAATAATCCTGCGCTCTTTTGGTGCGTGCCTCACGTACTTGCTGAAGTTGCAATAAATCACGTTGCAAAACGGAATCGGATTCAGGAATCAGCGATACCAGTGCCTGGGCCAATTTTGACGCGGAAGCCTGATCCGAGATACGGAAATAAACCTGGGCGCCCTCGGGCATTCGTTCCAGCAACCCCGCTTCAACCATCAACTTCAGATGGCGCGATACCCTGGGCTGGCTTTGTCCGAGCATTTTAGTCAACTCGGAAACGCTCCATTCGCCGCGCGCACAGAGCGCAAGTATGCGCAATCGCGTCTGCTCACCCGCTGCCCGTAAACCAGCTAGTAAAGATTCAAGATTTTCCATAAGCTATCTGATATTATATAAAGATATACTTATATTTGCATTTAATTAAATACATTTTTATTATTAATGCTCGTCCAGGTCAAAAGTCTGTCGGGCTGACCTGCGCAAATCGAATAGACTACCAGGATATATTAACAGGAATTTGACGTGACCAACTTGTTCGAAAGACTTTTAGAAGAAAAACACGTCTTGTTGGCCGATGGCGCGACCGCTACCAATTTATTCGCGATGGGCCTGCAAAGCGGCGACGCGCCGGAATTGTGGAATATCGACCAGCCCGAAAAAGTAGCCCAACACTACCGTAGTTTTATCGACGCCGGCTCCGACATTATCCTGAGCAATACTTTTGGTGGCACCCGATTCCGATTGAAACTGCATCAGGCACAGGATCGTGTTGCCGAATTGAATATCGCAGCGGTCGAAATCCTAAAAGCGCAAATCGCCGAGTCCGGGCGTGAAGTGATCATAGCCGGCTCGATTGGTCCGACCGGTGAAATACTCGCTCCACTCGGTGAGATGCTCCCCGACGAGGCGGTTTCGGCATTTTCGGAACAAGCGCTGGCACTCAAGCAGGGGGGCGCCGATGTTTTATGGATTGAAACCATGTCCTCGCGCGAAGAGGTTGAACTCGCAGTGAAAGGTGTCTCTGTAGCAGGGTTGCCGATTATATTCACGATGAGCTTCGATACCAATGGGCGGACGATGATGGGCGTAGGTGCATTAGACCTGGTGAATCTTAACCGCCAGATAGGCGACCAGGTGCATGCCTGCGGCACTAATTGCGGTGTGGGCGCGTCCGAAGTTATTGCCACAATTTTGAATATCAAATCGGTCATCACCGATGGCAGTGACCCGGTGATCGTCGCCAAGGCCAATTGCGGGATCCCCGAGTTTATCGACGGTAAAATTTCATACAATGGCACGCCTGAGATCATGGCGGATTATGTCGTTATGGCGCGCAATTCGGGCGCCCGTATAATTGGCGGCTGTTGTGGCACATCACCCAAACACGTTGCCGCGATGCGCAAGGCTCTGGATACTACGCCGATATCCGCCCCGCCAAGCCTGGACGAGATCGACCGCGTACTAGGCCAGGTTTCAGAGGGCGCGAAAGCACAGTCGCGTGGCGAACACCAAATTTTGACCCGGGTTCGCAATAGCCGAAGGCGCCGGCTTTAGGCGGGTTACCAGTTTAATATTCCACGAGAAAATCAGACCTGTGCCAACAGGCTGGCAATCATCTGTTTTGCCTGCGACGGGTAAGAAGCACCGAACAAATTGGCATGATTCAGAATATGGTACAGATTATATAATTCTCGCCGTGCATGATAACCGGCGTCGATCGGAAACAGGTCGTCATAGGCATCGAAAAAACGCTGCCCCGGACTGCCAAACAATTCCATCATCGCCAGGTCAGCCTCGTGGTCACCATAGTAACAGGCGGGATCGTAAATGACTGGATTGCCGTGGCTATCGGCACCCTGGTTGCCACTCCACAAATCGCCATGCAGCAACGAGGCGAGCGGTGTGTAGTTGCTAAAAAAGTGGCTGACCTGTTCATTCAGACGCATACCGGTATCAAATAATTCATTGTCGAAACCATTCATCCTGGCCAACGATAGTTGATACCCGAGTCGCTGCTGCTGCCAGAAACCCGCCCAGTCCCGGCTGGAGCTATTAACCTGCGGAGTCGAACCGATGGTATTATCGACCGCAAAACCAAATTGATCCCGCGTGTACCGGTGCATGGCCGCGAGTTGTTGCGCCAGGAGAACTGGGTCGGGTCTGTCCGACAATTCGATATATTCCATGACGATAAAGGCCTGCTGACCTACCATTCCACACCCAAACGCCTGGGGGGTTCGAATACTGCTACTCCTCTGGATTTCATTCAAACCGAACATTTCAGCTTCGAACATCATCAAACGATCGGGGCTGTTGGTTTTGACAAAAAATTGATGTTGCCCATCATTTAGTCGATAAGCGCGATTAATATCTCCACCCGAGACCGGGTTCGCCACTAGCTTGCCCACCTTTAGACCGGATTTATCGATCAGCATTTGGCGTACCGGTTGCCAATCACTCATCTGGAAACCTGCCGATATTCACCGGGTGCTAAACCATCCAACGACCAGCGCGAGACCCGGGTACGGATTAGTCGCAGCGTCGGGTGGCCGACCACGGCGGTCATGCGCCGCAGCTGCCGGTTTTTGCCCTCGGTGATTTCGAGTTCCAGCCACTGGGTCGGTATATCCCTGCGCTGCCTGATCGGCGGCTCACGTGGCCATAGCCAGTCGGGTTCCTCAATCATCCGCACATGGGCAGGACCTGTGACACCGTCCCTTAGCCGAACTCCACGACCGAGAGCGGTCAGCGCCTTTCGGCGGGGAATATTTTCGACCTGGACCAGGTAGCATTTGGCCTGTTTATGGCGCGGTTCAGCGATACGCGCCTGTAATTTGCCATCATCGGTCAATACCAGCAATCCCTCGCTTTCATAATCAAGACGTCCCGCCGCATATACCCCGGGGATATCGATATAATCGGCGAGGGTTTTTTTACCCTCGACCGGGCTAAACTGGCACATCACCTGGAAGGGCTTATTAAACAGGATGATAGTAGTCATTAGGAATCGAGGTAGGATTGCCACTTTTGCCTGCGCAGCGGATCCATTGCCTGGTCATCCATCATTGCCTCAAGCTGTATTTTCTCAGGTGCCTTGCGCCCGGTATCAATATCGCGCATCGCCTCCACCTCGCAATTAATACGGGTTAAGCGACTCGAAATATCGAGTATCGATTCGTGTTCGATCAACGATTGCTGAACCCGCCCGGCATAACGGAACTTCATGCCCCCAACTTCGGTCAGATTCCGGCGCAGATTTTCGAGTGTGCCAAACTTGCGTAACAAATTAGCTGCTGTTTTCACGCCGATATGCGGTATGCCCGGAATGTTATCGACCTTGTCACCCGCCAACGCGAGCTGGTCGGCAATCTGTCCGGGCCTGACGCCATACTTTTTTTCCACGGCTTTATAGTCCAGCTTCCTATCGGTGAAAAAAGGCCACCACAAATCACCCGGATGGATCAACTGGGCCAGGTCCTTGTCAGCAGTGAGTATTACAATCGGCAACTCGGGTGACCGGTGCAATGTCGCCAGTGTACCGATCAGGTCATCCGCCTCCCAGCGATCACTGCTTACCGTCGCAATACCGAGCAGGTCAACCCATTGCTGGCACCAGCCAAACTGGCGTTTTAGCTCAACCGGCGCCGGACTACGGTTAGCCTTGTATTGCGGGTATAGCGATTTGCGCTGCGATTGTTTAAGACTTTCGTCGAAAGCAAACACCAGCTTACTCGGTGCCTGCTCGGTTAACAGGCGGTAAACAAAGTCACTAAAACCGATAAAAGCCTGGTTAGATTGCCGGCGGATATTGACTTGCTCCGGCACCCGGGCATACCATGCCTTGAAGATAAAAATACTTGAATCGACCAGGTATAGCCGCATTTTTATGGTAGACGGGTATTCGCCCGCTTGATTAGCCCGTGAGTTAGCATATAGTCCGCGTCAGTGGATCGAAAACAGTAAACCCTTTCTATTTACAAATACAGTAATGCATCGTTTTTTATATACAGTCATTTTCATTTTGTCTACTGGACCGGTATTTGCGGCTAGTAGTATCCAGAATCTCCAACATCTGATCGATCAAAAATTGTACGATCAGGCTGCCCGCAGTGGCGAAAAATTACTGCAAAAACACGCGGGGGATCCAGACATCGAATTTCTCACCGCCTACGCATACCAGATGAACCAGCAATCAGGCAAGGCTGCCAAATATTACCAGGAACTCATCCGCCAGTATCCCGAACTACCCGAGCCTAGAAATAATCTGGCAATGATTTACCTGTCTGACGGTGATTATGACAGTGCCAGTGAATTGCTGGTTAACGCCATTAACACCCACCGCAGTTACGCAACCGCCTATGCCAACCTGAGCAATATTTATACCGGTATCGCGAGCGAAGCCTACCGGCGTGCGGTGAGCGAGTCGAACGAGCCGGATAGTTATGCCAATAATATTGAGTTGACGGCCCTGACCCGATTGACACCCGTGAGGGCCAGAGCTACTGCAGAGTCGGGCCTGACTGAAAAATCTGCTACCAGCTTGACACTGGTCAATCAGCTTATCGGCTGGGCAAAAGCCTGGAGTGAAAAGGACCTTGATGCCTACCTCGAATATTATTCGAACGAACACAAACTAGACTATCCGACCCACAGGGCGTGGGTTGAGCATCGTAAAAAACGTATCCTGCGTCCCGGGTTTATTAGAATTGAGGTCGGCAACTTCCGGATTCGGGCGCAATCCACTAATCGTGCTACTATTGACTTTGATCAATCCTTTAATTCGCTTGGCTACAGTGATCGGGTTACCAAGCGAATTCGTTTAAACCGTATCAATTCAAAATGGAAAATTACCGACGAAAGGGTGTTGTCTGTGTTATGAGAGCTATATTAATTACCCTGTTGTGGCTGTGCTTTCAGTCGGTGGCTTTGGCTGCCGAGGTACCGATCATAAACTATGAGCAAAGCATTCTCGATACGATCAAAAATATTCAAAGCCAGAATCACGCGCAGGCTCTCGATACCACTCGCAAGCTAATCAAACAATATCCAAATAGCCGACTGGGGCAAATGTTGTACGGCGACCTGCTGCTCGCGAAAACCGAACCACTCGCGCAAATTGGCTCTGGTCTCGCTACCGCCCAGGCATTGCGCGACTTCACCCAGGAAATCCAGCTACGTTGGCAGCACGATAACAATTCGACTCATAAGGGCCTGGTGCCGGAAAATATATTATTCATGGCCGATAATCAGCCCTATGTGATCCTGGTTGACCAACAGAGTTCGCGAATCTATGTTTATCGCAACGATCAGGGTACGCCGGTGTTAGAGACCGACTACTTTATTACGATCGGTTTGAAGGGCCCTGGCAAGCAAAAGCGCGGCGATCAGAAGACACCGATCGGCATTTACCATGTCACCCGCTATATCGACGATCAGCAATTACCCGATCTCTATGGTAGAGGCGCCTTTCCGATTAATTATCCCAATGTCTGGGATGAACGTAAGCAACGCACCGGTGGTGGAATCTGGATACACGGTACGCCATCTTATACCTATAACCGTTCACCGCTGGCCAGTAATGGCTGCATTGTTGTCAGTAACCCGGATTTTTCAAATATCGATCAGTATATCGGTGCGGAGATCAAAACCCCGGTCATCGTCGCACAGAAGGTCAACTGGTTGACGGTAAATCAATGGCGGCAAAAACGCGGCGAAATGCAACGGGTTCTAAATAGCTGGATAAGCGACTGGGAGAGCCTGAACCATGATCGTTATCGGCAGAATTATTCGCAAACCGACTTTTATGCGCATAACCGCGACTTTAAAAATTGGGATGCCCGCAAGCGCTGGACCAACCGCAACAAAACACGAATCGAGGTTAACTACAGCGGCTTGAATATCTTTGTTTATCCCGGCGAAGAAAACCTGGTTTTGATGCAGTTCAGTCAAACCTACGAAAGTAATGATTACAATGTGAAATCTCCCAAAGAGCTATACTGGCACAAGTACGACAGCGGATGGAAAATCGTTTACGAAGGTGTCCGAGTTTTTCCCAAGGTGGGCATCGAGATGGTCGATAACTGAAACCCCGATACTCCTACTTGAGGTTTCAACCCCCTCGATATTTCCCTAAACAGTCAATCAGAGTAATATTTATCGCTATTAGTTAAGCGGTGTCACTATTCGTGTCAAATTTTACACTGGTCATTGGCAATAAAAATTATTCTTCCTGGTCGTTGCGTGCCTGGTTATGGATCAGGCATATTGGCCTGGAATTCGACGAAGTGCCCGTTTCGCTTCACAACCAATCCTTGTCGGATCAGCTTAATCCTTACTTCTCCGATACCAAGGTACCTGTATTAATACACGGCGGGTTTGAAGTCTGGGATTCGCTCGCGATACTGGAGTACCTGGTCAGTCTGTATCCTGAGCAAGGTCTCCCGGAGGGCCTCAAAGCCCGGGCAGTTGCACGCTCACTGTGCGCCGAAATGCATTCCAGTTTTATCGCCCTGCGTAACGAACTGCCGATGAATTGTCGGCGCGAACCATCACCCCTGCTTCTATCGGATACCTGTATCGCCGATATCGACCGTATTCAGTCGCTATGGCAGTATGCTGGTAATTATTCCGAAGGCGATGGAAATTGGCTTTTCGGAAGCTTCGGTATTGCCGATGCCATGTTTGCCCCGGTGGTGCTGCGATTTAATCGATACCAGGTAGCTTTGAGTAAGCCAGCTTCTGATTATGTCGATCGTTTCCTGGATCACCCGGCGATGATCGAGTGGGTTGCGGCGGGACGGGCTGAAACCGAGATAATTGCACAGGAAGAGCGGTAACTTTTATGCTTAACAAGTTTCCAGTAATAATGGTATTACGCGGATAAATCTGATGTTAGGAGAGACCCGCAAAAAACGCTACCCCCTGCATATTCACATTGCTTCGGTGTTTGCCATATTGGTTTTGCTTATCGGCTCGACACTCGCCTGGGTTAGCTATAAACAGATCACTCGCCTGACCTTTGATACCACTGAAATACTTTTTGCCCAAACCGCGAGGGAATTACAGCTTCAGTTCCAGAAAGAATATCGTCCCGTTACCACCTCTGTACGCCTGCTCGCGAATGCTGCCATCGCCGATGCAAACACCGTCGAAGAACGTATCAAGCATATCCCTATCCTGGCTGAAGTAATCAGGAATGAGCCCCAGATTACCGGTTTCCAGCTTGGTTATGATAACGGCGACTATTTTATATTACGCCCGTTAGACTCTGCCCATATGCGGGAGGTTTTTACAGCGCCCGAGGATGCGGTCTTTATGGCTGATCACATTAGTCACAGGGATGGAGGGGACAACCAGCAACTGCGGTTCTTTCTCACTGAGCAGCTGGAGTTTATCGGTGAACCATTGAAGAGTGTCTCTGATTATGACCCAAGGCTGCGCCCCTGGTATCGCAGCACCGAAGGATCACTGGTAAATCATGTCACTTCACCCTACTTATTTTATTTCTTGAATGAAATCGGCATTACCTTATCGAGGAAAGCGCTTAACGGAAACAGTACCGTAGCTGCCGATATCATCCTTAAAAGCCTTACTCAGACATTGCAGGACAATCAGATCACGCCGTCAACCATCAGTCTTATCTACAATGCCGATGAGCAGGTCCTGGCACACAGCAGCGGAGGGAATTTCAGCCTCTTCCCAGAAATTAATGAAAACCATATACCCCGGCTCGGCGAGTTAAAAAGCTCCATGATCAAGAATATTCACCTCCTTGCCGGGCAGGAAGAAAAGGTTATTCCGTTTACGCGTGGCGATGAGCAGTGGTTTGGGACTGTGCGAAACATCACTCTGCATGAACGGCTGAAAATCAAATTGTTGATCGCCGCACCCGAGCGTGAGCTACTGGAAGCGGCTTTTGAAACGCGCAAAACCAGTCTTATCATCACGATCGTGGTGATTCTACTGGTCCTGCCGATCGCATGGGTAACTGCTAACAGGATCGCCCGGCCGATGCGAATATTGGCCAAAGAAGCTGAGGCCATTGCTGGTTTCGATTTCGATAAGGACTTCAAAACTGGCTCATCTGTGCTGGAAGTAGACCAGCTATCCAGGTCCATGGACCTGATGCGAGTCACCATTAGCAACTTTCTCAGCCTGATCACATCGATTTCGGGTGAATCCAATATTGATCGCTTGCTCGACAGGGTTACCGATGAAACCATGAAAGCCAGTCATGCAGATGCGGCAGTGGTTTTCCTGCTTTCCGAAGACGAAAAAGAACTGAAGGCGATGACACCCCGGCTGGCCGATGGCAGCGTTTTGAGTGATAAAAATCTGCCTGCCTATTCCCTCGAAGACAGTTCCGATAACAATCGCTTACTGAGCAGGTTCCTCGACAAACAAGTGGGCATCGAAGTACTGGAGAAAAACCAGGCCGGCGATATGAAATTTCTACCTTTATTCGAAGCGCTGGATTCCGATAAAATCAATATCATCGTGCTGCCGTTGACCAACAGAAGTAATGAAGGCACGGGTTTACTGTGCCTGCTTTATAGCGAACACAACCAGGGTCTGGAAGAAGCCCTGAAACCTGAACACATGGGTTTCGCCCAGGCGCTATCCGGTTTTACCGCCGTGTCGATGGAAAGCCGCCAGTTATTGAAAACTCAAAAAGCCTTGTTGCAATCATTTATCGAACTGATTGCCAATGCGATTGATTCCAAATCCCCTTATACCGGCAGCCATTGCCAACGCGTACCTGAACTCACCAAAATGCTTGCCACCGCCGCTTGTGAAAGCCACGATCCCTGCTTTGAAAATTTCTCACTGTCGGAAGAGGAATGGGAGGAACTGCATATTGCTGCCTGGTTACACGATTGTGGCAAGGTCACCACGCCTGAGTACGTGGTCGACAAGTCCACCAAACTGGAAACAATATATGATCGCATACACGAAATACGCATGCGCTTCGAAGTACTTAAACGCGATGCGGAAATTGACTACTGGCAGCAATTGGCCAATGGCGGAAATGCCGAACAGCTAAAAGCAGAACTCGATGCAACACACGGCCAACTGGACGATGATTTTGCTTTCGTAGCACAATGCAACGAGGGTAGCGAGTACATGGCTGCCGATAAAATTACACGTCTCAATGCAATCGCCAGTAAAACCTGGCGTCGCACATTGAGTGATCGTATCGGCATTGCATGGGAAGAAAGGCAGCGTAAGCAACGAACTACCGAAACCAAATTACCGGCACAGGAACTCCTGATTGCCGATAAGGAGGAACATATCTTTTATCGCGATGCCAGCGATGTAATCGCCGATGAAAATCCCTGGAATTTCAAACTGGATACACCCCATCATAAATACAATAAGGGTGAGCTTTATAATCTATCTGTCACCAAGGGAACCCTTGCCGAGGAAGAGCGATTTAAAATTAATGAGCATATGGTGCAAACTATTATCATGCTCAACCAGCTTCCCTTCCCCAAGCATTTACGCAACGTGCCCGCTATTGCCGGGGGACACCATGAAACCATGATCGGAAC
>Ga0209987_10000877_pt1 | contig 16063 bp, 21 predicted proteins | sample N074metaG_FD_182134 | JGI IMG/M metagenome (GOLD analysis project Ga0209987, IMG submission 182134) | Deep subsurface microbial communities from Kermadec Trench to uncover new lineages of life (NeLLi) - N074 metaG (SPAdes) (version 2) | ecosystem: Environmental > Aquatic > Marine > Ocean trench... | reverse complement strand
AGTTATAGGGGCAACTGAACAGGACGTTCAGTTGAGCGGCTCCATGACACGACTGCATGGATGCAGAAGGTACGATTACATGGAAGTAATCGGTAGAGTCGAGTCTGGAACAGAGACCGAGAACGAATCAGGAGACAGAGTCGAGGAAGTCATGTGGGTGCGACCCGTGATAACTATTCACTTACGAAGGAAACCCCAAATGTTTTTATTGGGGCCATGAAATTGGGGCGCCCTCTTTTTTGGTGACTTTTTGAGGGGCGAGCATCAAAAAGCCACTCGCCATGAAGGCGAAACACACACTTTAAATTAAATATTTTTCTAAAACCCACTCCCATAAAACCCAATTGACATAGTTATCATTTATGATAACCTCAATCTATGTCATGGAAGATAACATTCTTCAACAAGAAGGTAGAAGAGGATGCCCTCTCGTTTCCAGACGGCATTCTTGCGAACTTTCTTCATATTCTTGAAATGATTGAAGAATTTGGCCCAACAATTGGTAAACCACACACGGCACCAATGGGAGAAGGACTTTTTGAAATAAGGGCAAAAGGAATGGAAGGTATAGGACGCGCTCTATTCTGCACCTTAAAAGGTAAAGAGATCGTCATATTGCACTCCTTTATCAAGAAAACACAAAAGACCAGCAAGAAAGAAATTGATAAGGCCAGAAAACGACAGAAGGAATTAATGTGATGCCCAGACCAACATTAAAAACATTTAAACAAAAAGCGCTTAAGCGTCCAGGTGTAAAGAAGAATTATGATGAACTTGCACCAGCGTATGAGCTTAGAAGAAAACTTGTTTCCTTACGTCATCACTCTGGTTTAACCCAGGAGGAACTTGCAGCAAGATTGCATACTAAAAAGAGCAATATTTCTCGTCTCGAGAGTGTAAATTCTACAATTTCCCCCAAACTTTCGACGATCTCTGATTATGCGGAAGCTGTTGGATATGATGTTAAGATTGAATTTATTCCTAAGAAGACAGGATGTAGTAAGAGATAGTAATGAACTGCTCAGAAAACGCGCTGTTAAAACAGATACTCACGCATCCTCCTCCTTCGGAATCACATACAGCACCAGGCTATGTTCTTCCAGCTTATAACCGTGCTGCTCAGCAATTTCCTTTTGTATCCGTTCAATTTCTTCATTCTTGAATTCGATCACTTTGCCCGTTTTGAGGCAAACCATATGATCGTGATGCCCACCTCTGTTAAGTTCAAATACTGAATGACCGGAATCAAAATGATGCCGAATCACCAGCCCAGCCGATTCAAACTGGGTTAATACGCGATAAACGGTGGCCAGACCAACATCTTCATTGTGCTCCAGCAAAGCCTTGTAAACATCTTCCGCACTCAAATGTTTTTGATCGGATTCTTCCATAATCTGAAGAATGCGTAATCTTGGCAGGGTCGCCTTGAGTCCGGCATCTTTTAAATCTTGTGTTTCCAATGATTGCCCCCCTCATGAATGAGCAAAATTGAACAAACTGCCGACCGATTATACTGAAATCACAGTCTGATGTCCTGACCTCTGTATCTATATTCAAACTACCTGAGTATAACGTGTCCTTTGCTTTACATTACGATACAATTATTCTTTTCAGGTTCAAACCTGGGTGCCGCAAGCTTTTACAACTGGAATTTCTATTGAACAAGATCGTATTACTTATTGCTTTTTCTATCCTCATCTCTAGCCAAACTAGCGGTTGTTCCAGGCGCGCGGATGGTAGTGTAAAAATACCATTCGTATACCGTGTCGATATCCAGCAGGGCAATGTCATTGAACAGGCGATGATAGACAAACTTGAACCTGGAATGAGTAGGGCTAAAGTAAAATTTATTATGGGTACCCCCTTATTGGTAGACCCTTTCCACAGTAACCGTTGGGAATATATCTATAGTAATGAACCAGGTAGTGGAACCCGTGTTCAACGTCATATCACATTATTTTTTAAAGACGATAAGCTGACACACCTTGAAGGTAATGTCACACCGGCTGACAGGTATTATTCTGATGAAGACAACAACGAGACTTCAAATATTCTTATCACGGGAAAAAGAAAGAAAAAAGGCTTATTTAGCAGATGGTTTGGTTCTGATGATGAAATCAAGAGGGCCGATCAAAGCAGAGATGAAGAAGACCAAAAAGAACTAGAGGCACTAGCAGAAGATGTTAGTAAACAAGCTGACGATTCAGCCCTGCCTCTTCAGCCCTGCCTCTGCCTGAACGTGATGCTGAACAGATCGAACGTGATTTTGAAGTCCTTGAACAAACACAAGATCAATTTTAAGAATCATCCAGCTTTAGAAATCATTTCGAGCCACTGAATTCTTGCCAATCATTCGCCACTATAAAATATCAATATTTTTTCTGTTTTTTCTGGCAATAACGTTTTTATTGTGCCCGACTGAATCACTGGCGACTGAATCATTTGCAATTAAAGTCATTGACGATGCCATGAGACCTGTCGTTCTTGACCAGCCTGCACAAAAAATAATCAGTCTTTCTCCACATATTACTGAATTAATATATTCGGCAGGCGCTGGAGACATGCTAGTCGGTGTTGATGATTACAGTGATTATCCAGAGGCAGTAAAATCAATCGCGCGCATTGGTGATGCCAATCATCTGGACATTGAAAAAATTCTATCACTACAACCTGATTTGATTGTCGCCTGGGGAAGTGGACAATCACATGAACAATTCATTGAACAACTAATTCATCTGCAACTGACTGTCTATATTTCTTCGCCCGAAGATATGGAGGCCATTCCACACACTGTCGAAAACCTGGGAAAGTTGGCCGGGACCTATGACTATGCAAAACAGCAAAGTCAGAAATTCAGAGATGAATTAACAGATATTATTAATGAATACAGTGAACAACCTTCCGTCAGCGTCTTCTATGAGATCTGGAATCAACCGCTGTTCACCATCAATGGCCATCATGTGATGAGTAAAGTGATTGAAATCTGCGGGGGAAGAAATGTATTTGCTGAGCTTCCCATCCTGTCTCCGCAAGTTAGTATAGAGTCTGTTATTTCAGCAAATCCGGATGTCATCATTGCCAGCGGGACGGGAAAAGGTGATCAACGTCCACCCTGGCTGGACGACTGGCTGCAATGGCCAACGATCAACGCAGCCAGAAATAATCACCTATATCATATCCCTCCTGATCTGATTCACAGGCAGACGTTCAGAATTCTACAGGGTACCCGGATATTATGTGAACAATTACAAAGCGCCCGGTAAAAACACACGCCCCGATTCTGTTTCTACCGACTTGATGGGAAATTGATAAAGCCTGGCAAGATTATCTTCAGTTAAGACATCTTCAATCTTGCCGGTGACAATATCATCCGGACTGATCATCAACATAATGTGTGTACAAAATCTTCTTGCCAAATTGGCATCATGCAAAACCATACAAAGTGTCCCGTCTTTAGATTTTGCCCTTGCAATCAACATTTCCAGAAGGGTAATTTGATAACGCATATCCAGATGATTGGTAGGTTCATCAAGCAAAAATAATTCAGGATCCTGTACCAATAAGGTTGCGATGGCCAAACGCCGTCGTTCACCTCCAGATAATGTATTTACCTGTCGATCCTGAACATCTTCAAGAGAGACATCGGCCAGTGCTTTTCTGGCAAGTTCAAAATCGCTTTGACTTTCCATCTCCCAAAATTTCAGATGTGGATGTCGGCCTATCATCACGGTTTCCAGAACCGTGCTGGGAAAGATATCGTTGCTGTCCTGTAACAATAAAGCCAGTTTTTGTGACAATAATTTTCGTGGCCAGTGTTCAAGTAATTTACCTGAAAAATCAATCTGGCCTTTATCAGCAGCCCTCAATCCGGCTAAGGTATGCAGCAAGGTTGTTTTGCCTGCGCCATTGCTACCCAATATGGCCCAACATTCACCGCGCTGCATTTTTATATTCAGTTCATTGCAAATCGGTTTCCCGGCGATTGATACAGTCAGTGATTTTACTTGCAATAAATTCATAATTGCCGTCTCAGTAAAATCAGGAAAACGGGGATCCCGATAATCGCGGTCAACACACCAACTGGAAGTTGTTGAGGAGCAATAATTGTCCTTGCCAGACCATCCGCTAACATCACCAGGCAACCACCGAGTAGAAATGCTGCGGGTAGAAGAACTCTATGGTCACTGCCCACCATTAAACGTATCGCATGTGGCACGATTAATCCGACAAAACCGACATTCCCTGCCAGTGTCACCGCAGTTGCGGCCAGTAAGGACGAAAGAAAATATATAAGGTATCGAATCTTTTTAGGAGAGACCCCCAGCGTTGCCGCCTGTAGCTCGCCTCTGGCTAATATGTTCAGATTTCTGGAAATCATCATCGAAACCAGCAGACAAACAACCAACACAATCAGTGCCCAGTGTGTGTATTGCGCGTAACTCAAATCCCCCATTAACCAGAACAACATCCCCCGTAGTTGTGTCCCCTGGGTTATCGACAGGATTAAACTGATCAATGCGCCCCAGCCTGCGGCAATCACAACACCTGTCAGTAATAGTCGAGCAGGACTCCAGTCACCCTTGCCATGAGCCAGACCAAATACCAGTAACATGGAAATCATTGCACCCAAAAAAGCACTGCCCGAAATCCATAAACCACTCAATCCGGATAGCATAGCAATCAATACCGCAGCAGAAGCGCCTCCTGATACACCTAATACATATGGCTCAGCCAATGGGTTGCGTAATAGCACCTGCATTAACGCACCCGCCAGGGCCAGCATTGCACCGACCATAAAACCAACAACAGTTCTTGGTAATCGTAGTTCCAGCACGACGCTTGACACCAGTGAATCATCCTGTGCCCACAATGCATGCAACAACTGTTTGATACTGATATCAACAGAGCCGATTAATAGTGAAATAATAAAAATGACAATTGTAGAAATGACAAGGACAGAAAATAAATAAATATGTTTTGAAGAAAACATTATTTTCCCTGTTTTGCTTTTTCTGCACGCAGGCGCCTTGCTTCTTTTGGATCAAGAATCAGAGGGCGGTAAATTTCAATACGATCACCTGCCCTGACCAGAACATCGAGTTCAATAATTTTACTGAAGAGTCCGACTTTATTTGTTTGCAAATTAATATCAGGACATTGTTCCAGTATTCCGGAACTTGCTATTGCCTGTTGAACTGTAGTTCCTTCTTCGACTTCAAATGGAATCAGCCAGCTTTGACTAGCCGAAGCATAGGCAACCTCAATGGGTATGATTTTCGGTAATACATTATCGCTTACCATAGATTTGTTGTGCTCTTTGCACAAAGGATTCAACCAGTGTATCCATCACCTTATAAAATGCTTTTCCTAAAGTATGCTTGATAATTTTGTTTTTGAATTCAAAATGCATGTGTAAGTGAATATGGCAAGATTGATCATCTTCCTGAATAAACCGCCAGTATCCAGTTAGATGTTTGAATGGCCCTTCGATTAATTGTATATCAATGCGAGATCCATCTTGCATGGTGTTTTCTGTGGTGAATGACTGTTTGATCTTCCCTAATGCCATGGACAATTTGGCCGTCAAACTATCCTCTTGCTGAGAGAGTATCTTTGCCTCAGTACACCAGGGCAGGAATATTGGATACGACTCGATATCATTCACCAGCACGTACATCTCTTCCGAGGTATAAGGCACTAGAGTTGTTTTACTAATCTCAGTCATAGATACACCATCTTAAAGAACACCCCTTAAATAAAACCAACGGCATGCAAAAATATAACAACAACACCGATAGGTGCGACATAGCGAACCACAATCAACCATGCTTGAAAAACAAACCCATCCCCCAATCCAAGTTCTGCGACTACCGTTTTTCTCGACATCAACCATGCAGTAAAAATAGCGATGAGTAAGCCACCAAAAGGCAACAATATATTGGAAGTCACATAGTCCATAATGTCAAAATAGGTTTTATCGAACAACTTATAATCCTGCCAAAGATTAAAGGACAGAACCGAGCCAATACCCAATGTCCAGGCGATCAATCCAGCTATTGCCGCTGATTTTGGTCTGGCAATACCACGATTCTCAACTAACCATGCGACTGCGGGTTCAAGCAGGGAAATAGATGAAGTCCACGCTGCAAACAATAACAAGATAAAGAAGCCTGTGCCAAATATCTGACCATAGGGCATTTGACCAAAGGCAATAGGCAAGGTTACAAAGATCAAACCAGGGCCCGAGCCTACCTCCAGACCGTATGCAAATACCAGCGGAAAGATTGCCAGCCCGGCCATAATTGCAACCAGTGTGTCGGCAAAAGCAATAGTGACTGTGGTATGTCCAATCGAGGCATCATCAGGTAGATAAGATCCATAAACCATAATAGCGCCCATGCCCAAACTTAGACTGAAAAATGCCTGACCTAATGCGACAAGAAATCCCTCACCGGATAACTTACTCCAGTCCGGGTAAAACATATAATAAACACCTTCCTGAAAAGCATCAGTGGACATAGCATAACCGACCATGATTAATAACAAAATGAAAAGTGCGGGCATCAAAAATTTAACAGCGCGTTCCAGACCACTCCTAACACCCATGGCAACAACCACAACCGTCAATGCCATAAATAAAGTATGCATGGCCAATAATTGACCAGGATCTCTCAACAGGCTATCGAAGATCTCACCGATTTCTTCATCAGTCGCCGTGAGAAAATTGCCTGAGCCCGCCTGAAATATATATTCCAATGTCCAACCAGCAACTACGCTGTAAAAAGACAGAATCATGAAACCTGCAACCACTCCCATCCAGCCAAGATAACGCCATGCCGGATTCAGCCCTGCTTCTTTGGCTAATGTCGCCATGGTATTAATGGGGCTTTGGCGTCCTCGCCGACCGAGCATGACCTCGGCCATCATGATCGGGATACCAACCAGTAAAACGCAAGCAAGATACATGAGTACAAATGCACCACCACCATACTCCCCGGTGATATAGGGAAACCGCCAGATATTACCCAAACCAACAGCAGAACCCGTCGCCGCCATGATAAAAGCCCAACGGGAAGACCATTGGCCATGGATCGATTGTCGTTTCTCAGTCATTATATTTTTCCATCAAAGAATTATACCCAAACTACCTGTAAATGTAGATTTCAGAGTTCAGGTAGTTTGGGGTTACAATCGCGCGCTGAATCAAGGCGGAACTCATTGTGGCAAAAGCCAAAAAAGAAAAATCGAAAAGCAGTACCATTTCTTTCAACAAGAAAGCCAGGCACGACTATTTCATAAATGATCGCTATGAAGCAGGTCTGTCATTAGAAGGCTGGGAAGTTAAGAGCATTCGCGCGGGTCGTATACAGATCAATGAAAGTTATATTTTGTTGCAAAATGGTGAAGCATTTCTTTTTGGAGCGAACATATCACCACTGCCAACAGCCTCTACGCACATCAAACCCGATCCAACGCGCAATCGGAAATGTCTATTACATCGAACCGAATTGAATCGACTCATTGGTGCTGTGGAACGTAAAGGCTTCACCTTGATCCCCACCGCACTTTACTGGAAACATGGTCTGGTCAAACTTGAAATAGGCGTGGCACAGGGCAAGAAAGCCCATGACAAACGTGCAGCCGAAAAAGAAAAAGACTGGAAGCGCGAAAAACAAAGACTGTTAAAGATTCGTAGCTGAACTGACTGCGGAATAAGAAAACTCGACACAAATTTTGTCATCCCCGCATGCTTACCCAGTAAACCCGGGCACAAGCTTAGCGGAGATCCAGTCTTTAGTTACATGGATTCCGGCTCAAAGGCCTACCGGAAAGACGGTATTCCTTAATGGGTTTATAAACTTAAGCCATTAACCCAATTTCAAGTTAATTAGTTCTTTACTGTCTATTTCACCCAAAGGGGCATAGCAATCTCATACATGCATACCGTATACTGGTCATCTGAATACATCTATTAATCAGGATTTTTTTGTGAGTGCGAGGAAGCACCGCGCACAAGAGCGGAATGTATATTCATACATGAGTATCTGAGCACGGAGCTGACAACACAATCGCGGAAAAATACTATTAAGAGGAGTATCCACTACTTAAGGTTTTAAACTTACGGGGGCGTATTGGCTTCGACGTGGGTAGCGAAACCTGAGGTGCATGTCGAGGTGTAGTTTCCTCGTAAATCTGACTACAAAACTATAGTTGCCAACAACGACAACTACGCACTAGCTGCTTAATAACCAGCATAGTGCCCTCGGCCTGGTGTGTGCTTATACGCTCAGATAACCGGGGTCGACTCATATAAGATCGCGATGAAGCATGTTCGGTGTGGACTCGTTAAAACTTATCCGAACTCGCCCTATGTTTTCCCTGTCTGTCGGGTAATGTAGGATTAAATTAATAGATAGAATAAACATGTAGAGCCGAAGGCAGAGTGCTTGCGGACGCGGGTTCGACTCCCGCCGCCTCCACCATCTTACTGCTATATCTAATTGATTATTAACATTATTCTTCTTGTTAATAATCATTAGATGTACGGTCTGATGTACGGCTTAAATCCCCTATTATCGTAGGTATAGGGAGCACCATATTTAGCAATGGCTTCAGAGAATATTCGTATTTTATGATACTGGTATACGGAAATAATACGGAAAAATGTCCTCTAGGCGACATGGGTCATACAATCTGAATGTCTGCTTAATACTGAAAGCGGACGTTCAAAATACCAAGGTTATAGGAAAGTGAGCATACTCGGATGTTGAGCCGGGTGCAGCTGTATCCGTTAGATAAGGATGGTGATCGATTTCTGAGCGTCGTGTCAGGAAAGAAAGACCGGTGCCAAGGACTGAATCATTGTGGACATTAATGAATAATCGCTCCGTGTAAAGAAATGTTCCGGAGTTAGCCCGCAGGCACTGCAAAGATCGTAATGAAAGCCAGGACAGCGGCAATGCTTCCTATGCCAATTTTCTGCATGGTGGATTTACATACGCTGATGGCCACAAAGCATTGGAACATGTAGTAAAATGCAAACGATCTTGAGGCGAGCGCAACAATTTCTAATGTGTCTGCCGACCATGTCAGTGCCAAAGCGCCACTACCAATCAGAATATATCCCCACCTGGCTTTTATATGCTCGTGCGTTACCTCCACCATGTTACCAATGGCTGCACCAGTATCCGCTACGGCGGCTGAAAACTGGCTTAGCGCTGCCGCGATGATCAGAGGTGCAATTAGCAGACCCGAGGCAACACCTGCCAGTTTGATGAGACTATCGTCATCATAATGGCCGTTCAAAGTGTGCACTATTGGCAAAGCCAGTGCGACGAAAAGCAAATATACCGTCGTTGAAATTATCTGCGACCAGCGTGACGCGTTAATACGAATATCAGCATCAAATTGCTTGCCAAGGTAGCGCGTTGTCTCGAATCCCTGTACCACGATCAAGGTACCGGCAACGATTGTCAGGATTTGCCAATTGCTGTGATCGCTGGCCCTGGGCAATGTTATTCCAGTTGATTGCCAGGCTGTCCAGTCATAGTGTGCAAAACCAAGAAACAGCAACGCAATAATGAGCAAGGTGATCAGCAATGCCAGTTGCTCCATAAAATCGAGCATGGCTAGCCCTTTAGTCATGCCGATGACCATGATAGCGACGATAATAGATGAGGTAAGCAGATCCTCGTTGATCCCGGAGTCCATATGTAGCCCGCCCAACACAAAGGCAGACAGAATGTGCAGATACAGGCAAACTGAAATAATGTAGGCAAGTACCAGTGCAAAATCCGAGATCCGTTCAAATGAAAGTGTACTCTCAGCCGGAGACCCAGCTAGTGCAGGTTCTGCATGTACTATATTAAAACGAATAACGCTTCCGACTGCATAGGCCAGCGCACAAACACAGCCCATGGCAACGACCGAGTACGAACCCACCGCCCCGGCCAGGATCGGCACGATCACGAGAAATCCACTGCCAAAGATTGAAGCCAGTGGTGTGCTCGTTGCCTTTGCAAGTGTCTTCATGTTATTCATTAAGTACACCCTATAAATTTTGTATTGATAAAAATTTAATTAATTATTGTGAATTTAATTTGTACCAAAGGTGAATCATGGGGTAATAAAAGGAATGTCCGCTTTTGGCAGATACCGGACACTCAAACAAAAATTTGGTAGGCCACCCGTTGAATACCTGCTTCCGACCCTTTTCGGTCATTCAAGATTCAAGATCTGACCTTTAGAGTTTGTAGCTATCGACTCTGATCTGACATTCCTGTTCGGACATGCTTTGGGGCAGCGTATTCAGCTTGTCTGCTATGTCCGGCTCCGTGATTAAATTGGCAGGGGATAGAGCCAGTTCGACCATGTATAGGTACGGACAACGATGCGGCGCAGAGGTGAGAAGCCGCTGCCCACATCGGTGTAAATGGCGGCGGCACCCTGAGCACCAGCAGGTAATCTGAGGCCGTCTGGATTATCGATGCGGATCCTCACCGCAAATTTGCCTTTCGGAAGTCCATGGACGAATGTGGGAATATCGCCTTCCGGCTTCATCTGGCCCTGGCCTGTTGCCCACCAGATCTTTTCTACCCGGCCCGTGAGTATCTTACCGGGATACAGGTCCAGCGCGATCTCCACTGGCTGGTTGTCCTTGACGAACTTGAGATGCATTTGATCGAAGGGGGCGAGAAGATACGGATCTTCATCTACCACGAAACTTGCGATGGCACCGATTCGATAAAGACCAACGACGAGACCCGGCCGGACCTGCAGGTTGGTGATAAAACCGTCTTCCGGTGCATAGATAGTCGTCTGATCGAGATAGTACTTCGCTTGCGCGAGCTTGGCGATGACCGATGCCACGCTCGCGTTGACGCCGTTGATCTGAGAATCGTGCTGCAATTGCGCGGCGCGCAGATTTGCTTTCGCTTCTTTCTCCTGTGCCAAGGATACAGCAAGTTTGTCCTGCCATACCTGTAAAGTTGCCACTCTGCCCGCGCTCTGCTCGGTAAGGGAGGTGTATCGCGCTACCTGCTGCTTGCTGAAAATCACATTGGCCTTGGAAACCTCGACTTTCTGAACCGCCACATCGACGTTAGCGGCAAGCACTTCAACGTCCTGTTTCGCGGCGGCTAGCTCGGCTTCGAGCTCGTTTACGCGATAACGGTACAGCCTGTCGTCAAACCGAAACAGGGGAGCCCCTTTTTTAACGGGTATGTTTGGCTCGACCAACACGTCGGTCAGCAAAGTCGGCTCGGACAACCGCGGTACGACTTGAATCGTGTGGCGAATGATGCGCGCATCCTTGGTATAAGGCTGCGAGAAACGCATTCCAATAAGAAATACCAGGAGTAGATGCACGCCCACCCAGAATGTGGCAATGCCCCAAATGAAATTGAACTTGGCGACCTTGAATTTGAAGAAGACCGCCCACACCAGAATTATGTAACAGAAGGTAATGACGAGGGCGGCGATCATAGGGTCTCTTCCTAAGCGTCGTCAGCGGTTTTCGGCTTCGGCGCTGCAGGCGGTTCCGGAGTGCCCCTTAAATTTTCAATACTTTTGCGCACATGTTCGCGCTCCTCTTCGGGAAGGCGGCGTATGTCGATGGTTATCGAATCGTGAATAGACCAAATCAAAGCATGCAGCCAGGGGACCCCACCGAGGAAACCGAGATTTCCCATAAGCTTTACCGCCTCCGCATGCGGGTGTTGTCTCTTGACGGCCAGCTTACCCGGCAGCATGAGGAGCCAGATGAATAAGGTCGTGAACCCGGCAAAGACCAGTAGCAGAACGAGAAAGGTTATGTAATCCCAGAATCCCAAGTGCATCAAGTCACCCCCCTAACGAGACGAATATAATGTTAGCGATAGTATCGTACACGCGAGTGAATACGAAGAAAGGATTAATATTAATTTAGTGCATATAATCTTTAATCTAATCACCTATGGATGTATTTGTTAGCTTCGTCAATTTGCATAAGTACCAATCGCACCAAAAACACCTACTATCAGCATCTGAGTTCCTATTACTGCCAAAATGAGACCCATTAGCCGTGTAACAATACTGAGACCACTCGTGCCAATAGCATTCACCATTTTTTGACCAAAGACAAAGCAGATAAAAGTGATAAGGCAAAGGATTGCAAACATTACTATGGTAGTGCTTATTTCTATCCACCCCCCGGCCGCAGAATAGTTCATTGCTGTTGCGATGGTTCCCGGACCCGCGAGGATTGGAACCGCTAAAGGTGACACTGCAATATCGGTATGAGCATTATCTTGTGATGTATGCATTTTCGAGCTTTCACCGTGGAGCATTTGATAACCGATAAGGAACACAAGAACACCACCAGCTATTCTTAATGCAGGGAGTGTTATCCCGAATAGATGAAAAATAGTTTTTCCTAATATTGCAAATGCTAGGATAATGAAAAAAGAAATGGTCAATGCTTTAAAAGCAATCTTCATTTGAGCTGAATATTCTTCTTTGCCGGTTAACCCGACAAATACAGCAGTATTTGCAATGGGATTCATAATCGCAAAAAATCCTAAAAAGACATTTAGTGCATGTTGAACCAACTCATTCATTATATTGTTCCCTCGTATGAAGCTAACAGTGCTGTACGGATTCTGAACAGCACTGTCATGTCGGAAAACCGATTTATTAGGATACTAAGCTGATCTGGATACCATTCCATAGTAAATCTATCTTATTACTATCAGCTTTGGGTCAGTAGAAGTATATCAATGTTAATATCCGAATGTCCGCTTTCGCTGGAAAGCAGACGTTCCCATAAAACAAAACCCCGCCATAAAGACGGGGCTTAATTTGGCTATGTTTAAGTGCGGTGTCAGATCAAATCGAGACTTCTATATCTAAGTATTCCCTGGCCCGGCATTTACAATCAGCGGCCTGATATAGCGATCGGTTTTTCTGGTAAAGAAGAATTTTCAGGTGATGCTACCGCTTGAAAAAAGTTCCTTCCTAAACTCTTCCATACTATTTTTAACATCTTCCATTGCCTTCCATGCTTCATCAAATTCATCCCATGCCTTGTCAGCGGCATCGGCGTTTGTCAACTTTTGAGCTGTAACGACTCGCACATTATTGAGAGTATCCAATATTTCGCGATATTTAGTGCAAAGATTTTTCCACTTCGCGGCGTCGTAGTTTATCATTTTTCGTTCTCCTTATTTCTATTTATAGGGTGATAACTGCAATCAGTGATCCAGCGTATTAAATGCTACTCGACTGCTTCTTTAATCTTGAGCAACACAGCTTAATCATACAATTGCTCATGTGAAATTGCCATTCCCTTAAAACAAACCCCGCCATAAAAACATTGCCATCCCTGGCAATGGAATCATGGTTTCTGTTATGTGCTTACACTTATACTGGTATTATTTTAACCAATGATTTTGCATTACAAGGTCTGATTTAGATTTAAAATGAGCTACTAATTGAGGGAAAAAAAATAGAAAGTCGTCCTCAATTGCATTCATTTCCCTTTTTAGAATAGGCATGTAGCCCGACGCAGTTTCTTTTGCCAATATTCTTTTTGAAAGCCGATTATCTATGCGTCTAAAAGCTTCCTCTAACCCCTCAAATGATGAATAGCTTGTAAGAGTTCTGGATTTTATTAAACGCTGCACAAACTCTCTAGCATCTTTGGGGTAGCTAGCTATTTCAGACTCTGATTTGTGGTAAAACTCATTTATGAATGAAGTGGTATCAATTTTGGCATATTGTTCCCAATTTTGCAGGAGCAAATGGTCATAGGCAATATCCACAATTACCCCTTTTAAATATCCTTTCTCGCCCAATCTAGATTTGCTTCGTTTTACATGTTCATTGGAATCGGTGAACGCATCGATACTACCATGCATTTTAAACCCCTCTTGAACCAAAGAGTTTGCTCCCGTCCAACATTTACCTTTTAAAGGATCGGCCAAAAGATTACCAAGTTGATAATCAACTGACTTTTTTGAAATAAATATATGGGCTAACCAATTCATTTAAGTGACCATTTATAAGCTACTGTGGCACATAACAGATGTTTATAGAGATTACAGACCGTCATATTTATACTAATAGTAGCCATCTAAACATCTGATACGAATCTCTGCAATAGGTCGGGGCATTCAACAAGCATATAATTATTTCATTCGAAATTATGTGTACTACACTTACTCACATGTTTTACTGATACCAAAAAATATATTACATAAGTAAGAAGGAAAGAACACCATGGCAGAATAAAAACTGGACAAAGGAGTAGTCGCCGCCGCGTTAAACAATATCCTGGAGCTGGAATTAGCGGGGGTTGTACGTTACACACACTATTCCTTTATAGTATACGGTTATAGCCGTATTCCTATCGTTTCTTGGTTGAGGAAGCAAGCCGATGAGAGTCTGCTTCACGCCCAAGAGGTAGGTGAGATGATCACACATTTAGGCGAACACCCTTCACTAGCCATTGGCCCACTATTGGAGACCCACAAACATGACATCGGTGACATATTACGAGAGTCGTTGGAAACCGAACAGATAGCGCTAGACCAATATTTGAAACTGTTGGAGCTCACTCGGGACCGTTCTGTGATGCTGGAGGAATATGCTCGGCGCAAGGTATTTGAGGAGGAGATACACATTGGCGAGGTGGATAAGATGCTGCGTAAGCCAGGTGATATTCGTGCCTTTACTGAAGACGACTAAAAAATAAAACCCCCGCCATAAAGACGGGGCTTGGTGTGAACCCATTTAGTTTTTCGATAGTGTCTTTTTCTATAATGGTTAGGCTGTCTTTGTTGCTTATGATCTTGCCTCCTCCAGCGCATTGATAGCTGCTTTTGCTTCATTGATATATACCTCCCAATGATTATCTACATAGTCTTCTCTAGTGTTTTTACCAATACTCAGATATTTATCGTAATTACATCCTGCTAATGCTCTTGCTACGCTCTCAATCTCAGTCATTTCTCATCCTCCTGTTCTGATGGTACACATATAACGCCCTTTATATTAAATACAGTATAAACACTGGGCACACAGAGTCGTAATCGGGGGTTAATTTCCTATACTTAATAAATTCAGTTTTTACGGAGTGATTGTAAATGAATGTAGATGAGAATGAATTGACAGCCAAGGTCTGTACACCTTGTAAGGGTGGTATACCTCCACTTACGTCAGAAGAGGCATCTGAATATATTTCCCGGGCTGCTGGCTGGGAACTTATTGATGACGACCACAAGATAAGCAAGACATTTAAATTTTCTAACTTTCGCGAAACACTTGATTATGTTGAAAAGGTAGGAGAACTGGCAGAGTCTGAGGGTCACCATCCTGTGATTACCTTCGGCTGGGGATTTTGTTCGATAGATCTACAATCAAAAAAGATTAAAGGCCTGCATGAAAATGATTTCATTATGGCAGCTAAAATAAATGAATTATCAGAAAACACATAACCCAAGCTTAATGAAAAAACATAAACGCTGACTAATTACCACTATAAATTAGGATAGACTGTGTCGTATGTAATGAATCCACCTGTAAAAACATCGACGCCCCGTTACACTGACAGAACGTTTCCGTCATACCGATTTGTACCGGGAAGATCACCGCACCCTACGCGCGATCCCGAAGGTCATTCATACAATAAAGCACCAGAACAACTCGTATTATTCGAGGTTGACCAATGGCGATCCTGTGGTGAATATTTATATGGTATCGACTTGTTCAATCACGGTTACTGGTGGGAGGCGCATGAAGCGCTAGAAGCAGTCTGGGTCGCTGTCGGAAGACATACAGAAACGGGATTGTTCATCCAAGGTTTGATCCAGGTCTCCGTTGCCCATCTAAAAAAGTTCCAGGGATTTAACGATGTTGCAAAACGTATGGCGACTGAAGGGCTCGTCAAGATGAAGCGCATAAAAGGTATTTACCTCGGGATAGATGTCGCCATATTTCGTAACGCCGTTGAATCGTATTTCTCAGGTGACAATCAAATGCCCGTCATCATTGACCTAATTACTGATAATTAATAACCATTCCAATT